>ERZ1034573.390-NODE-390-length-13037-cov-5.988523_pt1 | contig 13037 bp, 32 predicted proteins | sample MGYA00520641_ERZ1034573 | MGnify/ENA primary metagenome ERZ1034573 (study PRJEB33760, sample SAMEA4777724) | hypersaline lake metagenome | biome: hypersaline environment; feature: brines | place: Spain | collected 2014-08 | depth 0 m ...
CATCGGGACAGGGGTGGCAAAAACACCTGCGATTTAGCGATTTTATCTGCAAAACCCCTGCATATGATATCATCCCATGCACCCCTCTCACAACACATCCCACCTATCGGTCAATATACTGTTCTGCATGTCGCGCCAGAAGTGGCTTCATATCGGCCTGAGGACGCTGTTCGCGCACGATATCACGGGCCTGCGCATAGGATAGGTTCAACACTCGACCGATAGCAGCGATTGCGACAGCGACAGACCTCGATCTGCCGAAATAGCAGTGAATCGCCACATGATAGCCCGCCCTCAGCGCATTGGCGGCCACATCTGCAGCCTGCTCGAACATCGCGCGACTGTAATGCCCGCCATCGGTCGAGGAGACGGGCTCACCCTCGGCCGAGGTTCGGACAGCGATGATATCAGTGACAGGCTCACTGCTCGACACAGGGCCGCCGGTGTATCCATCTGTCATATTGAACCAGTGGTAGGCCCGAATCGGGACAGCGTCGATAGGCTCGATGTCGAGCGTGACAATCACGTCATATCGCGCTGTGTTCGTCTGTTCGATGTCCTGCCTGCTGCCAATATCGATCGATCCTCTGGCTGATGTGCGAATCCGTTGCATGATGTACGGTACTGTGGCCACAGGCTTAAGTGTTTTGCAGGATTTCGGACTACCCCTTTTTGCAGGATTCGGGTCTATACTGTGTCGCCACACCTGTGGTGAGTCATACACCCCCACCTGTGTTATTCCGCTGCATGTATTACTATGACAATCGGGTGAACGGAACACTTATATGGGTGGCACCCGTCTGTACAGACATGACAGACAGACTCTGCATCGACCTCTTCAGCGGCACCGATGGCTTCAGCGCCGCCTTCATCCAGTCGCGCGAGTGGGATGTTATCTCTGTGGACAACAGGGACGACCACGACGATATCAATCCAATCATGCTCGCCGATGTGTTCGACCTGACGGGCGACGATTTCCCGACAGGCGACTATGACGTGACGGTGGTGCTCGCATCGCCCCCATGTAAGGCGTTCTCGATGGCAGCGGCAGGCCACCACATGACCAAAGATGTGCAGCCCAAGACGGACTTCGGCCAAGAGTCGCTTGAACTCATCGAGCACACCATCGACCTGATTCGGGACATCGACCCTGAGTACTGGTTCTTGGAGAACCCACGGGCGGGCCTCAGACGAGTGATGCGCCGCGCCTCGTGGGGATTGGGCGAGCCCACCGGTACGGTCAGCTGGTGTCAGTATGGGGCGAATCGTATGAAGCCGACAGACCTGTGGGGAGTGCATCCGCCCATGCGTTACCGCTTCTGTGCCAACGGAGAGGACTGCCACGTGAGTGCACCCCGTGGCGCACAGACTGGGACCAATGGGATGGCCACAGATGTGGACAGGGCCGCCATCCCCTTCGGGCTGAGTATCGCCATCCTCGACGCAGTCGAGCGCGCACTCTCGGTCCAGGGCAGGATGTGACTCAGGACGGGTACGGCTGTTCGTCGATGTCGAGCTTCGCCCGAATATCGGCCTTCGACTCATAGGGGTCTGGCGTCAAAAAGAGGTACCGGTGCTTGCTGTCCCTGCGCTCAGTGATGAGCCCTTGCTCGATGCCATCGGCCTTGGCCAGATTCTCGCCCCCTCTGCGCCTGTGTCGAGTGGTGCCATCGGGCTTGACGAAGGCGAGCGAGCCCCCTGTCGTGCCATAGTAGATGGCATTGCTCGCCTGATAGATGGTGCCCTGGTGTCCCTCCATGGGGTCGGCGAAGGAAATCACGGCCTTGTACTTGGGCTTGTACCGTTTGAGTGCCGACAGCCCTCGGCTGATGAACCACGACTCTGTATTGTGGGGTGTCTCATCGAGTGTGACAAGGCGATGTAGCTCTGTGGTGTGGTGTTTCATCTCCTCTTTGAAGGGGTCGGCCCAGATGCTCTTTCGAACATTCTCGCTGATCGGGGTAGCGAAGGCTATCACTCCCACAAGTGTATCGTCATGGAAGCAGCCCCAGGCCATGGGCCCATTATGGCACGAGCCGCTGTAGTGGTGTTCGATGATGAATGGGCGTGCCACTGTGGCCGAGACTTTCTCTACGTGCAGGTCGGCGATCTTCATTGATACGAGTGAGTACGCGGTGTGTGTATAAAAGTGTTCCGCCCTTTGCACGAGTGGGGACTGCCCTTGTATGAGAGCAGGAATCGGGACAGGGGAGCCCGCCCCTTGTGTGAGTGATGATCCGCCCCTTGTGCGACAGGGGGGCCCGCCCCTTGTACGAGCTGTAGTCTACCCCTTGTGTGCTGGTGTGAGAGACATAGAACCACTCCTGTTTGTATATATCAACTCATCGGACAGAGAGAAAGAACCAAAACTCTATACCCCTTCTGCCCCTTGTATGACTATACGCACCAGGGGTATATAAGTCTTTCGGTCGATGCCAGATACCGACAGGTTTATATACCTGCAGCTCGTTGAGATGGTGTGCGATACTGGTATGAGCGCCTCTACACGTGGGGCGTCGATAAGGTGACGTGGGGGAACTGGATCTTGGGCGCGGCGTTTCTGCTCGATGTGACTGCATGGGTGTTCCGACGGATCGATACTGCAGTGAGTCGGTTGCCCTTCGAGTGGGTCGAGGAAGGCTTCTTGGCGGAGTGGGGTGACTGGCGGCAGTCGGACGACGAGTAGTGCGCGATCTGTATGTTGTGTAAACGTGTAATTGTTTAGGACAGGCGCTGGGCCTTGATGTCGTTCTTGAGGTTGTAGTAGTGACCCTGACTGCGACCGGTGCGCTCCTTGAATTCATCTATCTGCTCCATCACCGGTAGGTCGGTCTCCATGAGTCGGACGATGAGGTATCGCTCATAGTCGAGGTCGAAGATGTCCAGTGCCATGCGCTCCCAGTCCTGTTCCTCTGACTGGCCATAGTGGCGCATCTGACACACGTTCTCGAAGGTGCGGATGGACACCTCGATGGATGGGTCGGTCACTGTTGCGACCCACTCAGCGGTCTCCTGCTGCTCTGTGACAGATAGTGGACTGAACTCAGGCAGCTTGGCTATCTCTCGGACGAGCGACATGCGGTCATCATAGTCGAGGTCCATGCGGTAGTACGTCCCTCGGTCGACGAATGCATCGAAGTCGGGGGAGTCGGGCGTGTCATTGAACGACATGATGATTCTGCCGCGAAAGCAGAACGTCTGTGGCAAGGGCTGGCCTGTGCGCGGGTGTTCGATGCCCCGAGAACTGCGATACTCGACCCAGTTCTCCTCACCTTCAGTGTCGGTCGCTGCTTTGAGCAGGTCGAGCGCCTTCTGGTTCTTCGAGATGCCAGAGATGTCGTCTAAGAACAGGATGTGGTCCTCCTCTTGGGCCATGTACAGGGTCTTGAACAACTCGATGGGGGTCGTGAAGCCCTTTGTGTGGGTCCACTCCTCTTCCGCCTTCTCGTTGCGGAGAACGCGTTTGATGTTGTAGGTCTTGCCGAGGCCACCTGCGGCGTCGAGTACAAGCAGGTTCGAGTAGCCGCCAGTGACCATGCGGACGTAGTTCTCCAGTGACCGATAGAACGGGTCAAGGTCGGGGGGCGATTCGTTGGGGTCGTGGAAGTCGAAGGCGGTCGGGTCGAACCGGTCGCTTCGTTCCTCCAGTGCGTTCAGTACGTTCTCACTCATGTACGTGTGTATTGGTCGGGGCAGTACATAAACCTTCTGGCGACACCTTTATGTGTGCGCTCGCAGTATTTGTAGTCACAGATGAACACAACAGAAACGCATATGGTCGAACTGACAGACTGTGGTATAGATCTGGGTGATAGGTATCACGATGTTGTCGATGACTATCTGTCATATGACATCAGCGTTGTGCATGAGGATGATGAGGTAATCATCTTTATGGATACAAGCAGGCACGATATCGGAGAATGGTCGCACACCCTATCTGAATCGTGGGACGATGTGAATAGCGTGATGCATGATGTCGCGTATACTCGTGTGGATGATGCGCATCTGGTCTTCTCAGCGGTTGACCCAATCGTGTTTTCGAAGCCTGGTGGTGCTGTATGAACACCACAGTCGAAAGCTTTATATGCCTGTCTCACGTATGTACAGATGCAACATGAGTGTGAGAACCTTTCCGTCACAAGACAGTGAATCGCGGCAGAACCGAGCAGAGAACACGACCATCACCGATGTGCGCACCATCGAGGGAGAGGCGTTCGACCTTCCCGATGATGTGACTGTGTTCGAGGTCGACCTTGTGAATGAGCGCGGTGCCGTTCGGGAGAACGTGACCATCATTCCACGCATCCTCTTCGAGTCGACGAAGGATGTGCAGTATCGACACGACTATGGTATCATCGGTAAGTACACGCGCGCGCTTGCGAATGTCTCTGAGACCGCTCGTGAGGAACTGCGCGCTGGTATCAGGCAGAAGCGCACTGAACTACAGCAGGAGCAGCGTCGCGTCCGTGAGGCCGACTCACGCCTGCTTCACACGACACACGACATCTTCGGCTGAGACCGAGACTTTGTCGTGTGCCTGTGACGCACAATAGGAAGTGCACCTGATTTGTAATCAGGACATATTGTGAGTTCGACTCTCACCGCAGGCTTCTCGTCGAAACACTTAAGGCATCCCCACACGTATCTGTATGTACAGATGAGTGAAACACAACAGCTGATTGACGCCGTTCGCACAGCCTATGCAGATGCCATCCCCCAGCGCGAGGATGCTGGATTCTCGCATGATATGCGGTCGCTGCACTTTGTGACAGACGCGTGGCTGACGCCAGATGTCGCAAAGGATGCGGTCGATGTGGTGGGACCATACAACTACTTTGAGCCTGAGACGATGCATGACCTCATCGATGCGGTTGAGGCCATCGACACTGATGCGAGGTTCGCTGTCGGGCGTGAGGGTAGCCCTGTGCTGTACATCAAAACAGTAGCAGGCCTCGACGTTGCTGGCAGCATCTCTCGCAGTACGTATGCCATCGACGAGTTCGCGGTGCTTGATGTGGACACGTTCCGCGCACACGTTGAGGACCTTGAGAATGAGGGCCCGTCTGTTGAGAGCGGGTATCAGTATGTGCGCATGTGGTGGGACTGAATCGCAGGATTCGGGACTACCCGTCGAAACAGGATTCGGGACTACTCGTCGTCTGACTGCTGTGTGTTGTCGACGATGACCGCCTCGCACTGGTGACAGAAGATGACCTGTGTATCTGAGTCGATGATGTTGAGGCGCTTCACCTCGTCGGTGTCGGCGTCGATCTCGACAAAGCGGTGATCAACAGATATCACGTCGAAGGTGCGGGACTCGCATGCGGGACAGATGATGTTCTCGTACATTATGGGATTGGGGGCGCACGCTTCACACGGGTGCACTCGTATCGGTCGAGGAAGGCTGTCATCTCATCAGAGGTCATCAGCTCCTTGTACACCGATTCATCAGGCTCGGCCTGACGGATGACCCCACGCCACGTGCGTGTCTCCTGATATGCGACATGCGCTGTGTCTCCATCTGCAGACACCTCGAACATGTGGTCGTCCTCAGCAAAGGCGACAGTCATCGTCGACACACCGGGCTCTTCCTCCGTGTGTAGGATGTGCATACACCATAGTAGGGGTTCATGGTATATAAAGGTTACGACCGCTGGCGGGCGATTTCGATGTGTTTCATGACTGTTTCGAACCGAGTATCGGACACACTGCCAGCAGGCTCACACTTGCCTTGGTCGACGCGATTCTCAAGGCCCGTGTGTGGTGCCTCATACTCGACCCAGACGTGCTTACCCTCGACGTTGACCCACTCCTCGGCCATGAGGTAGTGCTCGTCTGTCACGTCGATGATGGTCATGCTGTGGACAGCGGCGACCTCGGTCTCTGTGAAGCTGTCGCCGACCTGATATCGGATTACCATTCGAGTGAGGTCACCGGCAGCGAGTATTCTTCGAACAGTTCATTCTCCATGTCCGTATCTGCGAGGATTAGCGAGACCATCGGCGGATAGCCATCCCCTGACTCGAAGACTTCCCGCACAGTGAACTCCAGGCCGTTGAGGGTGCTGGTCACCCGCTGACCAGGATTCGGGACTATGTATCCAGCCAGTGTCTGCTCCGTTCGGGTCATGGTTGCACGTGTCTCTTCGCGCAGGGTGAGACGCTCGATGGTCCCAGATGCGGACTGTAGTTCGTCAAACGTGAAGAACAGTTCGTCTTCGATGGTTGCACCATCGTCACCCTCTGCGACCACTGAGATGCTGATGGTATCATCGGTGATGCGTACCTCGTTCCAGATGTTGTATATGTCGTCATTCATACACTGTATTATACGAGTGGTGAGTATAAAAGCATTGTGCGGGGAAACACTTAAGTATGATAGATTGGCCCCGGGGCCGCGCCACTGGTGTGTATTACTTTACCAGATAGTGCGACCAGTAGTCGACCTCACCCAAGATGTTGTACACAGATGCGACTGTTTCGACAATCTCGTCACCCTCGCTGTAGATGGGTGCCGTGCTTGCGTTTAAGAAGTCTCCACTATTGCACCGGCGGATGTGTTCGTCTGCCTCGAAGGCGAGCCGCTCAAGCATCTCTCGTGGCACTGTAATCTGGTCTCGCTTGATTGCTGACATGGGACTACCGTGCCTCATTCGCATCGCTATTCGTCAGGAATTCAGACGTGTCTCGTTCCATAGCCGCCTCGAACGACTCTTTCTCCTCTTTGTTGTACACGGCCTCATCTGCAGCCAGATACTCGACACGTACAGGAATGAGTGGGCCGTTCACCCAGTCGTCCCAGACATTCCCCGTGTACACTTCTCTTGTCACATGGTCCACATAGTTCTGAGAGAAGCACCAATACAGCGTCTCCCCAGAGGGGCTGTATCCGGTGAAGGTTATTGCCGTGCCGTCTACCTTGACGTGGACTGGGTTCTCAGCAGACGGCAGACGGCCAAACATCATCTCGATAGCGGAGATGTGGTTCCCGTCTCCGTTCTCCTTTCGTGGGTACGTTGGCAGACTCATAGGTAGCGCTCTTCAAAGGTGTTCTCCGCCCACCGCAGACTCACAAGCGCACTGTCAATACAGTCGAGCGCCTCCTCTAAGTCGCGGATAATGTCAGATGCAGCCACGTCACCACCAGCGAAGCGCACCGCACGCTCATGCGAGTCAATCGCATCGATGATGTCGTATCGCGTTCGGTCAACCGCGGTCGTTGCCTCTTGGATTGTGCTGATATGGTCTTGTTCCATGTATGGTATAGGTGTGGGAGGTATATAAGACTTACGAACCGCCGAGGAACACTTCGTCAATCTCGGCCTCGTAGAAGGACTCTTCGGTTCCATCTGTGTACATGACACGAACCTCATCTGTGCCATCGACTGGGAACACGGACTGGACACGCTCAAGGTCCTCGATGTGTGTTCGAACATTCTGTGCAGCGCCGTCGTTGTGTACGATGATGATTTCGTTCTTCATACAGTATCTATAGGTGTGCGTATGTAATAAGTGTTATGACATAACACTTAAGTAGCATCTCGCTCCCGGGGGTATTCCGCTTGTACACATAAGTGTTTCGAATAACAGGAATCGGGACTACTGGTGACACACTATGTATCGTCGGTGATGTCTATACCGTCATTCGCCACAAGGTACGCCTCGTGCCCCCAGCCGCCGTGGCGGTACTCACCAGATGAAAATGCAGAACTACGCACATCGGAGACAAGTATGTGTCGTGTATCATCATCCTTAATGACAGTGTCTATCTCCAACAGCTGGTTTGGCCGACAACTGGTGTATCCAGTGTTATTAGTATCATTGTACTCAGACGTTATGACAATGCTGACTGCAGTGCTGAGCAGTATTGACACCACCGCAACTACCAGCCCCAGTATTCCAATTATCTCGTTCATACGTATGGTATGTATTGTATGTATATAAAGTGCTCGGTACGGGATTCGAACCCGTGTCCTCGGCTCGAAAGGCCAAGATGATTGGCCGAACTACACCAACCGAGCAAAACCGATTACTTGTTATCACCGTGGATATATGGATATCCGTGGACCTCCCACTCCATGTGCAACTCTTGTTCAAGCCACTCGGTGTAGTCTTTTGAACTATCTATTTTACCTCGCGCTTTCATATCATCAAGGTATTGATAATACTCGTCCGCAAACTTCATGGTAGGCTCATCACCTCAAACGCCCGCTCTCCGAACTCCGCAAAGGAGTACGTATCTGGGACCTCTCTCCACCCATCAACAGTGACCTCTTGTTCATCAAGGTCAACTGTGATGACACGATACACATCTCCGTGCTGGTGGTTGTCAATACCATATCCAGTCGAGCCGTGAATATCTCCTTCTATCATCGCTGAAAAGATAATACGCGTAAGGTACGATGCATCTGTCCAACGCTCCCCGCGACTGATAGCATACGCAACAGTTTCGGGAAGACCCGTGCCTCCCCAGTGTGTGTACAGCCACACGTCGTGGTTGTATTCTTTGTTCTTGTTCGCTACAACGTGTACTTGTGCTCTGTCTCCCATGACATCTATACATAGGTGCGGGTGGGTAATAAAGGCACCGACGACACACTTATATACACCAATAGTCCCGGGAGAGGCTATGGCCTCAATCCCGACTGTTGATAAAGTCGTAGTATGAGCTTTCGAGTTCCTCTGGTGGATAGAGCCGTGGGTCTTTCTCTAACCATGTAAGTAGGTCCCACATCACCTCTGTAGCGTCCTCGCCATTAGCCGAGATGTGGACTGGGCCAAACGCAGTGTTGGTGGTGTCGCACATGAACGCCGCCTCGTCTCTCGTTCCGATGACACTTATTCCCATGATATTATAGAGACACTGTTTGTGAGAGGTCGTCCCCCACGTATACCTTTTCACAGAAGGAACACTCAATGCGTCGCTCGACGTTTGTACTCATGTCAACGAGTGCAACCTCACCGCACTCGCTGCACGCACCTTGTGGGTTGATGTCTATCATAGCACCTGAGTATCGCAGCCACGACACCAAACCTCTTGAACGTCTGTGTCTCGAACAACGATGTCACCCATGACATAATCAACGAAAAGCACCTGCCCCTCCTCGGCGTCGCGCTTCTCAAGATTGACGATGTGCTCTTGCATCGACTTCTCCAAAAACTCGACGCCCCCACAGTGTGGACATGGCTCGTTGTATATCATCCACTCGGTACTCATAGCGACTCACCATCCACGTACTCTGCAAACTCACTAACATCATTCAGTGCATCCTTCGTGTGGTAGTATGCACTCTCCAGCGCAGAGATGGACTGCGTGTCACCTGTCATCGATGCGTGTGCCTCAGCCAACAGTACGAGGTCAAGGATGTCTGCACGGGTGTCCTGTAGCTGTTCGACAATCTTACTCGGCTCTTTGGTTGTTTGAACCATACACAGTATACGTGCGGAGGGGTAATAAACCCATCGACGGCAGACTTATATACGCGAATCAGCCCGGGGCAGGAATCGGGACTGTACTCAGTTGATGGTTATCTCTGTGAAGTGGCCGTTCTCATGAAAGTGTTGCACCAGATAATGTGCCTCATTCATGACATCCGCCTCATCCTGCATGCCCTCTTGTTCAAAGTACTCACGCAGTGATTCAAGCACCTCGTAGCTGAATACAATCTCGGTCATCGTCAGCCCAGTGTGTCGCTCCTGTGACACTGTTCGTGGCTGGTTCATTCTCGAAGCACCCGAAGGAATACCTCTTGCTGCACCGTTTCAATGACTTCAAGTGCCGCAGTGCGTGGGTCTTCGTTGTGGTCAATCTCGGCTTCTTGAACAAGCGACTTATACCCAGCAAGCCACCCGTCGAACTCCTCGATGTCCTGCAACAACTGTTCCTTACTCTTTGACGCGGTGTCGTAGTTCTGTGTTATCATGTATATGTACTTACGGGGTCTACTGACTTAAAGGTTCTTATGTGTCTATATGGGTCACATCTATCTCAAGACGCCATGGTTCAAGACCGATATCTTCACGGACAATCTCGATGATGCGCTCCTCCGAGAGGTCGTGAATATCGACATCTTGAAAGTACCACATGCCACTGACATCAACCTGTATATCTCGACTCATGTCACTCGTTCAGCCACACATCAATAATGAGATTCCACGGGTCATCACACAGGTCATCAATAACCCTGTCTCGCAGTTCATCCTCTGTCATATCTGCGAGTTCCTCTCCCTCTATCTGCCATTCACCACGCACGCTTACATCGGCATATGTTGTCATTACAACCATAGATACGAGAGGCAGGCACTTAAAGCTGTCGACACGGATATCCGATAGATATATATGTCACTCCCGGGGAAGATACCTGATATATAAGTGTATCTATCAGTGCAGCGTGATATACACGTCGGGGCCCGTATCATCGATACATAACCGACACTCACCACACTTCGGCCGCTCATCTGTTGGGACGCCGTTCGACTTCGCATAGTCGAAGGGACACACAACTGCACCCTCGGGAACATCATCGACGCTCGGGACAGCGCTGAATAGCCTGTCCCCATACTCGGAAAACTCATTCGACTGATTGATAGTGAAGTCTGTTGCCAAATCCCAATTCAAGAAACTAGACGCAGAATATGTGTACACGTCGATACCGTGTGGTTTCAGCATCTGGGCGATACGATTCACGCGCACAATGTCACTGTCGATACGGAAGTCCCCAGCCTCTGAAAATCGGACTGCGGTCACAGGGTTTCGCTTTCGGTCAACAATCTGTAAGAATGCCTCGGCCCACGTGTCGGGGTCAATCGAGTCCCATAGATACTCTTGCCGTCGCCGATAGGGGAGCGTATTTGGATATATATGTTCGGCTTTGTGTGCATAACACGCATCCCATGGAACCTGACACCGCTCGGTATCAGCATTCGGACAGTCGGTCGCACTATTCATGTTGAATATGGCAACAGAGTTATCGATTTTGGTATTACCCCAGCTGATATAATCAGCAAGAATGAATGACCAGTCGTTAATCGTTTCAGCTGCAGACATCCGCTCAATCAAGGTCTGCAGGCCGTCTATGTCGCTGGTGTCGTATTCGCCGTATGTTGGCTCCATACACTGTATAGGAACGGGACTGTATTAAGGGTGTCGATTCACGGATACATCAGATTCGTCTCATCAAGCATAACATATGCACGCACGTGCGCTAATGCATCTAACTCATCCTCAAACTCCTGCATATAGTCTGGGCCAGGAATCGGGACACGTATGCGCATATACACATTCGCGCTCCCGTCATCGTTCGTATAGTCCATGACATGCGCATGTGTCACATACCCATGATACCCAAACGTATCTGTCTGGTCAGCATAGGCCAGATACTTCGCAGCGTTTGCGATGATTGAATCATCCTGCATGGTCCCCTCGTTTGGAGCAGGAACCGAGACTGTCATCTCATATTCGCGCATCATCGGACTGGGGCCTCCGGCATCAGCGGGTCCTCCACATCCGTGAAGGTCGTGGCATTGGCTAACACCCAGTCTGGGGCACAGGTCGGGCACACCCATGTGGCTATATCACAGTCTATATCATCTGCTGGAAGCATGGTGGTCCCACACTTATGGCATGATTCTGGCATACATGAGTATACGCACGCCATGTATATAAACCCACCGGCGCAACACTTATATACCACTATCGGCCCGGGCCAAAAGAAAGAAAAACGCACCCGATGAACACGTAGGGCGCGGAGATGGGCGAAACGCCGTTCCGCTTGTGTGCCCACCGGCTGCACGCTCTGCTTTGGCCCGCTATCTAACCACGGGCCTATCGGCCACCACCCCGACTCGGGAGAGAGCAGTCCCGATGTGTGGGGGTGACACCCTGTAGGTGTATCTGTATGTACGGGTTATCAGTACTTAAGTCTTTCCCTACGCGACCAGCCCCTTTGCGCGGCGCACCAACTCCTTTGCGCGGCGGTTCAGGATGCGCTCCACCGTCTTTACCGCGTTCTCCTCAATCGCACTTCTCTTGCCGCGCACATCAAAGTACTGACCAATGTACTGCTGCGCCGACGCGAGTTCACCGTCGTAGCCCTTCACTAAAGGGGCCGTGTTGTACTCAGACACAACGGACTTTCCCTCAGTTTTGTTCAATTCACGCCCGAGGTCACGGTAGTACTGTGTCACCGTCTCGCTCACACGCTCAAAGTGGCCGGTGTAGATGTGAACATCATTTCCGTCCTTTGAAACAGATGCGATAATCTGCTTTGTGTACGCAACGAGTTCAACCCTATCACCCATATCACGGGTGAGTAGCCGACCGCGTGCGTAAATCTTTCCAGACTCTCCGTCAAAGAAGGTCTGTAACAATGCTGCTTTGTTGTTGATGTATGTTTTCGTCATGGTATCTTTTTGTTGGTGGTGGTTTCCCACCTACTTCAGTGTAAGAGTGGTAAGCATATAAGGGTTTCGTTACAGCTTGATGCGAGCGCCGTTCTCCAGTTCTATGACATCCTGCTGTTCATCTGTCAGCAGGTCGTGCAACATATAGAATTTCCCATCCGCTAAGATGAGATTCGTCTCACGGTTGTTGTCAAGTGTGATAAACTCCGTCCAGTTGTCAAGCGGCCTGTGACCGATGACTGTTGCTCTGTATCTCACATGTGATGATAGAACTGGTTGTACTTAAGTCTTTTCATTCGAGTACGTCTTCCATCAAGAATAAGGTTTGTCGAATGATAAAGATAGCCAATACCACTGCTGCGATATCGTACATGAACACGCCTGTTCCTGTTGGAGATGCCATTCTGTCTCTATGTATTGGTTGCACATCTATAAAAGTGTTTCTATCAGCCGACACCTACTTATACCGGTTCCCGGGGCATACGTAGTATATAGGTATACCGATTCAGATGACACCCATCTGCAGCATGGGGCTCACACACCCCTCGGTGCAACGCCCATCATCTTCGATACGGTGACCGTGAGGACACACGAATGTGCCAAGGCCGTCGGTGGTCCATCCCTTATCTTCAAAGC
>ERZ1034573.391-NODE-391-length-13024-cov-6.015807_pt1 | contig 13024 bp, 18 predicted proteins | sample MGYA00520641_ERZ1034573 | MGnify/ENA primary metagenome ERZ1034573 (study PRJEB33760, sample SAMEA4777724) | hypersaline lake metagenome | biome: hypersaline environment; feature: brines | place: Spain | collected 2014-08 | depth 0 m ...
GTGCGACCCCGCCACCGGAGCGTCGTCGACGGGTCCCTCGGGGTCGGCCGTCCGGAGAGCGAGTCGCTGGATCGGGGAGGTCGGCGCGGAGCCGGCGAAACCCGACGGAGAGAAGAATAATCTCTACAAAGTTACAGAACTGCTTCATTTTTAGGAGGGTCATGAAGGAGTACCAACGACTAATCTCAAGAAAAACGCTCTTACAAAGTGGAAGTGTGGTAAGCTTGAGTGGCCAACCTTCCCGATGGTTGAAGAAATCATTATGTCGATTCATGATGCTGAAACGTCAGATGAGCAAATCACGTTTGGAGAGTTGAAGGAGTCGTTCCCACAGGAAGTAGACCTGTATGATGGCGATCCTGATTTGGTGTATCGAAACGCAGATAATAGTTAAGAGGTCAATACATGAAAGAAGAAGGAAGTCTTACGGTCACGCAAGCACAGTTTAGAAATATGCTCGACGTTACGACAGTCGGGTATCATGATGAGGTGTACCTGAACATCGATAATGGGCGGGTGCGTCTTCTTGCAGGTACGCCAGGAGCGTCTGCAGGTACGTATGTGGATTTTGTTGAGGCGTATTTCGAGTCTGTAGATGGGTCCACAGAAGCGTATTTTGATGCTAATGAGGTCTTTTCGTATGTGGATTTGGTGAGTGAGAGTTCGTCTAATGAGCTTGAGGTTTCGTTCCTCGGAACTGAGAGTGATCGTCTTGCTAGTAAGGTGGAGATTCGTCCTGCTACTGAGGCATCAGATTTCGAAGTGAGTATGATGCTTCCGTCTGGAAGTTCTGTCATTGAGAGCGTTCCGGGCAATCTGCCGGGCCGATTCAATAAAGATCATGTGCTAATGACTGCTCCGCCTGGAGAAGATGAGCGTCCTCTTGCGTGTCACATTGAGACTGATTTCTCTCAGCTGAATAAGATTGTCAATGCAGTGAGTCTACGAGAGGAATTGGATTACTATCCGGTCGTTGTTCAGGATGGGAATTTCCGTCTCGATGTTGGTAGTGAGGAGTCTGAAAAGATTAATGCTATCCTGAATGGTAGTGTTGAGGGACCGGATGTCTCGAATAGTTACGGTGGGCATTTCAAAGAGACGACTAGTACGTTATCTGGCTCGGTTGAGATGTATCTTGATAAGGGTGGTCCGTTGCAGATTCTACAGAAGAAGTCTCATGCAACAATTCGCCATCTGTATGGTAATGCTGGATAACTAAAGTTTTATACTTCTGCCGTTCGTTTTTGCTGTATGGATAAGGTGCAGAAAGAACTGTTTGGGGAGTTCCCGCGTTTTGTCGGAAATCCTAATCAGTTCTGTGTGTTCGATGAGGGTTCGTTCGATTTATTCGAAGAGGCGAACAATGGAGAGGCGAATTGTTATTCGAGAATTTCCTACATTGGACAGGATGGTTCTCTCATGCTTGATGAAGTCTTCTTGGATTTGGATGGAGACCTCCCGGATGATTCTCTTACTGATTCGGAGATTGTTTCATCACTGAGGAGTAATGAAGAGTTTCGAGAGTCCGTCTTAGGAGAAGTTGTTGAAGATGCTAAGTCTGTTGCACAGTTGGCTGCTGATGAGTCTATTCCTATGATTGGGGTGTATACGGGAAAGGGAATCCATTTGCACTTGCTGTATGAGCCTCGAAGAAATCCTAAGAAAGAGTTGAAGTCACATCAATCATGGATTGCTAGTGAGTGTGAGTTGAGCACGTTTGATAGACAAGTCTTTGGTGATGTGAAACGTTTGTGTCGTGTACCGAATTGCCAGCGATATGATGACATCTTAGATACCGCGACAGGGTTGTTTACGGTCCCATTTACGAGAAACGAGTTATTGGTCATGACTCCGAAAGAATTGGTAGAGAAGTCACGTCAGCCCCGTCAGATTGAACTGCCCGGTCGTTCGCGTCCGCCATTTTTCGAGCGTAAGGAAGAGGATGTTGAAATTGAAGATGAGTCTGATGTGGTTCGTGAGGTTGGTGAGACTGTATCCATCCCTGATAATATGGAGGAGTGGTTGAAAGATGTGTTACAGATGCCGTGTATGTATGAGCGTCTTACGTCTAGAAATCCTGCTCACTATGTTAGATTGAATTCAGCCATCTTATTATTCAATGCGGGTCTTTCGGTTCATGATGTTGCTAACGTCTATGAGCAATTGAATTGGGTGGACTTTGATAGAAAGGTGACTCTCAAGCATTTGAAGAGTGTGTATCGTAAGGGATATGCGTCAATGAGTTGTGCTACAATGCAGCAAAAGGGATTGTGTGTGTATCCGCAGGGTGATAGGGAAGATGATTGCCACGTCTTTGGATATGAGGGAGGTGATTCTCATTGGTAGTAAGTGCTGATGCTCTCTTGTTCTTGTATTGTTTCGTCTTTTCAGCGTTTGCAGTAGTGTTTTCGACACAGATTGTGCCTCTTGATGTCAAGCAGTCAGATGTAGCAGATCACCCAACGACTCTTGGAATGGTAGAGTTATTTGCGTATATGATACTCATTGGAATGACAGTTGTGTTCTTTGTGGGCTTTATGATGTTCTTGGCTCGCGACTTGCTCACAGCGTTATTGATGTAGCGTATCCAAATTTTTATACTGGTTGCAACCGTCTGTTTGTGTATGGTTGATTCAGCAACCTCGGAAATATGGGTGGAGAAGTATAGACCAGATTCTCTCGACGAGGTCCGTGGAAATAAGGCGTTGGTCAACAGACTGAAAGAGTTTGTAGAAGATGAGTCAATGCCAAATATTATGTTCACGGGTCAGCAGGGGGTTGGTAAGACTGCTGCTGCTCGTGCATTTGCTAAGGATAAGTATGGTGATGAGTGGCAGTCTCACTTCATGGCACTGAATGCTAGTGATGAGCGTGGTATTGATACGGTTCGTGATAAGATAAAGAATCACGCGCGGATGAGTACGGTATCGGACCATAATTTCAAGATTGTGTTCCTTGATGAGGCTGACCATCTTACGCGCTCTGCTCAGCCAGCATTGCGTCGTGTCATGGAGGATTATCATGACCGCACGAGATTTTTCCTTTCATGCAATTATCCGAACAAGCTGATTGATCCGATTCAGTCTCGATGTTCGGTATTTTCGATGAAGCCTCTTACGGATGAACAGATTGAGGGTCTGCTTGAGGATATAGTCATTGAGGAGTCTGTTGAGTACAAGCAGGATCAGATTGAGCGTGTTGCTCGTATAGCAGATGGTGATGCTCGAAAGGCTATCCATACGCTTCAGTCTGCGGTTGGCCCTGATGGTACTATCCATGATGAGAATGTCGATATGGTCACTGCGTTTCCGGATAAACAGCGTGTGAGTGAGATTCTCGATAAGGCTCTTGTGGGTGACCATGATGCTATGTCAGATTTGGATTCGTTGTTAGCGTCTGGAATTGATACTGCGTCTTTAGCAGATGCGTTCTTACAAGAAGTGCGTGAACGAGAAATGCCAGAAGATGTTCGCGCTAAACTCATTGATTCGATTGGTGATGTGGAGTGGCGTGTGATGAATGGGTCTAATCCTAATGTTCAGTTTAATGCGTTTTTGGCTAAGGCGTATGTTGCGCGACATATCGATGTAATTCCTAACTACGAGGAAGATAATGAATAGAATCAATTCTAAGGGTGTAGACACGGTCGCACGGGCCGTTGAGAGCCTCCCCGCGTGGGTTGTATCGTTTGTGCTACAGAGTCCCTCAGAACATACATGAGCATAGACGCAGCTTGGCCTTCAGAAGACGTAAAAGAACCAGACGCTGACCAGTATCCACTATCGGCATCAGCGGTTAAGAAGTTCAAGAGATGCCCAATGAGTTTCAAGTTGAGATATCTTGATGGTCATGATGGTACGAAAGGGTCCTCGAAGTATGCTGAGTTAGGGTCTGCGGTCCATGAGGCTATTGAGCGTGTGTTATTAGAAGATACGATTAATTCTCTCAAAGAACAGCCTAATCAGTTGCGTGAGTTGATGCTGGGAGAGTATCGACAGATTGATCCAGATATCCCAGATGATAGTTTCAATACGGGTCTTGAGTGTCTAGAGGTTGCGGCTCGGTACACTGCAATGCAGAGTGTTGATGAGTTCAATGGGGTAGAAAGAGATTTCGAGTATGCTCTTGCTCGCCCGGATATTGACCATGGCTTTCATGGAATTATGGATGTGAATACGGATTCTGAAGTGTGGGATTGGAAGACTGGAAAGAATGTCTATGAAGAGGATGAGATTATTCAGGGTATGATATATGCTATGGGGTTCATGGATGAGTTTGGATATCCGCCAGATAAGGTTCGGTTCGTATATCTTCAGAAGGAGATAGAGCGTGTAATTGAGCCTACGGATGAGAACTGGCAGAAGATGTTAGATTATGTTCGGGATGTCGTTCAGGCTAAACAGTCGGGAGAGTTTCCGGCAGATCCTGATGATGGCAAGTGTCATTTCTGTGGCTTTCAGGGCTTTTGTCCTGATACGCCTAATGGTGCAGGTGCTCTTGAGTGGAATCATATCTAGCATAGATGTATCCAAATAACTAAATTCTTTGAGTCCGTGTGTCCGGTATGGTTTCGCAAGAGGATGCGGACGTTTTCAGGGTGACTGATGTTCAATACGAAGAAAACGATGATGGCGTTTCGGTAGACCTTTTCGGGCGCTCTCTTGATGGTCGTCGAATTCATAAGGTAGTGACTGGAATCGTTCCGTATCTGTTTGTGAGTGATAGAGAGTTTGATATCGATACGGTGAAGATGTCGCAGTTTGATGAGAAGAACATCTTAGATATCAACAGAGGATTTGATTCGTACAAAGATGAGGATTTGGTTCAGTTGGTAGTGCATCAGCCGTCACAGATAACGCAGTTGCGGAATATATTTACAGAGACGTTTGAGTCAGATATTCCGTTTGAGCGTCGATGTACTGCTGATTATAATCTCACAGGATATGTGAAGACTCCGAAAACTAGGGTCATTGAGGTTGATGCTATCGAGCCTGTTGATAAGTCTGATGTTGAGCAAATTGATCCGAGAGGTGCTATTGTTGATATTGAGGTTCGTATCCCTGATACGTTCTATAATGAGTTTGCAGAGGATGCACCTAATGAGGTGACTGCTATCACAGCGTATGATACGTATAGTGAGGAGTATACACTCTTTTGTTTAGATGCTGAAATGCAGGTGGATCCGGGAATGATTCGGGAGTATATTGAGCAGAATTGGTCCGGTCATGAAGATGAGGAGCGTTTGTCGTCTGAGGATATTGTGTTTAAGCGGTATGGTAATGAGATCAATATGCTCAAGTCTTTTGTGGAGTACATACAGGATACTGAACCAGATTATCTTACAGGGTGGAACTATATTAATTTCGACCATGAATACCTGTATAATAGGATTGACGAGAAGCTTTCGTATATGGACTTGATGGATTTGTCACCGGTCGGACGTGTTGGTGGGTATAAGACTGAGACGTATATTGATGGTATTCCTGCTATTGATATGATGGAGGCGTATACGGGAAAGCTTCGGTATGGAGAAATGAAGTCTAAGTCTCTTGAGTATGTGTCGAGTCAACTCTTAGGTGTGGGTAAGATTGAAGGAGATGATAATGCGTATGATAAGAATCGTACTAAGTTCATGGCGTATAATGTGGTCGATGTTCAGCTATGTGTTGAGATAAATCGCCAGTATAATGTGATGGATTTCTGGTTTATGATTTCTGAGGTCACAGGAATCCCAGCGTATGATGTTGGTAGTACGATGAAGGAGTGTGAGGGCTATCTATTCTTGCAGCGAGATAATGACGAGATTCTCCCGGATACAGAAGAAAAAGAAATGAATACGATTTCAGGCGGATTCGTAATGCCCCCGTCTAATGGAGTTGAAGAGTGGGTGGGTGTGGTTGACCTGAAGTCGTTGTATCCATCTTCGATTATATCCTGCAATATCTCGAAAGAGACAATGACGTATGATACAGAAGAGGCAGATGTCATTGTACCGAATATGCCGTTGAATTATGAAGACGTGCCCGGTAATAAGATTCGGTCCTCGGATATCGATTGGGAGATGGGTGAGGGTGCGTGTGTGGGATTCGATTTGTCTAAGGAAGGAATTTTGCCTAAGTACCTCAAGCAGTTGTTTAAGAATCGTGAGGAGATGAAGGCAAAGCGTGACCAGTATGATGTTGATGATAGAATGTATGAGGTCTATGATATGCAGCAGCGTGCGATTAAGGTGGTCATGAATTCCTTCTTTGGTGTTTCAGATAATCCGTACTTTAGACTCTCGGCAGATGGATTAGGTGCTGCAATCACGAGCGTTTCGAGATATGTGTCGTGGTTAGGTATACAAGCAATTGAATCTGACGGGTATAATGTAAGATACGGTGACACAGATTCTCTCTTTATTGAATTATTAAACAAAGATGGGCTTGAGCCCTCTGATAATATCGATACGTTTGTCGACAGTCTTACTGAGTTAGAGGACAATATCAATAATCGATTGAAACAGGCTGCTGATACGGTTGGTATTCCTGAGCAGCATCCTCATTTTGGTGGAGACCTTCATGGAACAGAACAGCATCTGTGGGTGTATGAAGCAGAGAAGTTGTATCGTCGATTCTTGCAGACGGGTGCAAAGAAACGATATGCTGGAAACATCGTTTGGAAGGAAGGTAAGTATGTGGACAAAACCGATGTGAGTGGATTCGAGACGGTAAAGTCTGATGCAGCAGGAATCACTCAAGATGTGCAGGAGCAGTTCATTGAGAGAGTCCTCGATGGTCAAGAGTATGATGAGCTCACTGAGTATATACAGAATCAGATTGATGGGTTGCGTTCCGGTCGGTTTGATTTAGAGTATATTGGATTTCCGTCGTCGCTCAATAAGCCGATTGAAGAGTATCCTAATATGCCAGTAAAGAGAGCGACTAAATATTCGAACGAGCATCTTGGATATGATTGGGGTTCTGGTGATGATCCGTGGCTTGTGTATGTTGACCAGACGCCGTATAATCTCCCGTCTACTGATGTGATAGCACTGTCATGGCAAGATGAGAGTATTCCTGATGGCTTCGAGATTAATATGGAAAAGCATCTGGATAAGTCAATTAGAGGACCTCTGCAATCAATCATTGACTCACTAGATTTCTCTTGGAAAGAATTGAAGACGGGCCAGAAAGAACAATCAGTCCTCGGAGGTGGAGGTGGTGAGATTTCATTTGATAATGCTGCTGAGACTGAGTCGTTCAACTTTGAAGATTAGGTAGTAGCAGAGTATATTCTAAACTTTTATAGTTGTGTGGTTCGTCTCTTAGGGTGTAATGGCTCATACGTTCGCCATCATCCGAACGAGGTTTACAGCGTTGCACAGATGGGAAGACGCGCCTGATGACGTCGATTTCTTGCGTGACCCTCATAGACACGAGTTCCATGTAGAGGTGAAGATTCAGCAGTTCCATAATGATAGAGATGTTGAGTACATCATGGCAAAGCGTGCTATTGATACGTATATCCGAAATACGTTTGATGGGAGAGACCTAGGTGAGAAGTCATGTGAAATGATGGCTGAGAATATTATCAGTCTCTGCAATAAGAAGTGGGGAGAAGATAGATTCTATGAGGTTGAGGTCACTGAGGATGGAGAGAACGGCGCACTGGTGATTGACAATGAGTGATTTAGACGCAACTATTTGGATCGGTGAAGAGAAGGAGTATGAACAGAATGGTCTTAAGATGTTTGTAGATGGTGCGTCTCTCAAAGATATTGGAAAGGCTCTCGATGAATACGATGATGTAAGAGAGATTCATTTTGCTCATGATATCTATTGGGATGTGGTCAGACAGCTCATAGAGAAGATAGAGATTACGGTTGAGGTTGATAATCTTGATGCAGTTCCTCGGGATTTGGTTGGTCGAATCAATACAATTTATCGAGTTCCTAGTTGGGTTGATAAGGCTAAGGTGCGTTCTGGACGAGAGATTACAGTCGCAGATTTTGATGAGATAGAATCTGAAGAGTGGGATGGAAAGAAGGTCTACGATGATGATACAGTGATTCAGTATGAGTAAGGTGATGTTCATCATAGCGGATTCTCTCCGATGGGATTATGCGTCTACTCGGATGACTGGAGAGTTATTCGAAGAAGAGACGTGGAGTAGGGCTACTGCTCATGATACGTACACTGCTGCGTGTATGCCGACAATTCTTACTGGAAGTCGGGACCACGGAAATACAGATTTCTTACGGAGAATCAAGCCAACCGAGTCGTTGCTTCACGATCACGATTCAGTTATGTGGAGTCATACGTTCGGAAATGAACAGTCTATGCTGAAGTTCGGGGAGATTGGCCAGTTCGATATTCGCGGATTTGAAGATAACACTGAACATGAAATCCTCGATTGGCTTGAGAATGAAGATGAGTTGCCTGAACTTGTGGTTTATCACTCGATGATTACGCACTGGCCATTTGGTACGGGTAAGGGTGGAGAAGAAGATATTGAGTTTGAGGATGGTATCTATATCGATGACAAGCGTAAGTACAATTGGACACATGAGAATTACCGTCTAGGTGTTGAAGATATGATTGAGCGTGTTCAGAAGATAGTTGATATCCTTGAAAATGATTGGACGATTATTCTTACTGCTGACCACGGTGAGGGATTAGGTGAGAATGGCGTTCGGGGTCATATAGAAGATATTGATACAGGAGTTGCAGATTGGGTTCATCATCCTGAAAAGGTGACTGAGGATGTGTCGTGGAGTGGAGTAGAAAAGAATCCGTGGACTACTGAAGTTCCGTTTGTGGTCAATAGAGATGATAGGATGTCGTACACAGATTTGAAGTTGGTTGATTTCCGGTCACTGGTTACATCTGAAATCGATTCGGTTCCGACTGATTTTGATGTTGAGTTTGAGATTGAGTTCCTCGGAGATGAGTACTCTGATATGACTGCTGTTGAGGAGCAGTTGGAACATCTTGGATACAAATAATACAATAGAACTAAATATTTAGAAACCGTTGTATACGGTACAGATGTCGAATACTCTTTGGTACTTGCCGCTCGAGCAGTTAGATGAGCGGTATACGAATGCACTGTATGATCACACAATCGATGACTTAGAAGAGTCGGATATCGATGAGTACGAAGTGGTTCATGGAGAGACTCTTACAACAGAAGTAGAAACGGGACAGGTTCTCGATGCTGAGTCTCGCAACTATTACGCGATGTCTCAGATTCAGGAACTTCTTGAGGAGGTGAAGAAGGGAAATCTTACGGATGGCGATGTTGTGTTCAATCAGGACTTTTGGCACATTGGAATGTCGTCGCTGCAGTATCTTTCGAATATTCGTGATTGGGATATTGGCCTGTATGGATTTGTGTGTGCTGGTTCGTTTGAGAAGTATGATTTTGTAAATCTGCAGGGTATGACCCCGTGGGCAAAACATCTTGAGAGTATGTGGGGTGAGATATATGATGGGTTGTTTGTCGCAAATAATCGAATGCGTGATATGGTTTCGGAGCGTGTGTCTAATCCGTCAAAGATTCACGTCACAGGATTGCCCCTTTCACGAGAGTGGATTTATGATAGGGTGGAGCCTAATGAGTGGGAAGATAAAGAAGATATTGTAGTGTTCCCTCATAGGTGGGATAATGAAAAGATTCCCGGTAACTTTAACGAGTTAGCGGATAGGTTTGCGGATGAGGATGTTCGGTTCGTTCATACGACAGGGAGAACGGGAAGTATTGGTAACGGACCAGAGCCGTCTGATAATGTGGAGGTCATACGGAATCCTGATGGGAAAGAAGCGTACTATGATATCCTTGCAAAGTCGAAGGTGATTTTCTCAGCGGCATTGCAGGATACGGTTGGTAATGCTATGTTTGAGGCTATCAATCTTGGAAATGTGCCTGTGGTGCCAAAGGGCCAGTATGATGAGTATATTCCTTTGAGGTATAGATATGATAGGTATGATTTGTTTGAGGCAGAACGGAAGATTCGTAATGCTCTCGATGGTGAGTATGATGCTCCGATAAGTCACACTGCGCACTTCAATAACTCTACCCATAAGATGCTCTCGATTATGCAGGAACAGTACCAGCTGTAAACCTCTCAGATTCGTATGTGTGGTCGCACAGTCGTTTTTCAGAGTTGCAGGTGGTTTGAGTCATGAGTGATGAAGAATGTCCTGAGTGTGGGTCTGTGTTAGAAAAGAGAAGTGCTAATGTTGCTAGTAACGTTAGAAGAAGAAAGATTGATTCAATTTGGGATAGGTATGTATGTCGGTCGTGCAGGGAGACGTTTTCGAGACGTGAGATTGAAGATGTAATGCTATCGAAGGATTGGTTTTGGGAGTAGTTTGGTAAAACTTTATATTCTTGTAGTGTCTTTGTGTAGATATGACGGTACGTGTATGTGCCCGACTGACAGAAGAGATTTTCGATACCCAAGAGTTCCCATCCGCTGACACGGTCACTGTGACTAGTGATACAGTCCGTGTGGAGTCTGATGGGGATGATGAGGCTGTTCGCGTCTATATGCGCGATAATGTCCTTTGGTACGAGCCGAGTTAATGGATGAAGAGATAGGAGCGTATGCGTACTGCTCCTGCGGACAGTTGAATCTTTTGGTGAAAGAACCCGAGGGCGGCCAGTCACTTTTTGGAACTGCTGCGTATAGAGCACTGTTGCACGAGCAAGAGTGTGCTGGAAATTCTAAGGTGTTCCCTGCGTGGGAGAGTTCCGATGGTGAGATTGAGGTAATGTCCGGTCGGTTGCCTCAAGCTCAGAAGGATGCTATTGTGTCTTCGAAGATGTATTATGAGTAGTTTGTAAAGATTTATACTCATAGCGTCCGTCTTTTGTGGTAGGATGGTTGATGAAGAAGAGGCGTGGACTGAGAAGTATAGGCCATCAAAGGTTTCAGAGGTTCAGGGGAACACGAAAAATTTAAAGAAGTTGAAACGCTGGGTTACGAATTTTTCATCAGATAATACGGGAGGTAAGTTGCTTCATGGTCCGCCGGGAGTTGGAAAGTCGTCGTCGATTCAGGCGATAGCAAATGAGTTAGATATGAATTTGTTAGAGATTAATGCGTCTGATGCTCGTCGGACTGATGAGGTAGCAGAGTTTGCACATGAGGCGAGAATGCAGACTATCGATGGCGAACATCAATTGGTCATGCTGGATGAGATTGATAGTATGTCGGGTCGGTCTAATCTTCGACCGTTGTATGAACTGTTAGAAGATGCACCTAATCCTATTGTATGTGTCTGTAATGAATTGTATCAAGTTCCTAATGGGGTGAAAGATAGATGTGAAGAGTTGAAGTTCAATCTTGGAACACGGTCGATAAAGGCAAAACTGAAAAAGATTGCTAAGTCTGAGAATCTCGATATTGGAGCGGCTACGTTGTCGCAATTGTCACAGCGTGAGTCTCTTAGGGATGCGATTCAGGATCTTCAGCTCATTATGGATACGGATGTGTCTGAGGATGAGGTGCGCGAGCTGAAAACTGATAATCGAGATTATGAGCAATCAGTCTTTGATGAGGTGGAGAATACGTTGAAGGCGAGAGCGGATGAATTAGATTCTCTTAACTCTGCGGAGACTCCTGATAGTATGACTCTTTGGTTAGACCAGAATATGCGTGGGATGTGGGAGATGACTGAGGCTATGGTCGGATGGGATACGCTGTCACGTGCAGATAAATATCTTGAGCGTACTAGTGGTGATGATTATCGATGGTGGAAGTATACTGGCCAGTTGAATGAGCAGTTGGTGAATCTTCGATTGTCTGAGCCGTATGATGGCTATACAAAGACACAGCGTCCTGAAAAGTTTAAGCGTAAGCGTCATACGGGAGATGTGCGGTCATTGTATGAGAAGCTTTCCGGTCGTGATGTTGACGTCTTTAGAATGGGAGCGTCCTTTAGAGATTTCCGTATGTATCATCTTAAGATTTTGAAGGAGTTAGAGTTCGAGCGTAAGTGTGAGATTGCTCTTGAACATGATTTGTCTACGGGAGAGATGAGCGTCTTAGAGCTGAGTTCGTCAGAGTTTGAGTCATGGAAAGAGGGTGAGTCTGGCTCAAAAGATTCTCTCATTGATGAGCAGTCAGAGTCTGTTGGTGGGTTCGCAGAGTGGTAATGTTCTAAATCTTTATAGTGTTGGGTCTATTGTGGTAGGGTATGGGGAACATGAGAACCCTGACGGTTGACCGCTCAACTGCTACAGCTCACCGATTGGTCGAGTATGATGGTGTGTGTTCGTTCGTGCATGGCCATAACATGGATTGGGAGGTCAAACTTGAAGTCTCGATGAAAGATGTCGGGTCGGATAATATGCCTCTTGATTTCAAAGAAGTGTCCTCATTGATTGATGAGTATGATCATGCTGTAGTGTTGAATACGGAGGATCCGTTGGTCGAGAAGTGTGATATACTTCCCGAAGATGACGATGTGATGATAGCAACGGGAGAGGTCTTTACAGATGAAACGCTCGGAGATACTATTTTGTATGATAGTGATCCGACGTGCGAGCTTTTGGCTCAAGATGTGGCTGATAAGCTCACAGAACTTGAGCATGTTATTCGCGCAGATGTCACTGTTTACGAGACAGATAAGTATGGGATGAGTGCAAAATCGTTTGATTCCGAAGTGTTTATAGATGAAGAGTAAGGTTCAGGTAATGCGAGAAGTGGCTCAGTCGGTTGGAGTTGAGCCTAAGGATGTCGCGCGAGTCATTGGTCCGTATGAGTATGGTGAGGCTATTGTTGCTCTTGGAAAAGAAGGAGATTTTGAGGATAATCGCAACAGAGAAGAAGTTGCTGTCACGGTCGCTCAGGAAAGTATGGAACAGTTTGAGAAAGAGGCTCGCTCAGAGTTCGAGCAGTCTGATGTAGAGTTTCGTGATAGCAAGTCTGCTGATTCAGTCTTTGAGCCTATTGATGGTGCAGGAGATGTCGAAAGTGATAACAATGATGAGGAGACTAAGGGAATCATGGAGTGGTAGAAATGGCTGAAAATCG
>ERZ1034573.392-NODE-392-length-12996-cov-154.036628_pt1 | contig 12996 bp, 10 predicted proteins | sample MGYA00520641_ERZ1034573 | MGnify/ENA primary metagenome ERZ1034573 (study PRJEB33760, sample SAMEA4777724) | hypersaline lake metagenome | biome: hypersaline environment; feature: brines | place: Spain | collected 2014-08 | depth 0 m ...
TCTTCGAAATTAAGGTCTCCATGTCCGAGCCTGTACCTGAATATCTGTCTCGCCTTCTCTTCATCGTCTTCAACCTTGTCTACAATTTCTACCTCGTAGACCAAGTCCTCTCCGGATAGTGGATGGTTGAAGTCTACTCTTACTCGACCTGAGCTGTTTGATAGAACCTTGCCCTTTCTGTTACCGACCATTACCTCGTCTCCTACCCTTACGTTTACATCCTGCTTCTTGAATTCTTTTTCGGGGTAGGTCTGTATTTTGTCGCTTTCTCTCTGGCCGTAAGCTTCCTCGCTTGGAATCTGAATGTTTTCTTCTTTGTCTCCTGGTTCCATTCCTGCTATCTTGTCTTCGAGGCCTTCTATAACGTATTCTGAGCCGATTAGAACAGGAACAGGTCTGTACTCAACTTCGTCGCTGTAAACCCCTTCTTCACGGGCTCTATCCTCGTTTGATATGTCAAATATGTCTCCGTCTGATGTTTTACCTACGTAGTCTATCAAAACCATATCTCCTTGTTCCATGAATCGGCTCCTCTTACAATCTATTTACTCGTTTAAGATTTAAGAGTGCTTTACGGGTTGAAGTACATGAGTTGGATGGATAAGCTTCCAGATAAGCTTGAAGGTTCGCTTCAGAATATTTTGGAGATGACAAACAGGCATGAGGAATCTTACATGAGCGCAGAGAACGCATCTGTGGGGCAGCTCTGGGTGGCTATCGCCCATATGAACCAGCAGATAAACGACTTAGAGCAGATAGTGCATGCACAGAGGAAGGCTCTAAACAATCTCGATCAAGAGGTAAACGTCAACCAGCATCTTGACGAGAACCTAGAGGAAAGTCTGAAAAGATACTAAGGAATTTATCCACAGGCTTGTGGATGGTTATTCCATTATTATCGCAGGTTTACCGGGTTCAGCTCTCTCTGCCTTTTGGTCTTCGCTTTCTTCCTCGGTATCTATCTTTATCCAGGTGTTGAACTCTTCTTCAAGGTATTCCTTGTTGTTCTGTAGGATCTCCTTTTCCTCGTCCTGGTCGAAAACCGTGTCTGGAAGGTCTCCTGGCGACTCTAGGTAATTCTTAAGATACTGCTCAATCTCGTCTGGCTGAGATTCTGTCTTTTCAATAAGTTTCTGCATGGCTTCCCCGAACTCTGGACGCTCCTCAACCAGATCTATCATCTCTCTGAATAGGTTTCTTTTTGCCTTGTTGCTGACGATGATTCTGATTTCCTCGTAATCATCATCGACAAGCTCCTCTAGGGATCTAATGTCTGACTCTACGGTTCTGACAAACTCTTCGGCTGACTCTGCTGCCTCATCTATTTTTTCTTGCTTAGGCTTAGGCCACTCTGAGCTGGATACAAATCCGTCTTTACCTATCTCTTCCCAGAGTTCTTCACATATGTGAGGTGTGAAAGGAGCCATGAGCTTGATCTGTGTCTCAACTACTTCGTTAAGTACATTCTTGTTGAGGTTTTCTGCTCTGTTTCTGTACCGGTTTATTAGGGAGTTTACCTCGAAGAAACCGTTTAAACCAGACTTGCGTGTCTGGAAGTCTTCCATTCCCTTGGTGGCATCTCTTGTTATTTTCTGTAGCCTAGAAAGAACGTATCTATCTATCCTGTTGTTTTCTCTTTCCTTTCCGGTGTTGTAGAGCTCTTTGCTTCTGTTGTAGAAGTTCTGTATTTTGTTGAAGTATTCCTCTACGTCTTCTGTGTTCCAGTCAAAGTCCTGCCATGGTTCTCGTGATGCGAAGATGAAGAATCTGGTTGTATCAGCTCCGTATTCTTGAATAGCGTTGTCAGGAAGCTCTACGTGGCCTTTTGATGAGGACATTTTCTTCCCTTCAAGTTTTCCCAGACCCCATGTGGCAATTCCTCTAGGCCAGTCCTCCTGTTCGAAGAGAGCCGTGTGATGGAATAGCATGAATGTCAGATGGTTCTGAATCAGGGGGTAAGCGGAAGTCCTCCAGTCGAGGGGATACCAGTAGTCAAACTGTTCTCTTGCATCTTCAATTACCTCTTTTTCGATCCCTGTTTTGTCTTGGATTTCTTCAACTGTTCCTTCTTGGTTGAATACGTAGTCGAAGAACTCAGGTTCCAGCTTGTCGGCTGGTACGTCTTGAATTACGTGTCTTATGGTGTAGAAGGCCATGTAGATGGTTGAGTCAGAGAGAGGTTCCACAACAAAGTCTTCATCAAAAGGTAGGTCTGTTCCCAAGCCGTAGTTTCTGATGGATGGCCATGACTCCAGCCAGTCTATCGTGTGTTCGTAGTCCTCACGCTTTTCACCCGGTATGATATTCATGTCGTCTAGATGTGAGTGCACCTTGTCTTTCCAGCCTTTGTCCCCGTATTCGAGGAACCATGACTGCTGCATGGAAACTATTACCTCTCCTCCACACCTGCATACTACTTTTTCGGAGAAATCGTATATTGAGTCAAAGTATCCGGCATCTTCAAAGTCTTTGATTAGCACGTCTTTGATGGAGTTTACGTTTTCTGAGGTGTATTCTCCGCATTTGGCGTTTAGCTTCCCGTTGTGGAACTCTTTTTCGTATACTTCTTCTGTAGCTTCTTCGAGAGCTTTTTCATCCTCCTGTGAGCTGACGCCGTGTTTTTCACATGCTTCTCTTGCAGGTAATCCGGTGTATTCATCGGTGTTGATTATCTGTTTCGGCTCTATGTTTCGGACCTCGTTCGGAGTTATTCCGTATTCTTGAAGGGTCTCCTCGGAGTCCTTTAATTCCTGTAATGCTATGTAGTCGTATGGTGCGTGTGCTGGAACAGACATTACAAGTCCTGAACCGGAGTCTGTGTCGACAAAGTCCGCTGGCAGCATTATTACTTGGTCATCTGTTACAGGGTTTCTGAAGTACTGTCCGACTACGTCACCGCCTTTTAGCTCTTCTAATACCCTGATATCTCTGTCTTGGTGTGAGAGTTTCTTCTGAGCTTTTTCACTTATCATCCATTTTTCGTCATCAACTTCTGCTATTACGTAGTCGCCCTGCGGGTTGACATGTGTGTGCGTCACGCCGAAGACTGTTTCAGGTCTCAGGGTTGCCATAGGAAGATATACTTTGTCTCCTTTGTACTCTCCCTTGAACTTGACTAGGCTGTACTCCTGTCTTTCGGCGTCCTCTCCTTCTAGGAGGTCGTGTGTTGTCACAGGGTTTTCGTCGTTCAGACAGTACTTTGTGGGATGCATTCCCTGTTTCATCAGGCCTTTCTCTCTAAGTCGTTTGTACTGCCATTCTATGAATCTGTTGTACTGGTCGTCGTTTGTCGTGAATTCTCGGCGCCAGTCAACGCTGTAGCCTAGTTTCTTCATGTTCGGCTTGTACGAGTTGTTGATGAAGTATTCTGCGTAATCCATAGGCTCTTCCATGGCTTCGAGGTCTTCCTCAGGTACGTTGTAGGTTTCTGTCAGTGTTTCCCATTGATCTTCCTCACCTTCCTGCAGTCTCTCAAGCGCCCCGATTATAGGTGTTCCTGTCACATGCCATGCCATAGGGAAGAGAACATTGTATCCTTGCATGCGTTTGAACCGTGCGAATACATCTGGCAGTGTATATGTTCCTACGTGACCTAGATGCATTCCTCCGCTGGGGTAGGGATAGGCTACCGTTATGTAGAACTTGTCCTCGTTGCTAGGATCTGCTTCGTACAGGTTTTCTTCTCTCCATTTCTCCTGCCACTTTGACTCTATATCAGTCATCCTATCCTCAAACCTATCGCTCATAATAAGCTGTGAGTTAAGAATTTATTTCAATCTGTCCTAGCTCTTGATTTGAACTGGTTGGCGAACTTGGTGTTCACTATTAATTTAAATGATCAGAACCGAATGTCTTAGTATGACCCGATTGATATGTGTGAGCAGTGGGAAGGGAGGGGTCGGAAAAACTACGGCAACCGCAAACATTGGAGCAGCTTTAACTCAGTTTGGAGCTGACACGGTTGTTCTTGACGCAAATCTTACTAATCCTAATCTAGGTTTTCATATAGGTATACCTCTGTATCCTACTACCTTGCATGATGTCTTGAAGGGTGATGCACATATCACAGAGGCGATGTATATACATGACTCCGGTCTTAGGGTTGTTCCTGCGGGTTTATCTGTTGATGACCTGAGGGATACTTCGCCGGATAATCTTTCTGATGTGCTTCTTGATGCTGTTGGTGAACCTGATTTTGTTCTTGTAGACTCTGCTGCCGGTCTCGGACAGGAATCTGTCTCAGCTATAGAGGCCTCAGATGAAGTTCTGGTTGTCACTAACCCTAAGCTGCCGGCCGTGACTGATGCCTTGAAGACAGTTGATATCGCTGAGGAATCAGGTACAGAAGTTACGGGAGTGGTCCTCAACATGGTTAAGGATCATGAGTCAGAGCTTGACAAGGAAGAGGTGGAGTCCATGATTGGATACGATGTGATTGCGGAGATACCTCACCATGAGAAAGTTGAGGAGGCTCTTTCGGTTAAGAAACCTGTTGTCCACCATGAGCCCGATCATAATGTCTCGGAGCGGTTTAAAGGAGTCTCAGCTGATATTGCAGGTGTAAGCTATGAGCCTGATATCACGGAGCCAGGGTTCTTTCAGACACTCTTGGACCGCGTCCGCTAAACAAGGTCTACTTACTTGGAGGTCATGGCGAGGTTTTTAATACAGGAAATGTAATTTCTTCATTATAATGACCAGAGTTATTTCAGTCGTCTCCGGTAAGGGAGGAGTCGGCAAAACAACTATGACCTCAAACCTAGGTGTAGCCCTATCCAAGCACGGAGAGGACGTCGTGATAATTGACGGCAACTTCTCCGGAGCAAATATCGCACAACACTTTGGAATGGGCTTCCAAGACGTCTCTCTAAACGATGTTTTGGAAGGTGATGCGTATATCACACAGGCAGTAGCTAAGCATCCTGAAGGTGTTTCAGTGCTTCCTGCCTCAATTCTAGAGTTTGAGTCTGAGACAGAGAACCTGAAACATTCTCTGATTGACTTCCTTGGTGACAAGGACTATGTGTTGATTGATGCTGCTGCAGGTGTCGGCGACGAGGTAGAGGCCGCGGTTGAAGCTTCTGACGAGGTTCTTCTGGTGTCTAAACCTGAGCTTCCGTCTCTTACAAATACTCTTGGTGCAAAAGAGCTTGCTGATCAGAAGGATAGAGACGTGATAGGTTTGGTATTGAACGAGGTTAGGGATGAAAACCACGAGGTCGAACATGAAGATATCAAGGAGTTGGTTGGAGAAGATGTTATAGGAAGAGTACCTGACCATGAGCATGTAAGAGAGGCTATTGCGCTGAGAAATCCTGTGGTTTCGTACAAGCCTGAGTCAAGAGCTTCACATGCTATAGAGGATGTAGCCTACAAGATGAGAGGTGAGGAGCCTCCTGAAAGAGGTCTTGGCACAAAGATCAGGTACAAGATGGATGAAATAGACCTGATTTGAGGCAACCTAACACAAAAATGCAGTTCTTCATTTAGTCAGACTAAACGATATACTCTACAATGAATCCAAAAGCTAGCCTGAAAAACAATCATAGGCTTCCAGACACGCCCAGAGAGCTGTTTGAGAACGACCTCGGTGAGCTGCAGGAGATATTCATCGATAGCAGAGACGAAGTCGAGAAAAAGTTTGGCCACCTAGAGCATGTCAAACAGATACCAGACTTCTTTTTGGAAGTTGGAAGTGAGCTTTTGGAAGCTGGAAGAAGCTCTGGTGAAAGACCTGTCTTTGCTGGATGTTGTGTGGGAGCAGCGATCATAGGTGCTTTCACTCTGACGACATCTGAGAAGAATGATTTTCTTGTGAAGTTTGATCAGATAAAAGGAAAATCCTTAGGAGCTACTCCTAACACTGAACCAAAGGTTGAGCTTAGTGAACTAGAGAGGCGTCTTGATGATAATCCTGAACAGGCCTTGAAAGATGTTGAAAACTTCAGAGAGAAAAAGAGAAAGAGTCTACCACGAGCAGATTGCGATAATGGGATACCCAATTTCTATTTTGAAGCATCAAAGTTAATGCTCTGGCTTGGTGACACTTACATGAAAAACAGTGGAAGTGATGAAGCGGTAACATCTATAGCGTTTTGTTCCGAGATGCTTACTTATAATATTGAGAAAAGCTATGAGCAGACAGCGATGCTTAAGTACTATGAAAAAATGGGGTGATTGACTCATGACGTCTTTTTTCCATAGCTATGATTTGAGAGGGGTATTTCCTGATGAGATAGGCTTGGATGAGGCGGAGAAAGTTGGAAAGGCTTATGGCACCCATACTGAGGCTGAGGAGGTCTTGATTGGCCGTGACGGCAGAGAAAATGGTTCTGAGATAGCCCAAGCTTTTATTGATGGTGTATGCGCTACTGGAACTGATGTAGCATATGTAGGTATGGCACCTACTCCTTTGGTTTATTTTGGCCAGGTTAGAGATGGTTTTGACTCGGCTGCAGTTGTTACAGCCTCTCACAATCCCCCTGAATACACCGGGTTTAAGTTTAACAGATCTGGAGGGGTTGCGATGTCACGTCAAGGAGGTATGAAGAACATTCAGGATATCTATGAGTCCGAGGACTTTGACACTGGCTCAGGTACTGTTAGAGAGACTGAGGTAATGAATGATTACGTTCGCGAGGTATCTGAACTGGTTGGAAGCCTGGATCTTGATGTATTGATTGACTGTGGAAATGGTGTTACCGGTCTAATGGCTCGTAGATTGTTTGAGGAGCTTGGATGTAACGTGAGGATTATCAATGAAGAGGTCGATGGAAGTTTTCCCAGCCATCTTCCTGACCCTACCGATGAAGAGGCTCAGCAAGCTGTTGAAGATGCCATGGATGGAGAGGATCTTGGCATCATATTTGACGGAGATGGCGATCGTGCAGGTTTTGTACTGCCTGAACACGGTTATATACAGGAGGACGAAGTTATTGCGCTCTTATCAGAGCAGGCCTTGAACCATGGAAAGGGGAAGGTTATTCATGATTTGAGAACCTCTAAGATTGTGGCGGAGAAGGTTGAGGAGTACGGTGGTGAGCCTGTTGAGTCTAAGGTTGGTCATACTTTCATCTCGGAGGAGATACACGCACGTGATAACGCTGTTTTTGCCGGAGAGTTGTCCGGACATTTCTATTTCCCGGTTTATGGTTTTCCGTGGGATGACGGGCTGCTTGCTGGGGCTTTGATGGCGAAGATTGCTGACAGGCAAGATCTTGTTCAGAAGCTTGAGGATTTTCCGGATTATCCGGTTTCTCCAGAGATAAACTTTGAATGCAGCCATGAAAGGAAAAACGACGTTATAAAAGCATTATCTCAAGAGTTCTCCGATCATGATATCTCTACGATGGACGGTGTTAAGATTAGTTTTGATTCTGGCTGGGCGCTGGTTCGTCCTTCCAGTACTGAGCCCAAGATCAGGTTAAGATGTGAGGCAGATACAGACAAGGAATTAGAGAAGATAAGATCTCGGATGGAGTCGGAAATCAAACATATTCTTGGTTGAGATCATCTGATCTCTTCGGTAAAGGCTCCTGATGAGCTTAACGTTCTCAGGCCGTCTACTCTACTTGGATCTTCTTCGATCAAGGTTGGAATGGCCACGACTTTGATGTCTGAGCCCGAGTAAACACCTGTTTCCACGAAATCTTCTTTGTCTAGGTGATTTGCCATGTCTTCTAGAGGATCCAACCTGTGTACGTGTTTTCCATCCAGCTCGATCTTTTGAATTTTCTCTTCTTCTGGTATAGACCCGGTTTCAGCCATAGCTGTCGAGGATATCTGTGCGTACAGCATTGCATCTCTGATTTTTGATGCGTCAATCCTGTAATCTGCTTCAGTAACACATACCTGGTAACTGTATGTCTGGATATGGCATCTCTTAATTCTCTCCATGTCTAGCAGCGCCTTACCGAGATTCAGGGCATCTTCGGCGTTTAAATCGCCCTCTGCCTGTATCTCAAGTTCTTCCGTGAGTTCCTTGGCGCCTGCTTCGTCTAGGCTTATGCTCTCAAACTTCGGTATCACCTCTTCCATCATGAGTTGCCGTTTCTCCTGGCTCATCGTAACATACTCTAAGTGTTTTTCTGTTTCAATCTTCTCAAGCTGTTGAGATGATTTGATCAGCTTAGATTCATAGTTTCCTTCTGTTTCTTGGAAACCTGATAGTATGATTCTGTCTATTTCTTGGTCTAGGTGACTGAAGTTTTCCTCTACTCCTGATCTGAAGTATGGACCAAATCCCTGCATTTTTCCGGATAGTTTGAGGTAGTTTTCGCCGTTGTTCAGTTTGATTACCGCGTCATTCTTGGTTCTGTCCGAGTTTGTACACTCAGTGGCTCTTTTTAAGATAAGATTTCCATCCAGTACAGGGCTTACTATATCGTCGTTAAGCCTTTCTGTAACCTTCTTGGACAGCACAGGAGTGTATATTCCGACGTAGTTGCCTGTGTTTGAGAGAAAGTTTGCTGATATTCCTGCGCCTCCTCCAATTGTTTTTTTGCTTTCTTCTGGCAGAATTTCGTGTAAGTTCTTGCCTTTTAGAGTCCTGTTCTGCTTGTTTTCACTGCAGTAGGCGATACATGATCTAAGCTGTCCTATGCTTTTGACAGGCTCTACTATCTCAGCTTCAGGTTGATCCGTATTTTTTGTGACTTCTTCAGCGTCTACATGTGTTTCAAGCCCTATGTCAAATCCTGTAAGTATACTGACTCGTTTCTTAGTATCTCTATCTAGTGATTTCCTGTATTTTGTGCGCCACTTATCTTTCATAGTCCGCCGCAGAGCTCCTTTATCTTTTGTTTAGGTTCCTCTGATTTAATTACCCCGGACGCAACTAGAACACCCGAACATCCTAGGTCTATAGCCTTCTGTACGTCTTCTCTTGTCTTGATTCCGGCGCCTGTAAGGGTTTCCGTACCCCCATCTGTGTTTTTCACTGCCTGCTGTATAAGCTCTGGCTTTGATTTCGACACCGGTTTTTCACCTCCTATGAGTTCAGGTGGTTCGATAGAAATGAAGTCTGGATTATAATTATTGAATTTCTTGACTTCTTCTGCGTTCTTTGCACAGACTATTGTCGTCAGCCCGACATCCCTGCATTTTTGTACAGTTTTCCTCACCTTATCAGAGCCTAACTGGCGCTCCGAATGGTTTATCAGGGTTCCAGAAGCTCCTGCATTCTTGACTCCTGAAGCAGATATTCTACCTGTGTTGCTTCCTGTACCTTTGTAGCTGACATGCTGTGCAAAGGTTTCTACACCTGTTGAGGCTGCTTTTGGTATGTCCTGTGGCTGTGGACAGGCTATTACTTTCTCTCCCGTGTCTTTGGAGGCTTCTCTGCATTTTTTGGCTATCTTCTCTGCCTTGTGTCCTAGTGCTTGCCTGTATGCCTTGAAGTTTACTATAATCATGGCTTAGTCCTCTAGAATGACTTTGAGTTCTGGATTGTTTAGAACCTCTGGTTCACCTTCACTGACCTTGATATCGATCTCTGAATCACCGATTTTTTTACCTGTTCTTAGACAGTTCAGCCCGTCAATAGGGTCTATAACCACTTTATTTGGATCTCTGGCTTTGATTCCTATGATGTACGAGTCCACTATATGTGGTATTAGTCCTGAGCTCCATGCCTGTTCTGAACACCCCAGGTTCTCTCCGTTTTCAGAGTCTACTACTTCAGGTAGAGCTCCTAATTGACCTCTGTCTAGGAACTGTCTTAGTTTACCTAGCATGTTTAGTCCTTGTTTGTTGTTTTCGTAGTTTAGGTTGGCGGCGGCAGCCCAAGCAGTGGTTAAGCCCCATGATGATCCTGTGTGGTATCCGTCCGAGCTGTAGTCTGGTTCAAGCATTGAAACCGTTCTTGCTCCGTATCTTGATGAGAACTCTGCGTTAATCTTCTCCAGGTATTTTCTGGCATCCTCTTCCTGGATCTGCCCATACATGAGCGGTATCGCAGGGTTGATTGTGGCTATATCGTCTCCTCTCAAGCTATCCTTGATGTAATCTTCCCGCTTGAACCGGTTCAAACCTTTCTTCAGTTTATCCTTTTCGTCCATGTTGTGGCGTTTTGCGGCCTCCAGCCAGAGGCTTTGAATTTCCACTGCCCTCTCTCTATTCAAGGTATCCATCCACGTACCTTCAGGGCTGTGCAGTGCAACCCCTTTCTGATCTATCTCTAGGTTGTGTTTTGCCTTCTGTATTCCGTCCTGAATCTGGTCGTTGATCCTGAAGTGTCTTTCTAGTTTGTCAGCAGCTATCAGATAAAGAGGCGATGTGTCACTTTCTCCGGAGTACTTTGTTCTGTTTTCTCCTTCAAGGTTTATCTTGCCAGGTATGTTTTCTCTTTTTGCAAAGTTTGTGAGTATGTCTTCTGAGAGTTCAAAGTATCCTGCGTCTATCAACCCCATTAGGGTCCAGAATGTGTCTCTTGCCCAGTAGGATTGGAACCATGGGTGTCCGGCAGCTATTCCTATTCCTTCCTTGTCGTAGATCAGGTTTTTGACACTGGTTATGCTGTATTTGAACAGTCTATCCAGTTTGTCGTGTTCGAAGTTCTGATTTCTTTTCTCTATGCTTCCAAAGCTTCCTTCTGAGGTCGTAAACCTGAAGTTGATGGTTTCTGCGTTTTCAAGTTCTTTTTTGAAAAATATCTTGCCGGGTACGATGCACTCCTGTTTCTCGCCTGGAAAATGTTCTCTTTGATACGGATCACCTTTCAGATTTAGTTCCTCTTCACTCGTTATCATCAGGTTTTTTCTTCCTCGAGCCAGTCTTACTCTGTTAGGACCGGTCTCAATGTTGTAGTCCTCGTGGCTTATGTCCTGGCTCTTGTGTCTTATGTCTACACCGGCTTCAAGCATTACGTGTGCTGCTTTCTTCTCTTTGTTCTTGCTTTCAAGCTCAAGAGTTACTTCTATTCCTGGAGTATCTGATGGCGCTGCTATATTCTCCTTTACTCTTATTCCTCCAACGTCATGGTGTAGAGTCATTTGGTCTCCGTATTCTACTGCCTGAACGGAATCGCTGTCAAGCCAGATGCCGTTTATCCTGATACCGTAATAGTCCAGATACTTGTATGGAGGAGACCATAGACCGCTCCATTTGGTCTTAAACCCGGTATCAAGGCTTCTCATGAGGAAACAGTGCAGGTTGGATACCACTCCGTTTCTATCACTAAGATTTTCCGAGACCTTGTATCTCATATCTTCAACTTCCCTCTACCTGACTATAAAGCATAAACATTTGAGCTCCAGCTGGAAGATAGAAGATCGCCGTCTATCTTGTAATACCAGAAGACCTTCCAGATTTGGATTCGGGATGTTTAATTAGAGTCTGTTTGAGGTTTTGCATTGAGCACATGTTTTTACATTCAAGTGTGAGCTAATGCACAGTAGAAGCTAGGTGATTGTTCATGGGTATTCAGGTTGAGGTCGAGGGAATTGATGATATCGAATACAGCGCCAGTTCTATAGAAGCAGAATTTCTGAACTATGAGCCTGATCTTGAGCATGTAAAAGAGGCTGCCCAGGAGCATGGTAAGGAGAACCTGATCGTGATTGGTGAAGAGAATCTAGTTGCAGGGTTCAGAGCTATTTTTCATGCATTCCTCCCAGAGATAGATGTTGACGTAAGTATCGTGACAATGCCTGATCCTGACCATCTCCACAGCTTAAGTACCAGTTTTAAAGCGGAGAATACTGTCGTGATGCCTGTTATGGGGTCTAAAAACTATGCACCTACCGTTGAATCACTTCTATTTTTTCTAAACAGGGATTATGATGTATTTGCTATCTGCTCAGATCAGGAAAATCTTCTGAAAAGTATAGCTGAGCAGAAGGATATTCCATCCATAGAACACTCATCTAGCGCAGATGGATTTGTCGGCGGTTCTGAGGCCGCTTTAGCTCCTGCTGCCTTTGCAGGGCTTGATGTCTCCCGTATCAGAGAAGGCATCAGGAAAAGCTATAATAAGATGTCCTCGGGAGATAACGCTGCATTACACTTTGCTTCAGCATTACAGAGTGCAGATGGAAAAGGCCGTAGCCAGATATTGAACCTGATTTACTCTACCCGTCTACTAGGATTTCAACCGTTTATAGCCAGTTTGTTTCACAGAGTATCGGGAGAGAACTCTTCACATATACAAGGTGGTTCTGCCCTAAAGAAGCGCTACGCTGAAATGGCTCACCAGGAGGATGTTCTCCCATTACTGCTGGGTACGGAATCTTTCGAGAAACGGACTCTCAAGGCTGACGATTCGATAAGAGATCTTAATCTAAGAGATTATGATCTGAAGGATCTGGACGGCTTTGATATTTCAGAGTCGTTAAAATCCGAATACCATGGGATGAAGGATGCTTTGAAGCATGATAATATACCTCATATATCGCTTAACGTTACTGATCATGGCTACAGGTCTGTTGGCGAGCTTGTAGGTTTTATTCAGTGCTCTGCGGCTTACCTGGCAGATATGAGGGATGCTGATACCTCTGGATTTTCTACCGAAAAGCTGCGGCAGAGGTCGCTTGACAGGAGGTTCCTGGAATGAAAATCCTGATTATTTCACGTAGACTTTCCGACGGAGAGGATGTGTCTGAGTACGTAAAGTACTTAACAGGGTATCTTGCAGATTCAGGGCATCAAGTCACCTTATCTATACTTGAAGAAGACTGCAGCTCTGAATTTAGCGACGAAGTCAGTGTTGAGGCATTTTCGTCCAAGTTTGATTCCAAGGATTTCTACAACCGAACCATGATGCTGAACAACCGCGTGAAAAGCATCTTAGACGAGCATGATTTTGACCTGGTTCATGTCAATGACTGGTCGACGGTTTCTGCAGGTATCTCAGTTTCAGGCCGTCAGGAGATTCCTTTGTTTATGACTCTGCATTCAACCGAAAACCAGAGAGGATTTGGAAACAAGCACTCGTCTTCCATATCCGAGATGGAGTGGAGAGGAGTCTACAACGCTGAGAAGGTTTTTGTGAACGATAAA
>ERZ1034573.393-NODE-393-length-12987-cov-9.528302_pt1 | contig 12987 bp, 12 predicted proteins | sample MGYA00520641_ERZ1034573 | MGnify/ENA primary metagenome ERZ1034573 (study PRJEB33760, sample SAMEA4777724) | hypersaline lake metagenome | biome: hypersaline environment; feature: brines | place: Spain | collected 2014-08 | depth 0 m ...
CTTCGGAAGACTTGCACATGGAGTATTCAAGTTTATCTTCTCACTACTAAGATCGATGGCATAATCTCGACGAGTATCGATTACACTGTCAGTGAAGTAGCTCGTTATAATAAATTACAAGAGGAAGCTTGGGGGTTTTCCCCCCTAACCTCAACGTCCGTCACTGTTGAGCATGCTTATGTTGAGTATGCTTATTATGTCGTCTTCACTGACTTATCTAACCTTTCTTTCCACTTTCATATGAAAGCGTATCTAATGCGGCTGCTTTGAACTAGTTGTATTCTGATCTCTAGACTTTGACTTTGGTGTTTCCTCTACTCCTGATGTCTATCCTGTGAGCTATAGATATGTAAGTTTGTAATAAATACGAAATATATGGACTTGGCGATATACCATGCTTGGATACACTGCAAGGGCGGTGGTGAAAAAGTACTTCTCAAGCTGCTGGAAAACAGTGAGCATGACATCACAGTATATACTAATAAGTACGTACCAGAAGACACATACTCAGAGTTTGAACAACAAGAAGTAGTGGAGCTAGGTGGATTGCCTATTATTGGGGAAATTTTCAGGGGCGCCACTTTTACACTCGCTGCCATGCTTTCCAAGCTTCCAATGAATAAACACGACGCGCTCGTGGTTTCAACAGGTGGTGTGGCTGAAGTCATCAACTACAGAAACGATTCCAAACCACTGATCGGATTCTGCCACACACCACTCAGGCCAGTCCACGACGAGGACATCTACAGGCACAAGATCGAAAATTCTGGGTTTTTGAAGAGGAACTTCTACAGGCTTGCAACCAAGGTATATGAAATGATAGAGAGACCGGCTTGGAAAAAATTTGATCACGTTATCTTCAACTCCCGCACCACGCAGGAACGCGCCACCTCAGACCACCTGATTCATATGAATAATACATCGATCAACCATCCAGGCGCCGACACACAGGACAATGAGGGCAACAGGTATGACAAGTACTTCTTCTATCCTTCCAGATTTGCTTACTACAAGAGACAAGACCTGGCATTAGATGCATACGAGAAATTCAGAGAAAACAATCCAGATACAGAGTTCAAACTTGTAATCGCTGGCGGAGTAAACGAAGAAAAACAGGATTATTATGAAGATATCAAAGAGAGAGCAGAAGGTATTGAGGGAGTAGAGGTCAAAAGCGATGTTCCTGGTGATGGGTGGGAAGACCTTTACAGAAACGCATATTCTATCGTTTTCTGCGCAATCAACGAGGACTGGGGAATCATACCAATCGAAGCAGGATCATATGAAAAACCGATTATCTCAGTTAACGAGGGAGGACCGACAGAATCAGTACTGCAAGACGAAACAGGCCTACTAGTAGACAATGCCGAGGAAATGGCTGAAGCCATGCAGGAACTAGTTGAAGATGAAGAACTAGTCAAGGAAATGGGCGAAAAAGGTAAGGAAAGAAGCAAAGAATACACATGGGACAAGTTTGTTTCAAAGTTCGATGATAAAGTTGGAGAGGTTGTAGAGAAAGAGGAATGAAGATTCTTTTAATCAACGATCACTATTTCTTTGGCGGAGCGGAGAACTATGTCGAAGCTCTTGAAGAGGAACTTGATGAAGAGCACGAAGTAAATACTTTGACGCTTGACGGTGCGGAAGAGTCAGATTACGCAATTGAAGAAAGCTCCAACCCTCTATTTAAACTCAGAAACAGGTATTTCTCAAACAGAAAAATTAAGAGAAAAATCCAAGAAATCGTAGAGAAAGTTGATCCGGATGCAGTACATTTAAACAAGAATATTGTGGCGCCGATAGCAGTTCTGAAAGGTCTAAAAGGGAAAAAAGTGGTTAAAACAGTCCACGACTTTGGTTTTGTATCGCTCGAAGACAAGTACGCATACGATATGAATAATTGGGAAAGAAAATTCAGGAAAACACTTGATACAGGAACACAAAAATATCTAAAGCATCTGAGAAACGAAGTAATCGATAAGTATACAGCTCCGTCAAGGGCCTTAACCGAAGAGCTTGAAAACAGTAATTACAGCCGTGTCAAACACCTACCTAACTTTGTGTCAGACAGAAAACCAAGCTATGGCGGCGAGCACTTTCTCTTTGTTGGTAGACTTGAGAAAGGTAAAGCACCGGATCTTTTAGTTGAAGCCTATAATGAACTTGAAGATTCTGAAGATATTCCTACTCTTGAAATAGCAGGTAAAGGCAAGATGAAAGAAGAACTTGAAGAAAAATCATCGGGTCTGGATAAAGTTACTGTAAATGGTTATGTATCAGAAAACAAACTTATGCAGCTTTACAGAGATTCTAAAGCAGTGATAGTTCCTTCAAGATGGAGGGAGAATAATCCATTAGTTGCTTTAGAAGCAAAGGCTTATGGAAGCGCATTGATTGTTTCAGATCAAGGCGGTCTACCTGAACTAGTTGAAGAAGGCGAAACAGGTTTCATCTTCGAATCGGAGAATGTTGAAGAATTGAAAAATATCCTATCTAAAAAAAAGGAGGATTGGGAAAAACTTGGAAAAAATTCCCGTCAAGATTACGAACAAAATTACAGGCCAGAAGTACATATTGAAAAACTTCTAACAATCTACAGCAAATAGAGGAGATCAGAAAAGTTATGTCAAATAATGTTCTAGTAGTCGCCTTTGATGGTTTAGATAAAGAATTAATAGAGGAATTTGACCTTGAAAACATCCAGCAATCAGAGTTTGGAGCTATAGATAATCAGACAGGGATGAAGCACATTTACACGTCAGAACTATTTGCTTCATTTATAACAGGAGAAACACATGAAGAACACGGTATAGAACATCTAACAACTTGGGAAGACGAAAGCAAAGGCAGAATAATTGAAACAGTCGCGCCAAAAAGTATTGTAGAGAGCACAAGAGGGTTCCACAGGATACGAGAAACCCTTAAAACACTTTTGAAAACTGATGAAGTTAAATTCTCAGAAGAACATCTTGAAGAAGAAACACTTTTCGAAAAAATAGATAATTCACGGGGAATGTATATACCAGGCTATAATCCAAGCGTATTCTGGCAATTGAAAGCTGAAACACTACCTCTTGAATATGGTTATGGTGCAGATGTTGCAGAGGAATTCTGGGATACAAGAGAATACGAGTTCAGGAAGAAAAACCTGTTTTCAGAACTAGAGAACGAAATAGTCTCACCAAGAAACTTCTTAATGGTCCACCTACACAGGACAGACTTCCACCAACATTTGTACGGCGACCCGACAGCAGTAATGGACAAAAACAAATTGAAGAAGCTATATCAGGAAACAGACGACTTAGCAGGAGAAATATTGGAAAAAGCCGAAGGAAAATACGATATAGTAATCTTTATGTCAGATCACGGTCTCCCAGCCAAGAAAGGACACAACGAGAACGCATTCTACTCATCCAACACAGAACTCTTCCCGAACAACACTCCTAAACTCACAGACTTCCACGACAAAATACTCGAACTAACAAGAGAATGACTAAAGTATTCTTTAACCAGAACATTGTCTCACCTTATAGACTACCCTTATTTGAAGAGTTAAATGAAGAGTACGATGTAACGGTATGGTTCCACCGAGAAAACTCAAAAAAACGTAAATGGAAAACAGAACAGGAAAAATATAGTTTTGACTCCCAAATCCTGAAAAATATCCAATTAGGACCGATCACACTGAATCCTGGATTCCTCTGGAAACTCTTGAGAAAAGACTTCGATATATACTTCATCAACGAAAACCCATCTACGTTTCTCTCATCCTTTGCAATTCTACTTGTTGCGAAGTTGAAGAGGAAACCTGCAGTAATCTGGAGCGAGACAATAGATACAGAAAAATCAAAAGAACTCCCTAATTCAATAACCAAGAAAGTTCCTGTAAAGGCTTGGAGAGGGTTCAAAGAAATTTATAGAAAAATACTGTTCAAGTTTTCCAACCGATTTGTGGCATTCTCAGAAATGGCAGAAGAATTCCTTATAGAAAGAGGAGTTTCACAAGATAAAATCGAGAAACAAATACAGGTAATGCCAGAAAATCTGCTGCCAAGTCCTGAGAACCATGATCTAAAAGAAAAATATCATGAAAATAAGGTTATACTTTCCTTAGGATATCTCGAGGAAAGAAAAGGAGTCCAAGATCTGATAGAAGCCTTCAAACAAATCGAAGATGATGATTACAGGCTGATAATCGCAGGAACAGGAAACTACGAACAAAAATTGAAAAAAAAGGCTTCTACAGACGAAAGAATAAAGTTTCTAGGATATTTGACAGAACAAGAAAAAGCCAACTACTTCGACAAATCGGACCTATTTGTACTCCCAACACATCACGATCCATGGGGGCTAGTGATCAATGAAGCAATACATTACGGAACTCCTGTAATCACTACAGTAGCAGCAGGAGCAAAACAACTACTTAATCAAGAAAATATCTACAATCCAGGAGATGTAGAACAGCTTAATACTCTTTTAAAAAAACAGTTCCCAAAACAAGAATCTGGTAAAGCAGCTGATATCCGTTCAGGTATTAAAGCCATAAAACGAACAATTGAAGAATTTAATTAACCAAGTTTTCTAAGTTCTCTCTGACGGAATTTCTGAACGTCTCTACATCAAATTTCTCTCCCTGTTCAACTACAAAATCCTTTAAATCACTGTAATCCTCCAAGTTTCTGTCAATTTTTTCAGCAGCTTCTCCTATATCTGAATACGTAAACCTTTCCTTTTCCACTAAACTTTGCACACCACCACTTGCATGAACCATTGGCAAGGCGCCAGCCTTCATGTACTCAACAGCAGCAATACCAAAATGCTCGTTTCTAGTACTTAGAACGCCTATCTTGGACTCAGCCATCTCCTGAACCAATTCATCCTGAGGTAAATCCGTCTTAATCTCAAGCCAATCATACTTTTCCTCACTCCGTTTCAACCTCTTATGATACTTCTTACTACTCTTCGTAAGTCTGCCCACAACCTTCATCTCCAATTCAGAATCCGTCTCAGAAACAATCTCAATAGCATCCTCAATACGCTTACCCTGAACAATGCGCCCCAGACAAATAACCTTATTCTTCTTCTCACCAGGATAAAAATCAGACTTAACAGGAGGATAAACAACTTCACCTTCAATACTACTGTAAGTACCGCGAGTAAATTCGGAGTTAAACAAATTACAGTCAGCATCAAAAACATCAGCACTTATCAAACCCGAAAACCTGTCATAAACACTCTTTAAACGACTAGAAGAATATTCTTCGCGTTTGAAATTCAGGCTTGGATTGTGGACAAAATGCAAGGTAGGGCAACTAAAATTACCTGAAAACATGAACTTAGCGGTAAAAAACATCACATCAAAATCCCTACTCACATTCTCTAACTTGTTTCCAATAGTTCTGTGAACCAATTTTTCCTTAATCAACTGAAAACGCTCAGAATCCCTAAGAAAAACAGGGAAACCTGTCTCAAGACCACGAACCTCTACATGTTCCAGAACATCTTCGGAAAGACCTTCTCGAAACTTCTCAGGAACCACAGTAAAAAACACAACACGATCCTCTTCAGAAAACTCACCTAAAATCTCCTCAGTCACACTCTCAATACCACCCATACCACGACCAACACGAGGATAAACAACAGCAATATTTCTCGACATATTTTTTTGAACTTACTATTATCGTTATTAAACTAAAGGACAGATTATTTTCATGTCGGAAGTCCTTATAATCGTACTTAATTGGAACGGAGAAGAATATCTTGATGACTGCCTGGAAAGTTTAATATCTGAAACGCATTATGAGGATTATCAGGTTCTAGTTGTGGATAATAATAGCGAAGACAATTCTGTAGAAATTGTGGATGGTTTTCCGGAAGTAGACCTCATTGAGAACGAAAGTAATCTTGGTTTCTCTATAGGAAATAATATAGGGATTTACGAGAATCAAGGATACGAATATTACCTTCTTCTCAATAATGATACTAAGGTTAAGGAGGGATGGCTTGAAAGACTAGTAGAAACTTTTGAGGAAAAAGAGGATGCTGGAATCTGCGGGCCGAAACTGAAACATCCTGATGGAACCATCCAGAGTGCAGGGATAAACTTGCCGGAAATGAACAGCATGAGGTCTGACAGTGAAGACCGAGAGATGGAAACTGAGGAGGTAGACGGAGTTTTAGGGGCAGCTTTCATGATAAAGGACGAAGTTTTTGAAGAAATAGGATATCTTGATGAAATTTTCAGCCCGGCTCAGCACGAGGAGTCCGATTACTGCAGCAGGGCGAGGAAGGCAGGTTACAAGGTTTATCTGGAGCCTGATTCAGAGATCCTCCATTACCAGGGAAAGGCTAAAGAAAATGTAAAGTCAGATTTCATGGAGTTCCTAGAGCTGAAGAACCTGTGGAAATACCAGATAATGAACGGCAGTCTGAGATCTTTACTTTATGATACCTTCATATACACTAGGCTGGCTATAGCCTCTTTCCTTGGGGTCAAACCCGACTATCCATGGAGAGTTTACCCTAAAGCTCTCAAGGAGACTCTGAAGGATTTACCTGTCTTAGTGAAGAAAAGATCCAGCCGAACGGAGTTTGTTCCGTCTTACTACTGCGAAGATATCAGAGATTACAGCAAAAGATATGAAGATTAAAGGAGGCGAGGCTCGTGCCTCTTGTCCTCCAGAAGCTCCTCACTTGAAAGAAGCTTCTTGTACCATCCAACGGTACTTGTCTTCTCGGTCTTCTTTAGTTCTCCATGCTGGAGCAGCTGGTAGATTTCCATCGCGGCGTCGGCTGGAGTATGCCTTGGCTCAAATCCTATTTTCTCTCTGATTTTTGTGAAATCTACCTTGTAGCTCCTGTCGTCTGGATCGCCGTACCATTCCCATCCGACCTCAAAGTCGAAACTTTCCATGATCATCTCGGCGAGAGGCTTGATCTGGAAGTTCTGTTCGTTCGAGCCGACATTGAAGATCTCACCGCTGACAGTTTCTTCATCGGCTTCTGAAACCTCGATGAATGCTCTTGCAGTATCCTTAACATGTACAAAAGGTCTCCACTGCGTCCCGTCACGCATAATTCCAAGCTCTCCATCCTCGTAGATTGCGTTGGTCATCGCATTGATAGCCAAATCAAATCTCATCCTGTTCGAAGCTCCGTAGACAGTTGCCTGTCTTAGGCAGGTTACGGAGAAATCCTCGTCAGCCATAGGGAGAACTTCTTTCTCAAGCTTCCTGTGTGCTTTTGCATAAGTTGTGAGAGGATTTACCTCGGATTCTTCGTCGGCCATTCCTTCCTGATGGCCGTAGGTACTGCAGGTCGAGGCCTGGATGTATCTGTTGACGCCCTTTAGTTTTGCCAGCTTCGCGACTCTGGCTCTGCCCAGGTAGTTGATATCCCAAGTCTTGTCGGGATCAAGCTCACCGGCAGGATCATTGGAGAGAGCTGCAAGATCCATGACCACGTCAACACCCTCCAGTATCTCGGGGTCGAAGTATCTTACGTCTCCTCTAATAAGCTCCAAGTTCTCTTTTTCTATGACCTCTTCCAGAGATTCCTCTCCGAAGAAGAATCTGTCAAGCACTTTAACCTCGTATCCTCTATCCAGAAGTTTTCTGGTGAGTGTTGAACCGATATACCCTGCTCCACCTGTGACCAAGACAGTTCTATCAGAATCGCTCATAACAGTTAAATTCCTTGTAATACCTTATATTTATTATGAAATATCTAGTGACAGGAAGCAAAGGTCAAGTAGGTTCCGCAGTTAAGAAGAAAACTGGCGCAGTAGGCCTGGACCGTGAAGACTCGGACATTGAACAGGACATTTCCTATCCAGAAGTAAAAGAAAAAATAATCGAAGAAGAACCTGATGTAGTAGTGCATACGGCAGCTTTCCATGATTTAGATGCCGCAGAAGAAAATCCTGAGAAAGCAAATGAGGTTAACGTAGAAGGAACACGATATGTCGGTGAAGCGGCCGAGGAGTTGGATGCTCATCTAATATTTATTTCAACTGATTACGTTTTTGACGGAGAAAGAGGAGATTACAGTGAAGAAGATGAAGTAAGGCCTATCAGTGTATATGCCAAGAATAAGGTAGAAGCTGAAGAAGTTGTTAGAGAGAAATGCTCTAAATACACAATATTGAGGCCTTCAGTTATTTTCAACGGAGAGCACAGTAACTTCTTCACATGGGCTAAAGGAGAGCTTGAGAACGGAGGGGATGTAGCGGCGATAACAGACCAGACATGCTGTCCCACATACGCGCCGAACCTCGCCGATTACATAAAGGAGGCTGCTGAGAAAGGAATAACAGGAACATATCATGCAACAGGAGATTCCAAAGTAACTAGGTACGAGTCAGTCCAGATAATGAACCAGGAGCTCGAACTAGGTGGAACGGTAAATAGAGGTAAGATGGAAGATCTGCCATGGGAGGCCCACAGACCAAAAGACAGCTCACTTTCACTTGGAAAGATAAAAGAAGATTTCGAGACAAAACCATTATCATTAGCTGAAGCGTTCAGGAGGATGAAATAAACAATGAAAGGTGTAATACTCGCAGGAGGAACCGGTTCAAGGCTCATGCCTTCGACCAAAGTAACAAATAAACACTTACTACCGGTCTATGACCGGCCCATGATCTACTACCCGCTAGATGTACTCGGTAAAGCAGGGATTGATGAAGTACTGATCATCGCAGGAGAGGGACATGCAGGGGATTTTCTGGAACTTTTAGGAGATGGTTCGGATATACCCACCAATAGGAAAGGAAAAGAACTGGACTTCAATTTTGACGGAGATATAACCTACAAGATACAGAAAGATCCTAAAGGAATTGCTGACGCAATTAGACTGGCTGAGGATTTTGTTAATCCAAATGAAAAATTTGTCGTGATACTTGGGGATAATATCTTCGGCGAGGGCTTGACTGAGCAAATCCGGTCTTTCCAGGAATCTGACCATGAGGCTCAGGGTTTTCTCAAGAAGGTTGACGATCCTGAAAGATTCGGAAATCCGAAGATTGAGGGCGAAGAGATAGTCGACATAGAGGAGAAACCGGAGGAACCACACTCCCCATATGCACTTACAGGCTGCTATGGATTCTACAACAGCAAGACCAACAAGCTATTCCGATTCATCAAGAATGAGATGGAACCTTCTGATAGAGGAGAATACGAAGTAACCGATATCCTCAACTGGTATCTGGATCGTGGAGAGCTGACATATGAAACGCTTGACCAGTTCTGGACGGATGCTGGTAAACCAGAATCACTAATGAAGGCCAGTAAGTACATGGAAGAGAAGTTGGACTAATTAATTCTTGGCGGTAATTACTCGTATATCATTTTTTTCAGCATGTTCAGAGTCCTCGGCTAATTCCACATTTTTGATTTCGTATCCTTTGACTCTGAGAATCGACTTAATTTCGTCGGTCGGCGCGTCTAGGTGTCCATGACTCTCTACAATAATAGTATTGGGTGAAATCCCAAGTTCCTTTAGTACTCCTTTTTCCGAACCCTCAATATCTAATTCAAGTATGTCACATAGTGGTAGATCTTCCGCAGAGATTCTATCTGCTTCTCCTGTTGAACCCCAGATTTCCTTTTCATTCCCTACTATTGCGTGTCGAAGATTAATTTCACTTACTTCGTTTTCTCTAAGAGTCTTCTCTATATTCTCTATTTGAGATCTTGATCCCTCAAAAATTTCTACTTTCGAGGGGTCTTCGTTCAGCAATGCTGACTTTACGGCGGTTACTCCTAGACCGCCTCCACATATCACGATATTATCTCCCTCTTCAACTTCTCTCTCCAGACTGCTGATTATCCCTTCCTCGTAGTTGGGTTTATCCTTAACATCTACAGCGGGTATAAACCTTCCTGTCGGCTTGTGGCTTGGAACGGTGATACCGTTATAATCTCTCTTTATCCAGGGTAGGAATTGAGAATATTGGTCATATAGAAAATTCCTAGATCTTTTCCAGAGAAGGGAAACACCTCCTTCTGATATTGCTTTCTTTGATTTTTGAATTATTTTCATCATATCAGAAAAGTTGATTTTTCTCTTTAGCTTCCGCAAATTTTGGCCATTCTTCGTCTTTTTCGGAAAGTTTTGGATCTTCTGTCGGCCAGTCTACATCCAGTTCTGGGTCGTTCCAGATTATTCCTGCTTCTTGGTCTGGTGCGTAGTCGTTGTCTACTTTGTACTGCACTTCGGCTGTTCCACTGAGTGTGTAGAATCCGTGGGCGAACCCTCTTGGAACCCAGAGCATCTTCCTGTTGTATTCTGAGAGTATCACTTTCAGGTGTTCTCCGAAGGTTTCGGAGTCCTCTCTAAGATCGACTATTACGTCCATTATTACCCCCTGTGTTACGCGAACGAGTTTTCCCTGCGAGTGCTTCCCTTTCTGGTAGTGGAGTCCTCTCAGGACGCCTTGTTCCGACTTGGAGTGGTTGTCCTGTACGAATTCTGTATCTATTCCGTTTTCCCTAAAATCTTCTTCTACGTAGGTCTCCATGAAGAATCCACGTTCATCTCCGAATACCTGCGGTTTGACGATCTTCGCGTCCTCAAGCTTAGTTTCCTTGAACTCGAAAGGCATAATCGAAAATTGTTTAATGATAGATTAAAGTATTCTCGTTGAGAATTGCCATTATGTCTTCAGACAAGCCTAATATTGTGTTGGTTGTGATGGATACTGCTCGGGCTGAGAATTTTTCGTGTTATGGTTATGAGAGAAATACTACGCCGTTTCTGGATGAATTGGCCGAAAATAACGTGAAGTATGAAAGGACTGTTTCACAGGCGAACAGGACGACTATTTCTCACGCCTCTCTTTTTACTGGGGAGTATGTGAGCGAGCACAGGTATGATTCTTTGGATTCTTTTGGGGAACTTGATGTTTTCCAGGAAGAGCTTTCCGAGAATGGTTATACTACTTTAGGTGCTGTTAATGTTCCTTATCTTTCGGAGGAGTTCGGTGGGGATGAGATGTTTGACAGGTTTTTCTACAATATCGGAAAGAGTTTTTTCTCTGATCTGTCGTTGAGCAGGTCGGAGTTCCACGAGGCTGAGGGACTGGAGAAGTATTCGAAGCTGCTGAAAACTGTAATCAGTGATCGGAAGTTTTCCAAGCCTTTTACTGCGTTGAAGAGGTTGTTCAGGAAGTATCTTTTCTTGGATGATTCGGGTGCCGAAAAGACTAACGAACAAGTGAAGGAGATGCTCGAAGATTCTGATGAGCCATTCTTTCTATTCTTGAACTATCTTGAGCCTCATGGTCCTTATAGGGCTCCTTTCCCTTACTCTCACAAATTTTTGGACAGAAAATTCAGGTGGTTGAGTCTTTTTGATCCTCTTGAGAATGGCCCTCAGCTATACCCAGAACATAATGAGAGGCCGCCAGAGTCCAAGATGGAGCTATGGAAGGCTCTATATGACGGAGAGATAAATTATCTTGATAGAAAACTTGAGGAGCTCCACGGCTGGATAAAAGAAGAGCACCCTAATACAGTCTTCATCTTTACGTCGGATCATGGTGAACATTTTCTTGAGAAGGATCTCAAAGGGCATTCTACAGGTGTTTATGATGAAGTCACCCATGTCCCGATGATAGAAGAGTTCCCGAATTCTATTAGTGAAACGGTGGATGACCCTGTTGAATTAAAGGATCTTCATGACCATATTTTAGAGATCTCTCAAGGCAGTTTCAATACATTAGGTTCTGATTATGCTTTCTCAGAGGATATAGGGGACGCTCAGGGTTCTTCTGAAAGATTAAAGAGACTTAGCAGCTACACAGTGAGTGTTCAAGACAAGTACCATAAACTCATATGGTATGCAACCGGGGATATGGAACTATTCTCGATGCCTGACGAAGTTGAAGTTGAGGATAAAGAGATTATGGGAAGACTTACTGAGAGAATTCAAGAAATTGTGGGAAATCCGGAGGAAATGAATCTGATTTCAGGTGATAAAAAAGAAGTGGATGAGGAGGATGTCAAAGAAAGCTTAAGAGAATTAGGATATCTCTAAGATTGGGTAGTGATTGTTTCAAAACCCAAATAAAATCTACCTTACTTGATAGCTTATCGTAAGATAGGTTCTTTAATCTAGCAGTCATACCATAATACATGAGTGAAGAGAGGCCTAATATTGTTCTTGTAGTTATGGATACTGCCCGTGCTCAGAATTTTTCTTGTTATGGTCATGACAGGAAGACGACTCCGTTCCTAGATTCTTTAGCTGAGGACAACTTGAAGTATGAGAATGGGTATAGTCAGGCTAATTGGACTCTTTCATCTCATGCCTCAATGTTTTCCGGACAGTACCTCTCCGAACACCAAGCTGACCTCGACAAAAACATAGAGGGCTTAGAAGTTGTCCAAGATGATCTAAAAGAAAAAGGATATACTACATTAGGTGCTGTGAATGTCGGCTATCTCTCTTCTTCAACAGGTGTCGACACTTTCTTCGATAAACATGAGTTCATGAACGAAGGAGTGAACATGGATGAGAACGCTATTTTTGAGAAAGCTAAGGAAATGAGGGATGTTCCTAAACTTGAGAAGTATTGGAAACTTGGTAAAGAAGCATTGTCGGGAGGTAATTTCAAGGATTTGTTCCAGGCAGGTTATTTTGTTTTGAAGAAGGCTTTGATGAGGATTGATTCAGGGGCGAAGAAGACTAACAGAAAAGCGTATCAGTATTTGGATGAGCTGGATGATGAACCGTTTTTCATGTTTTTGAACTATGCCGAGCCTCATGCACCTTTCAAACCTCCTTTCCCGTATTCCCACAAATTTTTGGATAAAAAATTCCGGTATAGAAGCATTCTTGAAGCCGACCATGAAAACATGAAAAAATACCTCTCATCAAGCCTAGAACCTGATGAAGAAATGATGAGTATCAAAGAGTCGCTCTACGACGGGTCAATAAACTATCTTGACTCCAGACTAGAGAATCTATACAGGAATATTAAAGAGG
>ERZ1034573.394-NODE-394-length-12984-cov-7.643051_pt1 | contig 12984 bp, 14 predicted proteins | sample MGYA00520641_ERZ1034573 | MGnify/ENA primary metagenome ERZ1034573 (study PRJEB33760, sample SAMEA4777724) | hypersaline lake metagenome | biome: hypersaline environment; feature: brines | place: Spain | collected 2014-08 | depth 0 m ...
GTAATAAATATATCGCTATATCAGTTTCTGATCAGTAATCGCTTGGTTAAAATAAAAGCTCTACCGATGCGTCAGACTGAGTTATTACTCAATCGTGATGGTTGTCTGGTCGTCAGGCTCGACGCGAGGAAGTTCAACAGTAAGGAAGCCGTTAACGTAAGTGGCATCCGCTCCCTCTGGCTGAACCTCAACAGGCAGTTCAACAACCTGTGATACGGAGTCATGGTACATGTCTTCGGTTGCTTCAGCTTCGACGCGTACACGCTCTGCGTCAGCAGTAATCTCAACCTGATCCTCGCTGAACTCAGGAAGATCAACTCGAACAACAACATGTTCTTCGGTCTCCTCAACATCACTTACAAGTCCGCGACCCTGCTGCTCCTGTTGCTGACCTCCGAAGTTGTATGGGCTGTCACCTCCGAAAGGATTGTCTCCACCAAACGGCCCGTCACCGCCGAACGGCCCACCGCCAAACGGTCCACCACCTCCGAACGGGTTGCCATCTCCACTAAATGGATTGTCCCCGTCGAAAGGTGAGTCTTGTTGTTCTTGCAGTTCTTCGAGTCTCTCTTCTAGGTCATCGAGCCTATCATCTAACCCGAACTCTTCGAGCACTTCTTCAAGTCTTTCGAATAGGTCGTCGTCATCTCTGTCTCTTGTCATTGCACTTCGGATAATAGAGTTCGACACATTAAAACCTTACCCTAATTGTCTAAAATACTACAATTACAGCGTCTCATATTGTAAAAGCTTCTACATTAACCGAACTGTAAAGAGAGGAAAATAATGAACATCAGTATGCTATTATACACACCATGAGCTAACATCGGAACGATAATATTCCCTGTCTCTTCATAATAATACCCAAGAACACCACCCAAGAGTGATGCTGTTACTACATATGGGATGCTTTCAAGACTTGGCCCTCCCGTCGCAGAAATGTGAATAAGACCGAATGATATGCTTGCGAAAACTATTCCAATTTTAAAATTCACAAACCGAGTGAACGTGCTTTGTATAACTCCTCTAAATACGTACTCTTCAACAGGACCTACGAAAATAAGCATTACAGGAATAAGATACAGGAAGTAAATCGGGTTAGATTCTCCCTGTTCGACTACAACATTCGAAGCTGATTCTATACTGAAAACGGTCGTAAACACAGTTGAGAGAACCTGTAAAACGAGCATAATGCCAACAGCGATGAGCACTATTTTCAGATCGGAGACATTCGGTTTACTGAAATCGATATACTCGTTAACCTTGAATACATATGCAGCTACAAGTATTGATACTCCTATGATTGAAAACTCTGCTACAAGACCTGCAACTTGGATAATAGATGAGGAGGGATCAGACGCGAATAGAACGGTATCCCGTAGCATGTAAATGACGAACAGGGCGATTACATATGCACCAAATGCCGTTCCAATTCCTCTGCCGAAAGCATTGATCCAACCCATCAATCCACTTCCATCTGTGTTGGTATTATCCTCCGTTTTTTCATTACTGTCGTCCATTAGTGTACTGTTTTGATTCTGAACTAATAAAAGGTTGTGGTCGAAAAACAGGATTAGGACAATTTCGGTTAATGTGAGTGAATTGATATGTGGGAAAACAGAAAACGTTTATATCTGGTTAGAATAAATACATTAACAATTCGTGTCATACTTTGAACCGCCTGAGCCGAATTATGATAAATACTCAACGAGAAAGCTACTAGTAATACCTGTTGTTCTACTAGGGTTATCCATAGCTATACTCGCTGCTTGGTTCCTAATGACGGGAGCTCCCGTTGACAGAGGTATGGTCTTTACAGGAGGGACTGAGGTTCGTATAAGTGTAGACGATTCGGTTGACAATCCGAGAGAACAGATAGAAAGTGCATTTGATACTGAACCTGAAAGTGTAACAGAAGTCCCAGGATCAGGCAGTTATATCGTACAGTTCGCCGAAGGTGAAGTAACACCTGATGAGGTTGAATCATCACTCAGCGAAACTGATGGACTGCAGATACTAGAGTTAAGTCAATTAACAGCTTCGCTTGGTAGCGACTCACAACTAACTGCGATATACGGTGTTCTAGGAGCGTTCGGTCTGATAAGCTTATTCGTAATCATAATATTCAGATCTATAATACCTGCCGTTGTAATAATACTAAGTGCGATAAGCAACATACTGGTGGGACTGGCAGCAATGAATTTAGTCGGGATACAACTCACAATGGGAACTCTTGGAGCTTTACTGATGCTAATCGGTTACAGTATTGACTCCGATATACTTCTAAACGATCATGTCATAAGAGGTAACAAAGACTCATTTACTGAAAGCGTCCATGATGCAATGGGTACTGGTGTTACAATGACAGTAACCAGTCTCTCAGCAATGGTTGTGATGTTCATCCTAGCAACTATATTTGGAATCGGTCTGCTAGCTGACATGGGCTTCCTCCTAGCTATTGGACTATCGATGGACTTGGTGAACACGTATATGATGAATGTCTCACTACTTCGATGGTATACAACAAGAGGTGATCAATCATGATAGTAGATGCATACAAATCCGTCCGCAAATACTGGAGAATCTATCTCTTAGTAATAGTATCAATTATAAGCATAGCTGTCCTTTTCAGCCCCGTAGTACCTGGTCTGGATGCTGGGTCGAACAACGCCAACACCACAGTTCAGGATAGAGAACCGACATTTGCAGAGAAATACACTGGTCTGCAGTTTAGTATTGAACTCGGAGGAGGTACTAGAATAAGGGCTCCTATCGATGGTGTAACAGCTGAAGGTATAGATATAGGCGACAGAGACAGAGGAGAGGTAGAAAGACAGATAGCCGAAGACTTCAACAACACCTCACCTACTGATGTTGCGATAAGAACACCTGATGACGGCGAAAACACAGTAGAGATCACATCAGGAGAAGCAACGACTGAATCACTAACAGAAAGTCTGGACAGTCAGAATGTGTCCTACGACGAGGTTCGGAACGGCGTAACAGAAGAGACGAGACAACAAGCAGTTGAAATACTTCAATCAAGAATAGACGCGGCTGGATTATCAGGAGGAGATGTAAGACAAGTCGAACTACAAAACGGTGAACGTCTCGTTTTACTTGAAGTACCTAACCTAGATCGTTCAGAGACAATAGAACTGGTTACAACAAAAGGTGAAGTTAGAATAGATATATACTACTTCGATCAGGAACAAGGAGAATATGTTACCAGAGAAGGCGTGCTTACACAGGATGACTTCCGAACCATAGGAAGCCCTCGACAAGGAGATGATGTTCAACCTCCAAATGTTCCTGTAACACTAGAACCACAGGCAGCTGAAGACTTTGCGGACGCAACTGTCGAGACAGGCGTTGCACGAACAGGCGGATCCACCTGCCAGTACGATAGAGCACCTGATGAAACGCAACCGTGCCTACTAACAGTTGTGGACGGAGATGTTGTTTATAGTGCTGGTATGAACGGTAGGCTTGCAACAAGCATACAATCAGGAACTTGGGAGGAATCACCTGACTTCATACTTCAAACGCAATCGTTTACTGAAGCACAGGATCTATCCGTTAATCTTCAATCTGGTGGTCTTCCCGCTCCGCTAAATGTTGATCAAGGAGAAATTAGCTTCGTCGCACCTGAACAAGGAGAAGACTTCAGAATAATCGCTCTGATAATAGGAATAATGTCCACATTGGCAGTTGCCACGAGTGTAAGCCTGAGATACGGTAAGGCTAGAGTCGCTGCTCCAATGGTATTCACAGCACTAGCCGAGGTTCTGGTACTCCTCGCAATCGCAACGGTTCTGAGCTACCCGATTGACGTAGCGGTTGTCGCAGGATTCATCGCTGTTATCGGAACAGGAGTGGACGATCTCATAATAATCGCTGACAGGATAATAGGCGGTGATAGCATAGCAAGTAGCAACCGATTATTCGCAAGAAGATTCAGAAAGGCTCTCTGGGTTATCATGAGTGCGGCAGGATCAACAATCCTTGCTCTCGGTCCGCTAGCAGTACTTGAACTAAGGGAACTGCAAGGGTTCGCAATATTCACAATAATCGGTGTTATAGTAGGGGTTCTGGTAACAAGACCTGCTTACGGTGACATCCTAAGAATACTCTACACCAGAAAATAACGCTCTATCTTAGACTGCTGTTCACAGCAGTTCGTTTCGAAGTGCTTGATACGCCCCATCAGACAGGTACGGTCCACAATCTCTTACAGAGTCGACCTCACCCGAGACCAGTCTATCAGTAGCGTTTTCACGACTCCGTGCGGTAACAACTTCAGGATCCTTATTGTGGAACTCGATTTTGTAAACGTTCATTTCAGACACCAACAAAGACCAATGGTCTTAGTCTTAAAACAGTTTCGAACTGAACTCAAAGGTATCAAGACACACCTGAGTTCGAGATACTAGACCATCAAAATACTATTATTAATTAAACTTCATTATCTAATATGAATCAGCCACACCTATACAATTGGGAAGGCGATGGAAGCGGATACGAATATACGTGGGTTGACGAGCAGAAGAAAATAGTCTGCAGGTATCAGCCGGAAAAACATTCTCTAAGTATATCCTACATAGAATCTAACTCGGAGGTACTATCTGCTGAGGAAAACCTTAGAACAGAAAGCAAACCGAGTATCTTCACTATGAGAACAGCAACGGAGAGAATTGTAGGTCACAATATCAGTAGGTAAACTTATTCTTCAACGATCTCATCGACAAAGTCATCCATGTTCTCCTGTATAGTTGATATCGGACTTAAGAACTTCAGGTACAGATAAGATACGATAACAGAAAGGAATCCGAGGATTACTAGAATGCCTATAAACTGATACAGTTCCGCATCGGAAAGAACGGAGCGTTGAGCTGTTAGGTACACGGAAATGAACAGCGTCAATCCCCATAGTAGAAACATCAGGATCTTAGTGGCTACGATTTTCATGTTCGATGAATAGGACTCCTAATATAAGTTGGTTTTGATTGGAACGATTAATATGACCGTATATAGTATGACCATATACAATATGACCGTGTATAACACACTATATAGTTAGAATATACAAGACGTATCAGAACATAATCAAAAATAATAAAACATGCTAGATAGTTACCAATAACATGACAAGAAAGGTCAGTAAGAAAGAAATTGACGGGCGAACAGTTGAGATAAGAGAACATAAGGAGTACAAAGACTCATATCCGAAGAGAAAACGGAAGTATGATATATACATCGACGGAGAACTTGACCTTGAGAAAAGAGTTAATAATCATGACAGGAAGAACCCTGAGGGGTTATTTGATGTCGCAGAAAGAAGGATAGGTGCGATGGAATTCGAACAGAGGGCGAGGTCAGCTCTAGAGAATGAAGGTCTTGTGGAGCATCATCATGGTGGATACGGATTTAAACAGGATTCAAACATCCGATTTGTTATCGGGTCATCATCAATGGGTGAGAACATCGGTGAACACGATAAAATGGTTCGGGTTCTAGAACGTAAGGTAAAAAGAAAATACAAGTACAGATCGATGCCACAACGGACGAAACCGAAGTCGTGGCAGAAACAAGAAACTTTCAGGGATCTGACAGAACTATCAGAATATATTAACAAAAACAGACCGTGAGGCAACTTTAGGTAAAGACGAAAAGCCTCTTATTCTCACAGATTATTCCAGCATATTTCACAGCGTCGGGCCAATCCTTTCCACATACAAACACACGCAGACCGACCATACCCTAAACCATTCAGGTGTCCTGTCACTCTCAATATTGAGATCAAAAACGGGAGTTTTCGATAGACTGATATCCACCCTCGTGTTTCTACAAATCGAAAGTCTTTTTGCTGAGGGTCTGATATGTATTGATACAAATGAAAAACACTACAGACTATGACCTTCCTGAAACATGGGGTCTTATGAGCGATGAGGAGAAGTCGGCGTGGTACGTTCGAGAGCGTGTATTCCGACAGGCAATTAGCCAAGACACTACATTTGGTAAGAGGTATAGGCAACAAAAAGAAGAGCAGGAGCGACTAGACACGGATCAGTATAGATACGATCCGTAAACACAGTCTGAATATTTTCATTAATAACTGCAGCATCTACGGGTTCAACTCCCGAGTTACTCTCCCTCATTCCTGATGGGCTCTATACTGAATCACGGGAGTATAAGGAAGAAAACCAACCCGTTTATGAGTGGTGGTTGTCAATCACTTATGCTTACCAACTAAGTCAGAAGCATCAGTATAATCCTCGTTCTGTGAGCCAAAGTTCTGATACACAATTGGCTCCTCTGGCATCGAACCTCGGGCTATCTTCTCCTGATGATAAGACGGTCTATCTGAACTCTCCACGTAGAACCTCCCCGTAAGAACCTTCCCATTATGCAACTCATCCTCTACTGTCTCCATCATCTCGCCTGCCTCAGCTCTATCCTGAACATCAAAACTGTAATCATCTGAATCTTGAACATCAATATACGGCACATATTCCTTCGCATCTTTATTCCACGTCGGACACTGCGTAAGAAAATCAATATGCGCAAAACCATCATGATTCATCGCCTCCGTCAGAATCTCAGAAGCCTGTCGAGGGTTCGTCGCGGCAGTTCGAGCAATATAAGAAGCCCCTGCGGATAAAGCCATGGATAAAGGTCGAACAGGATCCTTCGCAGACCCACCGTATTGTGTTTTTGATACGTGGCCCTTCGGACTTGTCGGCGAGGTCTGACCTTTCGTCAGACCGAATATTTCATTGTTGAAAACAATATAAGTCATATCGTGGTTCTCACGAGCTGAGTGCATAAAGTGATTACCACCTATACCATACCCGTCACCATCACCTCCCGCAACAACAACCTCAAGATCAGTATTTACCAGCTTCGCAGCTCTTCCGACGGGTAATGCTCTTCCGTGGATAGCGTGGAACCCATAGCTCTGGAAATAACTGGATAGTTTACCAGAGCAACCTATCCCTGTCACTAGAAGCATCTCATCCGGTGATTTGTTCAGATTAGCTGACGCCTCCTTCAACGATTTCAGAACCGCGAAATCACCACAACCAGGGCACCAAGTTGCCTGTGGTTCAATACCCGGAGTGTAATCCTGCTTGTCGTACTGTTCTTCATCTTGACCATTTGTCAATGGTGTGAAATCATCATTCATTGTTAATCACCTCAATTAATCTCTCTGTTATTTCCTGTGGTCTGAAAGGGTTACCATTATATTTGCGAAGAGAATGAAGCGTTATATCCTGCGGTCTCCTCCTTAGATCAACATGCTTCACAAGCTCATTCTCAAACTGACCTGTCGAACTCATCTCGACAACCAAGCAATCTGAAACCTCATCGATGAACGACTGAACAGTATCTTCAGGGAATGGCTTCATCTGACTAACACCCATTCCAGCCACATCGAACCCTGAATTATTCATTCTATCAACAGCCTCTGATACTGTTCCTTGCTGACTTCCAAATGTTATAACTCCAAACTCAGGATCATCCGATCCGAAGCGTGTTTGAAGCACATGGTCAGATTCTCGTATATCTTCTCGTGCGTCCTCCATCTTCGAAACACGTCTTGTCATTTGCTCCTCACGATTTACAGGATCCTCACTAATATGACCCTGCTTGTTATGCTCATTACCAGTCGCTAAGAAATTACCATCTTCCTGACCAGGAACAGGCCGAGGACTTACATTACCCTCTAGTTCATCGGAATACCTGTATCGGTTAAAACGACCTGAATCATGATGAGGAAGTTCAGAGATCTGCTCTTCAGTTAGGACGCTACCTATATCACCAATATTAGTCTCACGGTCAAAGAACGACTCATCCAGATTCCTGAGTTCACCTGATATTTTCTGGTCTGTTAGAATGATACTTGGCATCTGATAATCGTAAGCAATCTGAAACGCTAATCGTGTCTGCTCGTACGCCTCCTCAATATTACTCGGTGCGAAAACGACACGATTCGAATCACCCTGACTCGCATATAAAACATGCTCCAAATCACTCTGCTCAGGTTTAGTAGGCATTCCTGTTGACGGGCCTGCTCTCTGAGCTTCCAGTAGCACTATCGGTGTCTCCGTCATCTCAGCTAGACCCAGTGGTTCACTCATTAATGAGAATCCACCTCCGCTGGAACCTGACATAGCTTTCGCCCCTGCGTGGCTAGCTCCAATTGCCATCGCACATGCAGCTATCTCATCCTCAACCTGCTCCGCTACACCTCCGTTTTGAGGGATTATCTGTGAAAGTCTTGAGAACACCCCAGTCCACGGAGTCATAGGATAACCAGATATGAACTGCACGCCTTCATCAACAGCACCGTACGAAACCGCGTCATCACCACTAACAAGAACCTGATCATCTTCGAAATTGTTTTTCTCAGGCATCTCAATGCTACAATTATAATCTTGGCCTTTCTCATGGGCTTTCTCTAACACAGTTTTATTCTGTTCTAGAACATCCCCTTCCATGGAGTCCTCAAGTATATTTTTAATACCATCTATGCCTATGCCCATCACAGCCGTCGTAACACCTACGCCAGCAGTATTACGCATAATGGAACGACCGTGCTCCCTAGCCATATCTTTCAAAGCAAGATCAATTACATTCCAATTATTCTCTTCGACTCTCTGATCGAAATCATCAGGTAGTTCGTCCTCTGATATAACTCCTGAGTCGTATATTAAAATCCCGCCTTGTCTAAGATCATGCAAGTTCTCTGTGAGCGGCTTAATCTCTTCGTTGCCGTAGTAAGCGTTCTCAGACTCGTTCCTCGCAAATGAATCACCAAGGGACAGCAACACATCGTACTCATCACCTCTGCTACTAACAGAGTCAGATCCTATTCTTATCTCAGCGAAAGTATGACCACCACGTATCCGACTAGGATAATGCCGATGGGTAAACACATGATACCCCATACGCATTAACACGGTGGCAAAGTTCTTACTCGTGGAGTCTATACCGTCACCGCTACCTCCAGCTATACGCCAAGTAACCGTTTTATTTCCCATTACATGAAGCTACGTCAATAAGGAATTTAAAAACTTCGTCAATCCTCCGAGCTACGAATACTCCGAGCCACACCCTGATCAACACGATCAGGTGCTCCGAGATTCTTCACAGCACACGCACCAAATGAGTTAGCCGTTCTTAGACAGTCTTCTAACTCCTCGTCATGAAGCCAAGAAGATAGAAGGCCAGCCATGAACGTATCACCCGCACCGATAGTATCTACAACATCATCAACCGCATCTGGGAATCCCGGATGACTGACAACACCTTCCCGAGAATGCATAGTACACCCAGCAGGACCGTGGGTCATTACAACATCAGTATCCAAACTGTCAACGATGGATCCGAGCGGGCCGTTTCTTTCACGGAACTTCTCCGATTCCTGCCGATTCATCTGCACTAAGTCGGACATCTCAACAACATCTTCGTAACTGTTTGAGAAGTAACCCTGCGTAGGGTTCATACTGATACTTGCTCCAGCCTCCTCCGCTTTCGAAGCGAATTCAACGGTCATCTCAGGATGGAAAGATGTCATATGAACATGGTCTACATCATTCCACACACCATCTTCTACATCCGACGGAGCGAACTTTGGAAGTTCAATGTCCTCATGGATATACTGAGGTTTACTATCCTCCTGAACAATTGCACGGATCTTAGTTGTAGGAATATCATCGTATCGCGGAATAGCAAGTTCCACTCCTTGCTCCTGTAACGCTTCCATAACTAAGTCACCTCTTTTATCTGATCCAAGAGCACCGGCCATCCAAACATCACCGATTCTGTCTAACCCTGACAGAACTAAAGCGGTGTTGGTTGCACCTCCGCCAGCACTCTCAAACGATTCAGCCTGAACAGAACGCTCATCAGCCAACTTATCATCCAAGTGTATAACCTCGTCAAAGTTCAGGTAACCGACGCACAAAATATTGGGTCTTTCACCCTTCATTACGATAGTAGATAGATGATGCAGCAACATAAAACTGCTGATCTGAACTCAGTTTAAGAAATTACTGTCTTTCAGATGCTTCCTCTAAGTACTTGTTGAAGTCCTCGTCATTTTCCTCCATGTATATCCGCATAGCTATCATATGACGTTGAGCGACATCCATCCATTCCTCTAAGTACTCCTGCTGGTCACGAAGTCTTTGAACAACATCTCTGTCAATCTGAACATCCGCATCCTGTGATGAATCCTGTTCCTGTTCATTCTCCTCACTAACAGCCTCGTTGAGTAGTTCAACTGTCTCTCTCAGCCTCGCAACTTCACGCTCCAATCTTTCCACTCTTTCCTCTTCGATTTCTGGCTCTTGTTCAGTCTCCTCAACTGTCCGAGTTTCTCCGTTGTTCATCTGTTCAACCACAACGTTAAGCCTGTTTTTCACGCTGTCGATCTCATCTTGGAATGTTTCCACCTGCTCTCGGGACATGTTTATCTCCTCCTCTTCATCATCTGTGTTATCTTCTAGTACTCGTGAACCAGCTTCACCACTTCTTATCGCTTGGTCACCTTCATCTGTCAGCACAGCTACCTTTGGAGGGGTTCTTTCACCTTTACCTGTCTCCTCCCTTTCTATGTTAATCCAATCCATATCATCAAGCTTCTTGAACCGATGGTTAACTTGACCCCGTGTCATACCCGTTTCTGACCGTATTGTGGTGGTGTTAGCTGACCCACCATTCTCAAGCAAGATACGCAGGAAGTCTTGCGATAGTTCATCGATAGCCATATTATCTTCTTATTTAGACAGTAACAAAACGAGGGGTTAAAAGATTATTCATTATAACCGTTTGTCAACCATATCAAAACCGTGTAATCAACATAAATAACTCATAATAATCGAATCAACAACCACTCCAAGAAGAATACGCCTCCGTATTAACGATCAGATCATATATATTCACACGTAACATATCATCATAATACGGAACCTCAGTAATATCTTCACGAGTAAAATCTACAACATCCCTTATAGTCTCAGGCCACTCATCAAACAACTCAGACGTATTCAACCGTCCATACCCATCGTAATACAAACCATCATACTCTACAAACACATGAACAGGGTATTTATTATCATTACGATGATAAAAACCCCGCAATTCAACATCATACGCATCATGAAGAGCAACCGCGATATGCCAACAGTCACCCCTCCAAGGATCATACAAATCACCAATACCTGACTCATCAACAGCATCAACAATACTAGAACCCCGACAATTATCACCTCGTGAGAAAAATACAGGAGCAGAAGAAAAACCAACAATCTCTCCCAAAACATCACGTCTTCTCATACATACATAAAATACGATCCGCAAATATATACTTTATCACCAACGGAAGAACGCGTGACGAAAACTAAGTACTAATAATCCAAATAACACTTTACCACGGATCAGTAACAAACGGCGCACCATATGCACCGTTTTACCACCGTATCATGGTACACCGTGTGAAAATCATATAAAACCATTTCAACCCCGCCTCGACATACCCTAATGAAAGCACCCCTTCAATGAACAACACATACTTATCAATTAAAACATTCACATTGAACATTCAACCTTAGAAACAAAACTGGATACACAGCCCTATACTAACATAGCCCTGTACCCATAACCATCACAATACTGACCACAAAATCACTCCCATCCATGCTACGCATTCCCAGCTGTCCTATAAACTATACTAACAAACACTTGTGTATCAATACTCACGAGAAACCTGAATGTTCACCTGACGACGAAGAACTGAATCCCGAGCATTCACGACGAATGCTGGAATCCCAATGTGCAACCTGCAGACCGACACTCAATTTTAGAAACACCCTGATACCACCTACATGCAATATTACCTGTGTGTTCAATTACGAGTACATACCAACACACCGTCTTCCTTAGACAGCTTGGTATCATACTAACGAATACATATGAGTGTCAACTATCCTATACAAACATGGGTACTCATACTAAGTGAAAAAACCGAATCCCAGTACTCACGAAACTGATTGAATCCCGATTATCACATGCATGTTCATATCCCAACACTCTACATAAACCTATCATTCAATTATCACGACGAACCCTTCAAGTCCAAACAAAGCGAATAACAACTCCCTTTCAATTTAATCACGAGAGACTCATATCCAACTGCTCTACATGCTACTGAATACTCCACTAATATAATTTAAACAGTCTACTATTCATTATGTATTCCAGTTTACTACGATAATTGGATATGCAACGCTTCCAACAATCTCAATAATTCCAAACGGAATAATTCAATAAGACTTTATTATAATGGTCTTGGGGCCTGTCGGCGAGCCATGTGAGCCGTGGGAAGGTGGAGGAAAAGAGTGAAGAGAATTTCGGACGGATCGATTATTATTCTGAGTCGGTATCACTGAAGGCTCGGTATTTACGTACTCCGATTCTGATATTGTATATGCCTGCGATTCCGAATATGAGCCAGACTATTATGAATAGGATCGGCCCAGTAGTTCCTGATCGTTCGAGGTATGATTCGTTGTGGTCGGATGGAAGGTAATTAACTGTTACTTCGTCACCGATTGAGTATTTGTCCTTGTATTCGTTCGCTGAGGATTTGGAAGATAGTGTTTCGCTATCGTACGCGGGGGCTATGGATTGACTAGTATATGTTATGCCGTCAACTTGGTATTGGTATTCGACGCTGAAGATGTAAGATGTTTCTGTTCCGTCTTCTGTTGTGGTTTGTTCTTCTTCGATATTATTATCTGTTATTTGACCTGTTGTTTGGATAGAATTTTCGACTTCATACTGTGTCTCTTCATATGTTGTGTAGGCGTCGTGTATGTATAACGAACTCCCTAATATTAGACCGATGCCGACCAGTATTATTATAATTCCATAGATTCGGTTATATTGTTCGGACATATCACAGATATTGTTATTAAT
>ERZ1034573.396-NODE-396-length-12962-cov-11.560394_pt1 | contig 12962 bp, 13 predicted proteins | sample MGYA00520641_ERZ1034573 | MGnify/ENA primary metagenome ERZ1034573 (study PRJEB33760, sample SAMEA4777724) | hypersaline lake metagenome | biome: hypersaline environment; feature: brines | place: Spain | collected 2014-08 | depth 0 m ...
GCGTGTCATAGAAGAATTCTCATGGTTTGCTGAATCGGCTCTAACGAATTGAAACCACCGTGCACGTGATGCAAGCTATTTTCAGCTTTTCGTAGCTATGGCGAAAGAGAAATTCGGAGTTGCTGTTGACGAAGAAATCGTGTGAGAAATAGATGAACAGGTCGCTGGATGTGACGATCTCGGAGTCAACCGCTCCAAGATCGTTGAGGCCATCCTCACAGCGTTCGTTCAATCCAAGTCAAACCAACCACGCTGAGCGAGTGAGAGAAGTCATAATTCCGAAGTTAAAGGACACTCTCATGATATCTTAATATACCGTGTATCAAGTACACAACCTTCTAAGCTAATAACGATCCATAACAGTCAGAAACTCTACTCTAGTGTGTGAAGACTTCTATGACTCCCTCAATTGTATTGTATTTACATCGCTCTAAAGCAGAAACTACTAACAAGCGGCCAGGCTCTTTTGTTGGTATCGGGTCATCTGAACACAAACCCCGCCACGATCCCCAACATCTAATTATCTTTCATACGACCAGCCTATATGGCATATGATCGCGTACTGCTCGCAATTGGTCCGGATGATCGAGATGTTCTGGATGACCTCGTGGATACTGTCATTAACCTTGCGGCGCCCTCGAACGCGAGAGTGTCTCTCCTCTACGCCTTCCCAAGAGATGACTACGAGGCAGTGATGGAACGGATGGATATCGACACGACGACCAGTGGGCTCACTCCCGATGAGGTCGCACAACGTCACGAGAGCGTCCGAGGGCCAGGCGACCGGCTGGAGTCGCTTGATATCGAGTACGAGATCCAGGGGATCTCCGGTGGGAATCTCTCGGACAAGGTCGTGCGAACAATAGAACGGAGTGGTGCCGACATCGCTATTGTCGGTGGTACTAAGCGATCCCCGACCGGGAAGGCGATGTTCGGCGATCATGCCCAACAGGTCCTCCTGAACGCACCTGTGCCGGTGGTGTATGTCAAGCGAGAGTAGGGTGATGTCTGCCGGCCATCATTCTTTGTTTTCCAGGGTAATGTGGGACTGACGACACGCGTGCGTTCCCGCCGTGTTGCACAGCAATCCGAACAGACGCCTCACCGATAGTTGGGTCGGTTTGTAACTCACCAGTTGCGGTTCTGCCTCGAGATGCAGATTGTTTAGAGAATTTGTGCGGCACGAGGATGTATCCGCCTAACTCTGTGTTCTGTAGAAGTGAACAAGCTGATAGTAGGAGAGAACAAGAAACGGGGCTAAAATTACAAACGTACGGATGTCATAGTAAGCTACTATCCGTCGCTTGAGAGGGGTTACCACAAATATTCACTAGAGCAAAACAGATACATGCGAATGCCAAACAGTTAGGAGTACGTCAGATTGATTTCGATGACGTTGGCAGCCGACCGTAGTAGTTCAGGAATATCTTTGTGGAATCGGTCTCCCTTAATTCGGGTTGTCGGTCCGGAAACGCTGAGCGCCGCCACAATTTCACCGTCTTCTAAGACGACAGGAGCAGCCACACAGCGCAACCCGGAGAGCCGCTCCTCTCGATCGTACGCATATCTCTGCTTTCGAATCTCAGCAAGTTCAGATTTCAATTCCTCTCGATCTGTAATCGTGTTTTCTGTTCGGGCTGGGAGACCGTGGGTATCAATGATATCGTCAACACGCCGTTCAGGCAGTTCCGCGAGGATCGTCTTCCCAAGCGCGGTACAGTGAAGATTCACCCGCTTGCCCGCATACGTATCGACTGTGACGGCTTCCGTACCCTCCGCACGGGTAATATAAACACCCTTACCGTGTTCCTCGACGGCCGCGTTGGCCATCTCACCTGTCTTTTGGGCCAGTGATGTGACCTCCGGTCGAGCTTTTTTATAAATGTCCATTCGGTTACGCTTGTACTCGCCCAATTCGAGAAACCGCAGGCCAACGCGATAGATATTACCTTCGTTCGTAATGTAACCCTCATCCTCTAGCGTTCTGAGGTGGTTGTGGACTGTACTCTTCGTCATATCGAGATCATTCGCCACCGCTGTCACGCCCGCCCCATCTAACCGTTTCAAGGCCTCGACAATTTGGAGCGATGTTCTGGTTGCGGTGATTGTGTTTCCTTCTGTTGGCATACGCTGAATTATATCTTCCCGCGTACATAAGTCTGTTCACTAGAGTAGAACAGCTATCTACGTAGGCACTACGATAACCAGGGGATATCGTCGTGGAACTGTCTAAGCGCATCGGGTCCCGTCAGCGCCGTTACTGCACCGGCTTGGGTCGTTGCGACAGCGCCGGCAGCGTTCGCAAGCGCGAGCGCGCGGTCTGGGTCCTTAACACCGTGTGTCAACGAAGCAATAAATCCTGCGAGGAAGGCGTCGCCGGCACCAGTAGCATCGACGGGGTCGATAGTGTATCCCCTATGTCGAGCCTGCCCGGTCACTGGGCTGTCGTCGGTGCCGAAACAGAGTGCCCCCGCCTCTCCGAGAGTGAGTACCACGGTGTGTGGCCCCTCGTCAGCAACAGCGCGGGCTAACGCCGCCGGATCGTCGGCTTCGAACCCCGCAACCGACAGCTCATCAGGTGTCGCTGTGACGACGTCGACGTCCGGCAGCGCCCCTCGGATGACGGCGCGGAACTCGTGGCTGCTGTGCCACATTTCAGGCCGCCAGTTGGGATCGAGTGACACCGTACAGCGGTCGGCAGCTCGCGACTGCAGTTCAAGGGTCGCCGAGCGGCTCGGTTCGACGCTCATTGTTACCCCGGTCGTGTGGACCCACGATACTGATTCGAGCGTGTCGTCAGACACACTACCCTGTTGCAGCCTGGTGTCCGCACCGCGTTCCCGATAGAAAGCGAACGATGGTCCCCGATCGGCATCATGCGTGACCAGCGAGACCGTCGTCCGCGCGTCTTCGTCGATCACAAGCAGATCAGACGGAATGTTGGAGGCTGCGAAGTGTTCTTGAAGAAAAGCTCCGAGGTCGTCGGTCGCAAGCCTCGTCCAACACAGCGGCGGGATGCCAAGTCGATCGAGTGCCATCGCGGCATTTGCACCGGAACCCCCAAATGTCGGTTCGTACCCACCGGCGTTGCCCGGTGGCCCGGGGTTGTGTGGAACAAAGTCGACGAGCGAATCGCCGGCGACTAGGATTGTCGGATCTGTAGTCATGCAGTTATATAGCACCCAACGATATTCAGTAATTCGATATAGACAGAGCAATCACTCCGACAGTGGGGGGTCCCGGTCACCCCAAGCGGCCGCGAAGCCGGCAACGCTCTCGGCAGTCTCCGAGGAGTCGACGTGGGCATCAAGCACGGCAGGTGACATTGTGATCGCATCAATGCCGGACTCATAGAGGGCGGTCGCCTGCGTAGTATTCCGGATACTTGCGGCTAACACTTCCGTTTCAAAGCCCTGAGCATCGAAAATTGACTGAATTCGACGGGTTGTAGCAATCCCATCGGCGCCCGAATCGTCGATTCGACCGACGTATGGAGCGACGAAGGTCGCATTGTTCTTTGCAGCCAGCACCGCCTGCTCAGCGGTGTATACTACGGTGGCTCCTGCGGGAACTCCGTCAGCTCGAAGGCGGCCTAAGGCCTCGAATCCAAGCCGCGTCGCCGGAATCTTTGCGACCACGTCGTCTGCCCAGTCTTGGTACCCTCGCGCTTCGCGGACCATTCCGTCAACACTCTCGGCGAGGACCTGTGCGAACACCGGTCCGTCAGTGATCTCACCTGCGGTTTCGACGATGTTCTTGTACCGCCGGTCGGTCTCGGCGACTATCGATGGGTTCGTCGTCACCCCGTCCAGCTGGAAGCGTCGTTCGGCAGTCCTGATTTGTTCCGGCGATGCCGTGTCAATATAGATGTTCACAGCGTAATGTTAGTCCCTAGTCTCATGAAATTACTGTTTAAATGCGAGTGTTACTCATACTATTGTTAGGCTTGTTTAATGGCTTTAGATCCGCGTGCGTCAATATGTATTGATCGCGTTTTCATCACAGGCGACTGTTGGACTCAGCGGTCTATGACACAGAAGTATTATCTATCTATTATGAACTCAATTTATTGGGAAATCGACGGACGGCCCGTATACTGCACCGGCCCACACGGTATGTCATTAACAATATTTATGTAGTAACAGTCGTATCTCTAGCTGCATGCGAAGTAGTAACAGACGGGATGTCTTGAAAGCTTCCGGCGCAGCAATCACAACCATCTCCCTGGCAGGGTGTAGTGGAAGCGGTGGGGATGGTGGAGACGGAGGTAGTGGGGACGATGGCGGCAGTGGCAGTGGTACTGCAGGCGACTCTGGGAGTGGCAGTGGAGAGAACTCTCTGGACAGGGTCGGGATGAGTGCGTACGTCCGAGGTGGATCTTGGATTACGGCGTACATTGAAGCGGCTGAGTTCTATGCCGAAGATCAAGGTATCGAACTTGACGTCCGACCAAACCAACAAAGCGCACAGAAGCAGGTATCTGATATCCGTGACTTCGCCAACGGCGACTACGATGCCATCCTCGTCGGTATCTGGCAGACCGGCGCGGCAGAGGGAGCTATCAATCAGGCGATTGAGGGCGGCACGCCAGTGTTCGCGACGAACGCTGATACGAGTAGTTCGGAGATCCCCCTATACGTCGGGTTTAGTAACTACGATGGCGGTGCCAGTTCTGGTGAGCAAATGCTCAACGCACTTGAGCAGCAATACCCTGATAAAGATACGTGGCGCGTGCTGAATATCCGGGGTCCACAGGGGAACCAGTCGGCCAATCAGCGTTCACAGGGATTCCTTGATGTGATGAACGAGCAGAACCGCGTTGAAGTCGTCCAAACTATTAATGGGGAGTTCGCTCGTGATGTTGCCCAGTCGAATGTTCAAGAGTTCATACAAGCAAACGGCCGGGTTGATGGGATTTACTCCGGAAATCTCTCAATGGGGCTAGGCGTTGTCGGCGCGCTCCGAAACCTCGATCTGTTGATTCCACAGGGGGAGGATAGCCACATTTGTCTGACCCAGATGGACGGGAGCCCCGAAGTGAACCCGCTCGTTGGCGAAGGTATGATCGACGCAGCGGTCGACCAGCCAAACTACTTCTACAATACCATTGCGCTGCACTATATGCAGGAGTACGTCGAAAGCGGGATGGACGACAGCGTCATCCCGGAGGTAGGGACAGAGGTCACGGCTGACCAACTGAATATTGAACCCGGCCAGCACAAAGATGTCGAGATGTGGTCGGAACCCATCTGGGAGCCTGGGGTGATGCGCGAGCAGAACGGCCATCCGTGGTTCCGGACAAACAGCGTCGTCATCACGCAGGATAACTTCGACCAGCCATTCCTCTGGGGTAACGTCTGGGGCTGATCGATGGCAACAGACCAGGGGTTTATGCGCCGGACCTTCGGGGACCGGGACGACGTAATGCTGACACTGCTGGACAATATGATCTGGCCGATCCTCGGTCTCGTCCTGATCGGGGTGCTGGTGTTAGTTCCTCAGACGTTCAATTCGTTTGAACTGATCCTGTGGGGGGCAGTTCCGATTGGGCTGCTTGTGCTGGCTGAGAGCCTCTGTCTCTTGTCGGGTCACTTCGACCTCTCCATAGGATCGATCGCCGGTTTCTCGGCGATATTCACTGGGATGGTCCTTGGAACCTGTCCGAGCTGCTGGGGGCTGACGACCAATCCGTGGATCGGCTTCGGCATTATCCTACTGGTCGGATCGCTCATCGGCTTCGTTAACGGTGTGATGATCGCAAAGGTCGGACTGAACCCATTCTTGCAGACGCTGGCATTTCTGATCACTTTCGAGGGTGCGAAGACGGCACTACAGACCCAACCGATCACAGGTCTTCCATCACTATACACTCAAGTCGGTGGGACGCCGCGATTCGCTATCGGGTTCATGTTAGTTGTGTTCTTCGTCGTCGGCTTGGTGTTACGGTATACCTCCTTCGGGCAGGCTGTCTACGCGCTCGGAAGCTCGGAAAACTCCGCCCGCGAGGTCGGGATCGACACCGAGCGCCTCATTATTATCATTTATACTATCAGCGGCATCCTCTCTGCGGTCGCCGGGCTGATGCTGACCGGCTTTGTCGGCGTCGTCCCGCCGCTGATCGGTGAGGGACTGGTGTTCCAGGCGTTCGCTGGTGCGGTCATCGGAGGTATCAGTCTCTTCGGTGGCCGAGGGAAGATCACTGGGGCGCTCGGTGGTGTTATCCTCATTCAGGTCGTTCAGTCAGCGCTGAACAATAGTCAACTGATCGGTGCGACACAGATTCAGATGATCAATGGAATCGTCTTGTTCGTTGCAATTCTACTGTACAGCACCCAGAGTAAACTGCGCTCTCGCATCCTCGCGAGTGGTGCGGTATGAGCATTGAAAGAGAAGATTTGACAGTAAAAAACTCCACAGGGAGCGGTGACACCGACAGAGCGGAGATGTCGAAGCTCCGTGTGGAAAATCTCACCAAGCACTTCGGTCGTATCGTCGCTGTTGAAGACGTTTCACTCGATGTCCACTCCTCGGAGGTGTTCGCGCTCGTTGGCGACAACGGCGCCGGCAAGTCAACACTAATGAATATGCTTAGCGGCGTCCACGAACCTTCGGAAGGTCAAATATACAAGGACGGCAAGCCAGTAGTCTTCAGCAACCCATCTGAGGCCCGTGACAACGATATTGAGACTGTCTATCAGGACCTTGCGCTGATGGATGACCTTGACATCGCGACGAACATTTTTATGGGTCAGTTCCCGCGAACCGGGTTCGGCCCGTTACAGGTTATCGATTGGGATGAGACCTACGAGCGGGCCGAAACGATCATGATGGAGCGGCTCGGTCGAGACCTCGACATCAAGACGGAGGTGGAGTTCCTCTCGGGCGGCCAGCGGCAACTTGTCGCGATCGGGCGGTCGCTTGCGTTCGACCCGGATGTTATTATCCTTGACGAACCGACGAGCGCGTTGTCAGTCGACGCAACCCGGCTCGTTCAGGACACCATCGACACGCTGGCCGACCAAGGGATCACGATCATCATCGTCAGCCACAACATCGAGTCGGTGCTGAAACACGCCGACCGTATTGGCGTCCTGTTTCGGGGGTCGCTCGTTGATATCAAACAACCCGAAGAAACGGACTTGGAAGAATTAAACGAATTGATGACGACTGGAACGCTGTCGAGCGGCCGTCTCGATGACTAACGAGGACTGCTGCCCACGCCCCGGTCCTCGGCTTCCGTGGACGGAGGTCGAGGGCCCGTGAACGACATGGAACCGACCTCACGGTTTTTCAATCCCGACGATCATTGGTAGTGGCATGAGCATACCCAAACGGGTTGTCGACATCAAGTGTGAGACCGGTGAGGGGCCACTGTGGCATCCCGAAGATGAACGGCTCTATTGGTGTGATATCCCGAAGGGGCGTGTCTATCGGTACGACCCACGGTGCAATGATTATGAGTGCGTCTACCATGACAGCCACGAGCGAATTGGCGGTTTCACCATCCAGCGGGACGGGTCACTGTTATTGTTCCAAGAGGCGGGGGCGGTCCGGCGGCTCTGTCGAGAGGACTGGACGACAGAAACTATTCTGGCGCCGGACCCCGATCGTTTCCATGAACGGTATAACGACGTCATCGCGGACCCCGAAGGCCGGGTCTTCGCTGGTGTCATGCCCGACACGGAGCAAGGGCTCCCCGGACAACTCTACCGGCTGGACACTGACGGAACAATCACTCTCGTCCGAGAGTCCTGCGTGCTCCCGAACGGAATGGGGTTCACACCAGATCTGTCGCAGCTGTACTTCACCGATACCTGCGAAGTGGATCCGTCGGAACCAGGGTACATTTATCGATACAATTACGACCGTGCGAGCGGAGGACTCACCGACCCGGAGGTGTTCGTCGACGCGAGCGATATCGACGGCTACCCCGACGGACTGACCGTCGATAGCGAGGGCCACGTGTGGTCCGCGTTCTGGGATGGGAGCGCGATTCACTGCTTCGCGCCCGATGGAACACATGAGCGGGCACTCTCGTTCGATCCCCGAAAGGTGTCATCGCTGATCTTCGCCGGTGACGATTACGACACGGCCTACGTAACGACGGCCTGCGTTGAGACCCGTGAGAGGGAAGGTCCGGGTGCAGGAAGTCTCTACCACGTGGACCTTGGCGTGACCGGTCGGTCCGAGTTCTGCTCCGCTATTGATCCCGACTGTCGCTAGCCAACGACTCTTGTCTGTTCCCGCAGCCCGCGCATGTATCCGATGGCGAACAGGCGCCCGTTTGTGTGGTAGCCGGGGTTAGAGTTGTCCTCGCCGGCCATCGTTGGGACATGGTCGGGTCGCATCGGCACATCGTCGTCGACATGGCGTTCGTAGGCCCGCATCGCGGCGAGCATATCGGTCGGCCCGTTGTCGTGCCACGTCTCGACGAAGCTGTCAGCGTCACCCTCGATGTCACGGAAGTGAATGAAGTTGATGCGGTCACCGAAACGCTCGACTGTTTCGGGTATGTCAGCGTCCATCGCCGCAAAATTACCCTGACAGAAGGTGATACCGTTGTACTCGCTGTCGTAGATATCCAGCACGCGGTCGTAGTTCTCGACGCTCGTGACAACACGAGGGATGTCACGCAGCGAAGCCCGGGGCGGGTCGTCGGGGTGGAGCCCGAGTTTTACGCCCGCCTCCTCCGCGATGGGGACGACCTCCTGCAAAAAGTACTCCAGACCCTCCCAGAGGTCTTCGTGTGTGGCGTCGGGTAGCGTGTCGGAACCGCCTTGGGTCTGAGAAATGTCAAACTCAGAGACATAGGAGCCACCGCGGGCCTCAACGTGGGCCGCGGTCCGTGCCCAACGGACGCCCGCCATCCAGTCATAGCAGACCACCGGAATACCGATCTCTCCACAGTTCCGGAGGAACCGTTTGAAAGCCTCGATGTCCTCATCGCGACCTTCCCGGCCGAGGCGGATGCGATCCGAGATGGGAACACTCCCCTCTAGCACGGAGAAATTCAATCCGACGTCTGACAACCAGTTTGAGAGCCCCTGTAAGTCGTCGTAGGTCCACTGCGTACGACCGTCGCCAATCTCGATTGGGTGGATCACGGCATCCGTGACACCCATCTGTCGGGCGAGGTGCCAGCGTTCATCGGGTTCGTGTGGCAGTACGAGTGCGGGCGAAACCATACCTGCCTGTCGGGTGCAGGTTACTAATACCCACCGCCGCCGGTCCCGTAACGCTGATTTACTCACTCTAAGTAATCAGTGTATGGCAGAGACTGAACGCGCCGTCTACGTCCAGCGACTTGCTCCCGACCAGCGCGAGGCGTACGTTGACGCACACGACGATGTTCCCGAGGGAGTGACTGACGCAATGGAACGAGGAGGAGTCGAAACGTTCGAACTGTACGTCCGCGATGATATCGCGGTCTGTATCCTAGAGTGTCCGGACGTCAAGGCCTATCTGGAAGCCATTGACGGTGACGAGGCTGTCGCCAATTGGGAGCAGTACACCGGCCAATTCAAACAGTCAGGTGTCGATGCCGATGCCGATCCCAAAGACGGCATCCCATTCATGGACCGGATCTGGCAGTTTGAGCCCGATACTGAGTGAGACTTGACGGACCGTGACGCTGCCCCTCAGTGTCCCCAAAGGTTCCCGTCCGGATCGTACCGCGCGTCCATAATGCGGTCCCACTGCGCGTCCGAGAGGTCGATATCGGTCGCAGCGACGTTCTCGTCGAGTTGGTCGACCGTGCGGGCCCCAACGATAGGAATACAGGTAATCTCGTCCCAATCCATCAGCCAGCGGAGGGATACCTGTGCGGGCGTGGCGTCGACCTCCGTCGCGATAGTCTGGATTTCGTCAAGTACGTGCCAGCCCCGCTCCGAGAGGTAGTAGTCGTCGAAGAAATCATCGAAGCTTCCCCGGGCACCGTCGGGAGCCTTGACCGCTTCCGGATCGTCTGGGTCAGCGCGTTCGTACTTTCCAGTGAGGAAGCCACCCGCGAGCGGCGAATACGGACAGACTGCGATGTCCTGGTCTGCACAGACGTCTAGGTACTCTCTCACGTCATCGTAGTAGCCGGCGTGGTGCAGCGGCTGCGTTACCTCGAATCGTTCGAGACCTTCCGCGTCAGACTTCCAAAGAGCCTTAGTCAGTTGCCATGCCGCCATGGTGGAGGCACCGAGGTAGTGGACCTTCCCCTCCCGCACCAAGTCGTTTAGCGTCCGCAGGGTTTCTTCGATGTCGCTATTCTCGTCCCAGCGGTGAATGTAGTACAAGTCTAGGTAGTCAGTCCCAAGGCGGTCCAACGTCCCTTCGACCTGTGCGCGAATATGCTTGCGGCCTAGCCCAGAGTCGTTCGGTCCCGGCTCGCCCCACCCATCGAACGGGAAGTACACCTTCGATGCGATCACGAAATCCGTCCGGTCGCGACCCTCAAGCCACTCCCCGATGTACTCCTCGCTGGTACCGTGTGGTGAGCCGTAAACGTTCGCGGTATCGATGAAGTTGACACCACGGTCCCAAGCCGCGTCCAGTAGTTTGTGAGCCTTCTCCCGTCCAGTTTCGACCACGCCGTTTGTCTCCTTCCCAAAACGCCATGTCCCGAGACAGAGTTCCGAGACGCGAGTCCCTGTACTACCGAGCTGTCGATATTCCATCGTATCATCGGTTCGAACGCCGATGTAAAACTGTTTCGCTGAACCGCTACAGCCCGCTGTGTGCGAGCCACCCACCATCGACTGCGAGGTTTGCACCGGTGATGAACGCCGCCTCGTCGCTAGCGAGAAACACCGCGGCGTCACCAATGTCACTTGGTTTCCCGAATCGAGGCAGAAGTGTGTGTTCCTCTGCTTTGGCGACATCTTCGTCAGTGTTGATATCCTGTAACGGCGTTTCAATATATCCGGGATTAATACAGTTGACTCGGACGCCGTCCTCGCCCAACTCTATCGCTAAGTCCCGGGTCATGTTGACAACGCCACCTTTGGCCGATGCGTAGGGCGGTCCGCCACCGCCTTCAAATCCCCGCACGGAACCAATATTGATGATCTGTCCCTGACGCGCGACGAGATGTGGGACCGCAAACTTGGCGCAGTAGAACGCTCCGCTTAGGTCAATGTCGATAGACCGCTGCCACTCTTGGACCGACGTTGACTGGGTATCCCCAACGATCTGGATGCCGGCGTTGTTAACAAGGACATCGATACCACCGTACGTTTCGACCGCTGTCTCGACCATCGCGGCGACGCTGTCGGCATCGGCGACATCAGTTTCGATGTAGGTGGCCTCTCCAGGTGTCTCCTCGGTGATAACAATGTCTGTCGAGGTGGTTACGTCGCTGTCGTACCGGGCCCCCTGCTTCGGCCGCTTTTGGATATCGGCCACAACAACCTTTGCGCCTTCGTCGCCAAACCGTCGCGCGATGCCGCGTCCGATTCCACTTGCTGCGCCGGTGACAACAACCGTCCGTTCAGCGTGTCGATTTTTGGACATGATTAGTGGTTTCTTGAACGTTACTCTTCCTCGGCGACTACTGGATTTGTTAGTGTCCCGATGCCTTCGATTTCAACGTCGACTGAATCACCCGGTTCGAGCAGCTCCGGCGGGTCACGGAAGATACCAACTCCGCCAGGGGTCCCCGTCGAAATAACGTCGCCCGGGCGGAGCGTCGTAATACCACTAATGTAGGAGACGACCTCTTCAACGCCGAAAATGAATTCCTCGGTATTCGACGATTGCATCGTCTCGCCGTTAACGCGGCAGACCACGTCTAGATTATCTGGATCAAGCCGTTCGTCGGGGACTAGTGTGGGTCCCATCGGTGCAAAGGTATCATAACTCTTCCCGCGGAAGAACTGTCCGTCATCGAACTGTGCATCCCGTCCACTAACATCATTGATCGCGGTGTAACCTGCGATGTAGTCACGCGCATCAGCTGTTGAGACATCCTTTGCAGTTCGGCCGATGACTACTCCGAGTTCGACTTCGAAGTCAACCTCGTCGAGTTCGGTGGGGTGGATAATCGGATCACCGGGATTGGTGACTGCGGTTCCCGACTTTCCGAACAAGAGGGGCCGTTCAGGTATGTCTTCGCCCTGTTCTTCTGCGTGGTCATGGTAGTTCAGTCCCACACAGATGATTTTGCCAGGTCGTGGAACCGGAGCGAGCAGGTTCGCGTCCGATATCGGAATAGCCTGTCTGGTCATCGCGTCGGCAGCATCCTTAACAACCCGAAGGAAGCCACTGTCGGTCAACTGTTGGTACGTAATTTCTTCTCGGATTCCTGCTAGTGGAATAATCTCCTCGGTACGACGAATGCCCCATGCTGGTAAATCGCTAGTCGTGTATCTGACTAACTGCATCAATGATAATTGTTGAGCGCTTCCACCTAACTGTTATGTTTATTTTATGTCATTACTCCACCGTTTTGGAACATTTGTTTATATGCATACAATAACAACTGTAGCAAAAGATCCCGGATATTATAGTAAACATTAGAAGTAATTGCTCAAACTTGGGATAGATATTTGCTCCGCGTTAAATTAGAGTACGAGGTGGACAATTTCTGAGTACTTATGCCAGAATTCGACCGCCTTAGCGAACATGCTACGTGGACCGACTTGTCGTTTGTGGAGCGAGATCGAACGCCGCGCTGGGCGATTGAAATCGGAATCCGCTGCCACTTGACCGATATGTCTCTTGGATAGGTTAGTAACTATCTTGAAGTGTTTGGGATCGATCGAAGTCATGTCGCGGTCCACAACTGGGTTCCTAAATCTGATCTACAGCCGATCTCGATCGTTTCCGAGGATCAACTCGTGGTCGATGAAAAGATGATCCGCCTCCACGACCAGAAGTTCTGGCTGTACGGCGCGGTTGATCCGTATACGAACGAGATCCGTCACGTGAGTCTCTATCCGACGGCAAATAAGCAGACAACACGATGGTTTCTGAGC
>ERZ1034573.399-NODE-399-length-12940-cov-77.168801_pt1 | contig 12940 bp, 12 predicted proteins | sample MGYA00520641_ERZ1034573 | MGnify/ENA primary metagenome ERZ1034573 (study PRJEB33760, sample SAMEA4777724) | hypersaline lake metagenome | biome: hypersaline environment; feature: brines | place: Spain | collected 2014-08 | depth 0 m ...
TCCATCGCGCGCCCGTCGTCGGCTATCTGGTGGGCCTGCCCGTCGACGGTTCCGACCGCAGTGTAGCCGACCGCACCGGTCACCGCGACGAGTGTAGCGACCACCACGAACGCGAGCACGAGCTTTGGACCGAGTCCGAGTCGATTCAGTCGAAGTGCGTCCAACATAGATCGTTCGACCAATTCTGAGACCCGTATAAAAACCACGGGAGCCGATTACTACGCTCGATAATTTGCGGACGAACACGTGACGGCACGTCGACCCACAGGTGTGTGCCCCCCGTCAGTCGAGCGGTCGAACGCCTGCCAGCGAGGGTCGCAGCTCACCGCTCGGTGAGGAGCTCGACTCGCGTAAGCGAGACGGCAACGAGCACCAACGTCACCGCGACGACGAGAAACACCACGCTGATCACGTTGACCTCCGGCGTCACGTTGTACCGGATTTGATTCCAGATGTACACCGGCAGCGTCGGGTCACCAGACCCCTTTACGAAGTACGTGTACACGAACTCGTTGAACGACAGCGTGAACGCGAGCAACCCGCCAGCGACGACGCCCGGGAAGACGTTCGGAAGCGTCACCTGTCTGAACGTGGCGAGTTCGTCCGCGCCCAAGTCCTTCGAGGCCTCCTCGAGCCTGCGGTCGAAGCGCACGAACGTCGGGAGGATCACTAACGTTGCGAACGGGATCGTTCGGATCACGTGTGCGAGAACCACGGAGAGGTAATCGGGGAGCCCGAGCGTCCCGTCTACAAAGAGCACCAACGCGACACCGGTCACCACGAGCGGAACGACGATCGGCAGCGTCGACAGCAGCTGAAGGATCCCACGGCCGCGGAAGCCGTACCGGTCGACCGCGTACGCGGTCATCGTCGCGAGCGTGACCGTGAGGATCGTCGACGGTACCGAGATGGTGAGCGTCGTGACGATCGCACCGCGAGCCGCCTCGTTCTCGAGGAACACTCTGTACCACCGAAGCGTGAGCTGATCGGGGGGAAACGAGAGCACTCCACCGTCCGCAAACGACATAAACACGAGCACGCCGATTGGCAACCAAAGAAACGCGAGCACCGCGATCGTCACGACACCCGCCAGCCGAGCGGCGTGTGCGTGAACGAACCGCTCGATGGCCCCGGCGATGGTACGACGGCCGTTCACGACGGCTCACCCCCGCCACCGAGGAGGTCTCCGCCGAATCGCGTCGCGAGCACGAGCAGCACGACGACGACCGCGGTGATCACCATCCCGATCGCCGCACCGAACGGCCAGTTGAACGCGCTTTTGAACTGGTTTTCTATCACCATGCCGATCATGATGTTGTTCGTTCCGCCGAGCAGCCGTGGGGTGATGAACGAGCCGAACGTCGGGATGAACACGAGCACGAGCCCGGTTATCACGCCGGTCGCCGTGAGTGGAAGCGTCACGGAGACGAACGTCCGTATCGGGCCCGCACCGAGGTCTTTCGACGCCTCGATCAGGTCTGGATCGAGGCTGCTCAACGACGCGTAAAACGGTAACACCGCGAGTGGGAGCCAGACGTAGGTGAATCCAATACGTACGGCGGTCTCGGTGTACAGGAGCCCGACCGCAGGCAGGCCGACGAGCCCGAGGATCGAGTCGAGCACGCCACCGCTCTGAAGAATGTTGATCCACGCGTACATGCGGATGATGTAGCTCGTCCAGAACGGGAGGATAACGAGCAACAACAACAGCGTCGTGCGGCGGGAGAATCGAACGATGCTGTACGCCAGCGCGTACCCGATTGCCGCGACGATCGCGGTTACCTGCGCGCTGAGCAACAGCGTCCGCCACACGACGGTGAGATACGTCTCCGAACCGATGAACCCCAGATAGTTCTCGAGGGTCCACGCTCCACCGATCTGTCCCGTCTGAAACGAGACGACCAACATCGCGACGAGCGGCAGTGCGAAGAAGACGACGAGTATCGCCGACGGCGGGCCGGCGATCGCGAGCGTCCGAAGTCGGGGACGCTCACGGAAGAACGCCGAAACCGTACCGAGGCGATCACGATCCGTCATCAGGCGTCGTCACCTCTGCTGCCGGTGTGACCGTCGGCTGACCGGGCGAAGACGTGGACGTCGGATGCATCCCACGCCACGGCCACGCGCTCACCGGGTTCGTAGGCGTTCGAGCGGACCTCGGCGGTGAGTCGTCCCCACTCGTCGGTCGCAATCTCGTACAGCGAGTCGCTGCCCTGATAGCTTCGACTTTGAACCGTGCCCGTCGTCGTGAACCGCTCACCGATTCCGGCATCGGTCGCCCGGTCACGGTCCCCCCCGTCCGCGGTGGGTTCGTCCGTCTCCGACTGCTCAGCCCCAGTGTCGTCCGCCGGACCGACGCGAATTCGAAACGGTCGCACGCAGACGTCGACTGACGTATCGATCGCGACGTTGTCGGCGACCGAGCGCGGTATCGAGACACGGCCGGACCCGACGTCGACGATCACTGTATCGTCGGTCGCGTCTGTGATGCGAGCGGGAATCGAATTGACGTCACCGATGAAGTCGGCGACGAACCGGCTCTGCGGGTCCTCGTACAGTGCTTCGACCGTTCCGATCTGCTGGATCGCCCCGTCGTCGAGTACGACGAGTCGGTCGGAAACAGCGAGCGCGACCTCCTGATCGTGCGTGACGTACAAGAACGTCGTCTCCGTCTCCGCTTGGAGCCGCTGGAGCTCGCTTTGCATGTGCTGACGGAGCTTGCGGTCGAGCGAGGAGAGCGGCTCATCGAAGAGCACAAGCGCGGGCTCGTTGACGAGCGCTCGTGCGAGCGCGACCCGCTGTTGTTCGCCGCCCGAGAGCTCGTCTGGCATCCGGTCGTCGTATCCGTCGAGTCGAACCATCTCCAGCATTCGCTCGGCGCGGTCGCGTCGCTCGTCGGCGGGTACCCCCGCCTGTTTCAGGCCGTACCCGATGTTTTCGGCGACCGTCAGGTGCGGAAACAACGCGAGATCCTGAAACACCATGTTCACGTCGCGCTCGAACGGCGGCGTGCCGACCACGGGCTCGCCGTTCAAGCCGATCTCACCGTCGGTCGGCGTCTCGAAGCCCGCGACCATCCGAAGCACCGTCGACTTGCCCGATCCGCTCGGACCGAGGATCGAGACGAACTCGCCGTCAGCGACGTCGAAGTCGACGTCGTCGACCGCGAGGAGGTCGCCGAACCGCTTGGTCAGCCCGCGGACGCGCAACAACGACATACTAGGCGGCTTTCACGGCGGTCCAGATCTCGTCGTAGCGGGAGCGAACCGAATCGGAGAGGGTCTCCGAAAAGACCAAGTTCCAGTCGTCTGGCCAGTTCGTGAACTCGGCGTCCTCCTCGGAGAGCTCCGCGGAGATATCGACGGCGGGCTGGTACCCCATGGTCTCGAAGAGCTGTGCCGCGTTCTCTGTCTCGGAGGCCCAGTTGGTGAACTGGAGGCTCGCGATCGGGTTCGGCGCGCCCTTCGGGATCACGAAGAGGTCGCTCGTGTACATCGCGCCCTCCTGTGGGGCGGTGTAGTGGACCGGTGCGCCCTCACCAAACCGCGCGGTGTACGTTCGGCCCATGGTGAGCGGCCCAGCTACGACGTCCTCGTTGACGAAGAGGCTCATTCCCTGCTGATAGTCGCCCCAGTACGTCTGTAACAACGGCTTCTGTTGGATCAGCGACTCCTCGATGTCGTCGTAGTCGTCCGGCTCGATCGGATCCTGTCCGGTGTATAGTGCCGCGATCTGACAGGAGACAGTGGCGTTGTCCCACATACAGAGGTTGCCCTCGTGTTCGTCGTCCCAGAGGACACCCCAGGAGTCCGGCGCCGAGTCGAAGTACTCGTCGTTGTACGTGAGCGGGTACAGAACGAGCGACTCTGGGACCGCGTACGTCGCCCCGTCCTGCTGGTAGGAGCTCGCTGCTTTAATCCGGTCGGTGATATTTTCCCACGCGGGCATCACGTCGACCGGCAGTTCGTGTAAGAAGTCGTTCTCGATCGACCGCTCGACCCAGTTCGTCTGTGCGGCGATGTTGTCGATCTCGTCGTTACCGGCCTGGAGCTGCGAGTACCACTGGTTCGGCGCCGAGTACCCCGAGGTGCTCACCTCCACGTCGTAGGCGTCCCCGAACGCCCCGGCGGCCCAGGAGGCCCAGTCGTCGTACCAGTTCCACACGTTGAGACTCGAACTGAACTCCTCTGGAGGCCACTCGGTGACGTCCATCGGAACGCGATCGTCGCTCCCGTCACTGCTGCCGCCCGTACAGCCGGCGACGCCAGCAACACCCGCGGCCGCAGCCCCAGCGAGAAGTCGGCGTCGGCTCACGCTCGTGGAGTCGCTCGTCAGCTTACGCATGCGTTCCTCTCGGGTGCCGGTCCGTCGTCGAATCGTGTGATTCGGTGTGCATCACGGTGGATAAAGATAGATCCACATAGATAAGCGTACCGGGGTCGGTCGATCGGTCGCCGCACGGGGAGTTGACTGGACGTAGCGGCAGTCGTGGTGGCAGTCGGTCGCTAGGTTTTTCTCCGCGACTGGTCACCGTTGTGCATGACCGACCACGCGTTTCTCGAGGCGACGCTCTCACCCGATCAGGTGTCGCGAACCGCCACGGACCGCACGGCGCACGGTGCCGACTGGGGAACAGCCCCTGACGAGACTGCCCCACCGGACGTCGTCGTCTGGCCGGAGTCGACCGCGGAGGTCGCAGCCGTTCTCGCGGCCGCAACAGAGCGCGGTGTCCCCGTCACACCGTTCGCCGCCGGCTCGGGGATCGCAGGCAACGCGGTCCCGACGCACGGCGGGATCAGCCTCGATCTGACGCGCATGGACGCAATCGTGGACGTCCGTCCAGCTGACCGGCAGATAGACGTCGAGGCCGGCGTCGTTGGCGACGTGATCAACGATGCGGTCGCCGACCACGGGCTCTTTTTTCCGGCGTTACCGACCTCCGGCGACCGTGCGACGGTAGGAGGAATGCTCGCCACAAATGCCAGCGGGAAGCGGACGGTGAAGTACGGGAAGGTCGGCGACTGGGTTCGCGAGATCGAGGTCGTGCTGGCAGACGGCTCTGTACTCACCGCGGGAACGCGCGCTGAAAAGACCTCTTCGGGGTACGATCTGCGGGATCTGATCGTCGGTAGTGAGGGAACGCTCGGGGTGGTGACGCGCGCAACCCTGTCGCTCACCGGCCGACCGGCTGAAAGCCGGGTCGGGCGGGCGACGTTCGCACAGCTCGCAGATGCGACCGATGCGGCCGCGGCACTAGTCGCTGCGGGTGTCGACGTCAGCGCGCTCGAGCTCGTCGACGGGTTGAGTGCGCGGATGGTAAACGACTACGTCGGGTCGTCACTTGAGGAAGGGCCGACCTTGTTCGTCGAACTGCAGGCCGACTACGGGCTCGACGCGGCAGTCGAAGCGTGTCGCGATACGCTTGCAGCGCACGATCCGACGACGCTGGTACTCGAAGCGGGGACCGACGAGTCGGCCATCTGGAAGCCGCGGCGCGAGTTGGCGGACGCAGTTCGGGAGTACTATCCCGACCGTCGGTCGCTCCACGCCGGTGACGTCGCAGTCCCACTCGGGGCGCTGTCGGCGATCGTCGAACACATCCACGAGCTCTCAACGGCTCACGACGTTCCGATCCCGACGTTCGGCCACGCAGGCGACGGGAACGTCCACTTCGATGTGCTCGTCGACCCCACGGACGAGGCGGCCGTCGCCGAGGCACACACGATCTACGAGTCGATAGTGACTCGCGGGATCGAACTCGGCGGCACCGCCACGGGCGAACACGGAATTGGTCGTGCCAAGCGCGAGTTCCTCCCGGTCGAACACGGTGAGACCGGCGTTGCGACGATGCAGGCGGTAAAAGACGCGCTCGATCCGGCTGGAACGCTCAATCCAGGGAAGGTGTTTCCAGCGTCGGCCGAGTGAGCGGGCGACGAAACCGTTTCCCCGCTCACGGCCGTATCAACTGCTGGACGCGTCTATGACACGGAATCGCGACGAATCCGGGACGGCTACCGAGACGCCGCGTCGACCGCCGAGGCGACGCGCCGGTGTATGTGTCACACGGGTAGTCATGGCGCTCATGATCGGGTCGATTCTCGTCGCCTCAGTGGCGGGGAGTGGAGTGAGCGCGGCTCCAGCGACGGGCCCGCCGGCTGCGTCGGGTTCGGCACAGGCGGCCGGTCAGATACAGTATGCACCCGCGAGCGTCTCGATCACGGCCGTCGGTCCGGCCGACAACGACACCGACGTCGAGCGGCCGACGATCGGCGCGACGATACGACCGAACGAGACGACGGTCGTTCGCGGGGAGACGAACCTGCGCCCCGACGACAACGCCGTCCTCGTCGAACTGCGGACAGAGAACGGCACGGTGCTCGCCGCCAACGCGACCGACCAGTGGGGAACCGACGGGGCGTGGTCGACGACCCTGAACACGAGCGGGCTGGTGCCGGACACGTACGTCCTCGAGGTCGAAGCGGCCGACAGCACCGATCGCGTCGACGTCGAGGTGACTACTGCAGGAGACCAGCCAACTACGACCACCGGGAATCAATCGACCGCGACGGCCACCGAGAACCGATCGACCGCGACGGCCACCGGGAATCAATCGACCGCGACGGCCGCCGAGACGAACACGTCGACGGCCGACGACGGTGTTGCGGATCCTGTTGGGGTAAACGAGAGTACCGATGCCAATGCTTTGAGCAACGAATCCGCGGACGCCGAGGAGAGCGACGCGTCAGCGCCTGGGTTCGGGTCTCTCATCGCGGTCGTGGCGATCCTCGTGCTTGGAGCGGTTGCGTCGATGCGACGGGAGTGAGCGCGTGCCAATCGTCGATTCGCGGTCGTGGCTACTACAGTTTTGCCGTCTCGTCAGTGCCACTCGCCGAGCCCGCGGCTGCGGCAGACTCCTCGTCTCGAAGCTGACGGTAAGTCGCCGCGAGCGTGCCGTACACGACGATGAAAAAGCCACTGTTGACGACAGTCACCGCGACGTCAGAGAGGCTCCCGAGTCCGGCGAAGTCGAGAATCGTTCCGACGGTGCCGACGAGCCCGCCCACGACGCCGACGGCGACGACGAGCAGTGAGAGCTTGAGTCGATTCCCCCGGGTGAGCCCCCAGCTTCGCCGGAGGCTCCCGAGCGCGCCGCGGTCTTCGACGCCAGCTGCGAAGATGAACAAGAGAAACGATGCAGCGAGGAATATCCCGGGAAGCACCAACAGCACGAACCCAATGCTCACCGCTATCGAGACCACGAGACCGCCGAGGAAGGTCGCGAGCGTCGCCCGGACGATTCGTCGGGAGTAGAGGGTCGATGGGAGCGTCGAGAGCTCACGCCGGGGACGCGAGAGGGCCCGGGCGAGGACGACGAAGTAGACGGTGCTCACGACGATACCGACGAGTGTGAGTGCGACACCGACTCCGGGCGGGAGAGGCAGTGAGAGCCCGGTTGACCCGGTCGCCGCCGCCGACGCGGCCTCCGGTGGGAGGAATCCGACGACTGCGGTGTTGATGCCGACCTGCGTCACGAGTTGGATCGCGAGGAGCCCCGCAAAGAGGACTGCGCCGGTCGTCGAGAGTACGCGTCCGATGCCGTCGCTGATCGCCTGGCCGAGTTGGAGGGCCATATGTGCGGCTGCGTCGGTGGGGTGTTAAAACGCCCGGAGTCGAGCGACGCGACGGGACCGCTCGCTCGCCGTCGCCAGCGAGTCGATCACCCGCGGTCGCTCACGAGCCGACCGATCGCCTCGCGAACCGACAGCCCCTCGGCGACCACGTCGCGCCGGTAGTGGACGTACACCGCCCCGAGCGGGGGCTGGATCACGTACGCCAACGCGATCGGGAGCACGGCCGCGTCGGGAACCGCGCCGGCGGCGACGACGATCGCCAGCGCGATAGAGAGGTTCCGCATGCTCGTGGCGTACACCAGAGCGATGGCCCGCTCGGTGTCCAAGAGCAGGCGACCCAGGCCGCTCCCGACGAGCAGGATCACGACGTAGAAGGCGACGAGCGGAGCGATCGTTGTCGCGGATGCGATCGGATCGGCGAGGATCTGCGTCGACCGGAGCGTCATCGCGACGAAGACGATGAGCATGACGCCGAGCGAGGAGAGGCCGCCGAACGTCGGCTTGAGTCGTTTGAACCCCTCTGGCCCGTACCGGCGGAGGAGCCCGCGCCGAGTGAGGTTTCCGGCGACCATCGGCACGACGACGACCTGCGCGAGCTGCCGATACAACGCGGTGGGGTCGAACCCCACGCTCGCGGGAACCAACACGGAGAGGTACGCGGGCAGGATGGCGACGGCCGCGAGGAGGTTGACCGCCATCGCGACCAACGCGGCCTCCAAGTCGCCGCCCGCCAGGCCAGTCCACGCCGCGGTCATCCCCGAGGTGGGGATCAACGCGATGAAGTAGAGCCCGATCGCGTACTCGACGCTCCCGGCAAAAAAGAGCCGTGCGAGTCCGACCGCGACGAGCGGTGCGACTCCGAAGTTGACGAGCAGACTGAGGCCGACGGCCGCCGCGTGTTTCCTGACGTTGATGACCTCCTGGAGATCGATGTTGATCATCATCGGGTAGATCATCAAAAACAGGATGGGGACGACGGCCGCCCGGAGCAGCCCCTTCGTTCCGGTCCCTGCGACTTGTCCGAACGCCAACCCGGCAACGAGCGAGCCGATGACCACGTACAGGAGGTTGGACTTGAGCCCACGCAGTCCCCGACGTATCACGCGACGACACCTCCGTCCGTCTCACGCCAACAGAGTATTGTGCGTATTGTAGCTTCCATACAATTCCACACGGCAGGTCGACACAAGAGTCTTTGGGACGGGGGCGACACACTACTCGTCGGTCGTGCGGTCGCGTTCGGCCGCGGCCGGGCGGTCGGCCTCCAGCTGCCGGTAGAGCCGGAGCAGCTCCTCGAGGAGGACCGCGTCGCGGTCACCCGGCACGTACTGGTGGTCGATGAAGTCCTCGGCGTCGCTGAACCGTCCCCGGAGTGCGAGCTTGCGCACGAACGAGACGGACTCGAAGAACGGCGGACCGTCTGCTGGCGCGTCGCTACCGAGTGCGTGTTCGGCCTCTGGTAAGACGTCGGCGCGGATCTGCTCGTAGTCGATGGTCTCCGGCTCGTACGCGTCGACGAGCTGCGTCAACACGAAGTCGGTCGAGAACCGGTAGAACTCGGACTTGCTCTCGAACTGCCCCGCGTCGACGAGCGCCTCTATCTCGTCGACGACCGTCTCGGGGAATCGAACGGTACTCTTCACCATGAGGTCATATATCAGCGCGAACAAGTTATACGTTCGTCAGACGGGTGCCGATAGCGCGTGGAGTTATCGTTCGCTTGGCGGGTCGCTCGTGCGGTGGGTCGCTCGTGCCGTGGAGCGCGGTTACCCAGCGACCAGCGCCCACGCGAGCGCGACGGCGACCCCACCACCGATGGCGCTGCCGGCGGCGTGCGCCCGCAGTCGGTCTCGCGTGCGGTGTTCGTCGCTCTCCCGGACTGCGTCGACCGGGCAGGTGTCGCTGCCGGCGGTACACTCCGGGAGGAGGTCGACGGCGACGTGCAAGAAGACGCCCGCGGCGGCACCGAAGAGCAGTCCACGCACCACCGGCGACGGGGCGATGCCGACGATGCCGACCGGGAGTGCGACGAGCCCGACCGCCGCAGCCGGGAGGAGGAGGGTCACGACGGCGCGACCGTCGTCTGCCAGTCGGCGGGCCGCGGCGTACCCAGCAGGCGCCTTGTGCGAGACGAGCGCGACGCCGAGGATCGACGTCAGCGAGGGCATCGCCGCGTAGATCGCGCCGATGATCGCGCCAGCGGCGAGCGCGTGTGCCGTCAGCTCTGCGGCGGTGCGGTCGATCGGCAGGTCGCGGTGTGTGAGTCGGTGGCCGACCGCGTGACCCGCGTAGCCGGCGAGGAACCCGGCGGCGATGCCGAGGCTCCCGAACCGCCCGTGTTGGCCGAGCGCCTGCGGGATCAGAAACAGCGCCGTGCTCGTCACCATCGCCCCGCTCGCGAGGCCGTACCCCCAGACGGTCTCTCGCGGCGTCGCCGTCCGGGCCGCGCGCGCTCCGAGCGGTGCCCCGACCGCCATCGCCGCGAAGGCGACCCACGAGATCGCGACCAGCTTTGGGGTCACCGCCGTCACGAGCGCGACCGCAGAGAGCACAGCGAGCGCGATGACGCCCCCTACCCCGAGCGCGCGCTCAGAGACGTCGCCGATACCCCACCCAGACCGTGATCCGGTGACGTGTGGTCGGTTCATTTGTGTACAATAGCAACTATACTGCACAGATTAATAAATTGTGCGGGCGTCGTTGCCGACCCCACCTCACCCGCGGAGCGCCTCGACCGGCGGGTCGTTCGCGGCCTTCCACGCGGGATAGAGGCCACTGAGCACGCTCGCGCCGACCGCGAAGCCGAAGCCGCCCACCACGTATCGGGCGCTCGGCCACCCGAACACCAACAGCCGGTCGCCGGCGAGCACGTCGAAGACGACGAGACCAACGCCGATCGAGAGTACCCCGCCGACGATGCCGCCGAGGACACCCAAGAACGCCGCCTCCGCGAGGATCATCCGGAGGACCTCACCGCGGCGAATACCGACGGCCCGGAGTACCCCGATCTCGCCGCGGCGCTCGACCGTACTCATCAACATCACGTTGAGGATCGCGACGCTGGCAACGACGAGTGAGATCGAGCCGATTCCGAGTAGCGCCAGGTTCAGCGTGTTCAGAAAGTTGTCGACGTCCTCCTGGGCGCTCGCGAAGCTCGAGACGCTGAGCTCCTCGTCGTCTTCGTCGTTGAACTCGGCCTCGAGCGTGTCCGCGATCGCGGTCGCCGACGCGCCGTCTTCGGCGAGGATCGTGACGCTGTCGTACTCGGCGTCGCCCTCGGCGACCGCGTCGATGGGGAGCACCAGCTCACTGCCGCCAGGGCCGAAGCCGCTGTCCGACTCGATGAGCCCGACGATCCGGTAGAGGCGGTCGTCGTACTCGACGGGGTCGCCGATCTCGAGGCCGAGGTCGCTGGCGGTGTCGTCTGTCAGCAGCGCCCCCGTGCGGAGGCGTTCTGGAGCCTGACCGGCCGACGTCTCGTATAGGGCGGCTGCGTCTGTCACTCCAGTCACCGTGACCCGTTGTGAGTCGCCGCTCCGCGTGGAGAGTGTCGTCGCATCGGAGCGCTGTGGGACGACCGTCCCGTCGACGACGACGCTCTCGATGTCGTCGAGCTGTGCCGCGGTCACACCATCGACGTCGCTGTCGGCACCCCCGCTCACGGAGACTTCGTTCGTGAGCGACCCGAGGTTCGTGTCCGCCTGCTGTTGGAGCGCGGCACCCGTCATGCCGAGCGAGGCGATGGCGATCACGCCGATGACGACGCCGAGCGTCGCGAGCGCGGTTCGGATGCGGTTCCGGCCGAGGTTCCGCCACGCCATCTTGGCGCTCGGGAACCGCCAGAGGAAGTCGGTCCCGCTCACGAAGACACCTCTCCGTCGACGAGCTCGACGACGCGGTCGGTGTACGCTACCAACTGGTCGTCGTGGGTGACGGCGACGATGGCGACGTCCTCGTTCGTCTTCAACGCGGTGAGCTCCTCGAGGATCGTCTCGCCGGTGTCGCGGTCGAGGTTCCCGGTGGGCTCGTCTGCGAGGACGATGTCCGGCTCGTTGATCAACGCCCGGGCGATGGCCACGCGCTGTCGCTGCCCGCCCGAGAGTTCATCCGGCGTGTGCTCGAGCCGGTCGCCGAGCCCGACCCGCTGGAGCAGGTCGACTGCCCGGTCTCGTCGGTCGACGTCGGTGTCCCACATCGACGGTAGCTCGACGTTCTCCGTCGCAGTCAACATCGGAAGGAGGTGAAAGTCTTGAAACACGAACCCGATCACGGAGCGACGCTCTTCGGTGAGTTCGTCTTCGGTGAACTCTGTCACGTCCGTCCCTTTGAGTTGGACAGTGCCCTCGGTCGGCGTATCGAGGAGCCCGATCACGTTGAGCATCGTGCTCTTGCCCGACCCCGAAGGACCGATCACCGTGACCATCTCGCCGCGGTCGGCGTGGAAGTCGACGCCAGAGAGCGCCTCGATGGTCCCCTCACCACTCTGGTAGCGTTTCGTCACGTTCGTGAGTTGGACGACGGTCACCCCCGGCGCCATCGGACCACCCCGAGTGCGGCGACGAGCACCGCGATCACGACCCCGATTATCACCGCCGGAACGCCGCCGCCGGAGTCGTCGGTTGTCGCTGCCGCGCTGTCGGTCGCCTGCGCTCCGGACGCACCAGCAGCTCCCGTCGTTGAAGAGTCGAGGTCGACCAGCTGCGTGTGAGTTCGGCGTTCGTTCTCGGCGATGTAGGTGATCTCGACCGGGATGCGCGAGACGTTCCCTGCCGTCTCGGCGGTGAGCTCGAACGTCGCGAACTCGCTCGCCTCGATGCTCCCGACGAAGTAGTCGGCAGCCGGCGGCGTCGGCGCCACCGCGCTCGTGTTCGGTATCCGGACGAGCACCGACGAGACGTCTGTGCCGCCGACGTTCGCGGCGTCACCTTCGATCCGGACGCCGGTCGCCGTTTGCGTGCGCTCGACGCTCGTGAGTCGGACCGCACCGAGCACGACCTCGCGCTCGCCGAGGTCTATCGACTCGGTGGTGCGATACGTGACGTCGTTCGCGGTGTACGTGAGCGTTACCGTCACCGGTGCGCCAGCGGCGGCGCGAGTGTCGAGGGCGACTGTCCGGTTCGTCGCTCGCGTGACGTCGTCGAGCAGCACCTGGTCGACGACCGTCTCGTTTGCCGACGCAGTGAGCGTCACCTCGGTCCAGTTGGTGTTCCCGACGTTCTGGACGGCGACGTCGGTGACGCCGTACTGGTTCGCGGGAACCGTCGTGTCGAGCTGTGCGCGAACCGTCGGCGCGTCGACGTCGACGTAGA
>ERZ1034573.400-NODE-400-length-12933-cov-16.802376_pt1 | contig 12933 bp, 6 predicted proteins | sample MGYA00520641_ERZ1034573 | MGnify/ENA primary metagenome ERZ1034573 (study PRJEB33760, sample SAMEA4777724) | hypersaline lake metagenome | biome: hypersaline environment; feature: brines | place: Spain | collected 2014-08 | depth 0 m ...
TGTGCAGCCTGCTTTTAGTGAACTGCGATCCAGTTGGTGACCTGTTCACTCAAGATGGAAACCCAGCATCGCCTCCACTCCGTGGAACAGCATGGCGATTGACGGCCCTTGTAGACAAGGATGACACGACTCGTATCCGGAGAGATTCCCTTTCGGCAGGAGCCCACTACACTGTGTCGTTCACGTCCACCCCGGCCGACTCCTGCTTTCCCTCCCGGTCGGGTCATTGCCTGACGTTTTCTGCCCATCCCAATACGGGAAGCGCGACGTACACAGTGGACGGACAGACGCTGTCGGTCTCTGAGTTGCAGACCACCTTCATGGGTCGTCCACCCGACTCGAAGGAGCCGGAGTTCTTGGGCGTGCTTCGCAGTGGACCGTCCTACCGAATTGACGGCAACACGGTCCAACTCCGTTCAGACAGCACCACTCTCATGCTTGAAGCCGACTCGACGAAGTAGCTTCTGTCCGCCGAGGGGGTCTACTGTTCTATTGTTTCCCCCGTCAGCTCCCGCAGAAACGCCCGGGCATCGACCCCGCGGCACTCCGTCACCTTCGCCCCGAACAGATCGGCGACGTGGTCCGTCACCGGTCCGCGCACGTCGTCCACCGACACCGATGCGCCGGTCTCCTCCACCAGCGACGTGACGCCGCGGTCGTCGATGCCACAGGGCACGATGTGGTCGAAGTAGGTGAGGTCGGTGGTCACGTTGAGTGCAAAGCCGTGCATGGTGACCCACCGGCTGCAGCGCACGCCCATCGCGCAGATCTTGCGCTCCGGGCCCTGCTCGTCCGGCCCCACCCACACGCCAGTGCGCCCGTCCACCCGAGTGCCCGTGACGCCATAGTCGGCACAGGTGCGGATGATGATCTCCTCGAGCGTGCGCAGGTAGCGGCCCAGGTCGGTAAAGAAGCGGTCGAGGTCGAAGAGCGGGTAGCCCACGAGCTGGCCGGGGCCGTGGAACGTGACGTCGCCCCCGCGCCCAATGCGGTGGAAGGTGGCCCCCAGCGCCTCCAGCCGCTTCTCGGACACGAGCAGGTTCTCGGCGTCGCCGCTCTTGCCGAGGGTGTAGACGGGCGGGTGCTCCAGCAGAAGCAGCACGTGGGGAACGGTCTGCGGCGGCTCGGCCCGCTTCGCCGCAATCAGGCGCTCCTGCACCGCCTCCTGCAGCGCCCACGCCCGTTTGTAGGGCACGCGGCCGAGGTGACACACGACAATCTCTTCGGGGGGAGACATGGACCGATTGGGCTCTGTCTACAACGTGGGGCGTCGCTTCAACACATCAACCAGACGACAAGCCGCCGTCGGTTGACGTTCTCGTTGTGTGGGAGGCGGGAACTGCAGCTCACCGTACGGTGGGGTCTCGCGACCGTTGCCGTGCTGTACCCACGGCCCTCCGCCTAGTTTTGCGTAATGCTCACGCGCACGTTGAATCCCCCGTTGACCCGTGTGTAGGAGGGCTGCCGGTTGTCGCCGTTGAACCGTTCGTACTCCACGAGCAAATCGGCCGTCACGCGGTCGCTCAGCTTATACGTTAGCTCCGGCGTAATCTGGATGCGCGTGGTCTGCTTGCGCACCTCCACAAAGTCGTTCGTCGGGTCTGTAATCTGCGACGCGTCGAGCGAGAAATTGGGCCCCGCCGCCGCCAGCGCCCCCTGCAGGTTGTAGCTCCGCTCGTCGTTGACCGACCGCGACATGGTGAGCGAAAACTGGATCTGGTTTTCGAGACGCCCGAGGCCCAGCACGGGGATGCGGAGGCCGCGCTTGCGATACGACACGCTGCCAGACAACTGGTTGGTCTCCACCTCCTCCACCTTCAGGTTGGCGGTGCGGAGGTAGGTTTCCGTCTGCGTGTTCCACTTGAGGCTGGTTTCCAGGTTGCCGGGCCACGTTATGTTGATGCCGACCAGGGGCTGAAATCGCTCGCTCACGCGGGCCGTCCCCACCCTGAAGTCGGCCTCTTGGAACTGCACCCCCTCCAGTAGCGGAACTGGCTCTGGCTCGTCCTGGCCCGTGACGGACGAGTAGCTCGACCGGTACTCGGCGCTGTATCCGTGGCGGAGCGAGGCGCTCTTGACGATGCTGCCGAGGAACGGCCAGTCGGAAAGGCCGGAGTAACGGACGTTCCAGTTCGGCAGTGGAAACGGCGCAAAGCCCTGCGCCCCCAGACTGCCCCCTCCCGTCACAAAGGCCGACCGGAAGTCGCTCGTGACGGAGGCGTTGGTCAGAGGCGCTGCGCTCGCCGTCAGGGTCTGGCCGCTGCCCGCGCTCTGCTGCAGGCGATCGATTTGCGTCTGCACCAGCGACACGACAGACCCAAACCCCCACACCGAGGCAGAGTTGTCTCCACTCCGGGTCGTGAAGCGATTCACCGTCCCCTCCTCGGGCTGCAGGGTCGCATTGGTCTGCTCGCGCCACTCGACGTTCCAGCTCAGGTCAATCTGGAACGATTCACTTGGGCTCAGCGCCGTGCGCCCCTCCAGTCGGTGCCGGTTGCTGAGCGCGTCGGTCACCTGAAAGCCCAGCTCTTCGTTCAAGATGCGGTTGCCGGGGCCAATGGTGCGCGCCAGCCCAAGGCGGTACCCAAGCGACGGCCCGTCGCCTCGCAGCGCGTCGATCAGGCGGTAGGACGCGTTCACGCCCGTCGTGTCCCCGTCCACCACCTGGAACGAGGCGCCCACGTTGGACGACTGCGCGCTCCAGTCGGCGTTGTAGTTCACGCTAAAGTCGTTAATGTCCAGCACCAGAAGGGCCATCCCACGCAGCAGGCCCACAGGGTCGGGGAGCGGCACGTCCTCCCAGCCCAGCCCGTCGTCGTTCTCGTCGCCCTCCCCGGGCCCGTCGCGGTTGTCGCCGTCGCGGTTGTCGCCGTCGCGGCGCTGCGCCTCTTTCAGCCGCTCGAAGAACCCGAACCGCTCCCATACCTTGTTGGGGCGCAGGGTGGCCCCGGTGCGCACAGTGAGCGAGTTGCTTACCCCGGCGCCCTGGAGGCTGCCCTTCGAGCCGTTCGACCAGTTGAACCTCGACTGGTACGAGACGTCCTGCAGGTCAATCCAGTTGAGCCACTCACGGTCGGCCCAGCCCATGCCCAGCGTGGCCGAGAACCGCTGCCCGTAGCGGTTCGTCCGCGGCCCTGCCTGCCCCACGAGAAGATCCCGAAAGATGTCCAGCTCCGAGCGGCGGTCCTGCCGGTTTTCGAAAAAGACCGAGCGGCCCACCGCATCGGGCGTAAGGCCCGTGTCCTCCAGCCCGTACCGCCGCAGAATCTCCGGCGTAAAGAAAGACTCTGGGGCGTCGGGATCCACGTCCACGTCGGTCAGCACCCGGCTGCGCAGGCTGTCGCTCCGGATAAAGACGTTGGTGCGGGTGCGCGCCGCAACGTCGTTGAAGTTCTGGCGCGTGTTGGAGTCGAAACTGAGACTCAAAAACTCGAAGGGATCGTACTGCAGGCTAAAGCTGCGGCGGTGGGTAAACTGCTGGTTGTCCCGAAACTCGTAGGCAATGCGGTAGGGGCGGTTCTGGCGGCGGCTGCCCGTGGGGCGCTGGCGGGTGGTGCGGGCGTTGCGCTCGGCACTGGCCGAGAAGGAGAGCGAACGAGGCACGTAGTTAAACGACAGATCGGACAGCGCCCCCAACACTGGCCCCTCGGGCAAGAACCAGAGCGGCCGCACCGTCTGCGGCTGCCCAAACTCCAGCCGGTACTGAAAATCCCCGGACCAATTCCACCGGTCGTCGAGCTGCTTCTGCGGATTGCGCCGTGACTGGTCGAGGTACGAAAAGTTAAGCGACATCCCGTCGACGGTTTTTCGTAGCCACCACGACTCAGAGTTCTGCTTCGAGATGTCGACCGTCATCGTGCGGCGCATGCTCCGCGTCTCGGCCGCGGTGCGCACGCTGTCCTTCAACTGGCCGACAATCTCTGAGCGAGAGAGGCCCTCAAACCGCGGCTGCTGAAACGTGGAGTCTTCTTCGCCGAGCGCCTCGAACTGGCGCGCCACGCTGTTCACTCGCACGTCTCCGCGGTTGGGGTCGTAGCGCGGCACCGTGCGGCTCGACTGCATCTGGAGCGTAACGGGGATGCTCCAGCCGGCGTCCTGCGGCAGGAGCGCCCCCAGTTGCAGCTCCGTGCGGAGGTTCCAGCTGGTGCTGCTGGACTGCTCGCGCTGGCTGAGGGTGCTGGACAAGGCCCCGAACCCGTCCGTGCGGCGCTGGAGACTGCCCTTCACCGACGCAAAGTCGGCCAGGTCGATGGTGGCGTTCGCGTTGGCCGCCCAGCCTTTTTCTTCGTCGAAACCGCTCACGCGCAGCTCGTTCGCCCAGACCTCAAAGTTGCGAAGCACCACGTCGGACTCGCCCACGTGCCGCACCCCAATCACAATGTTCTTGATGTTTCGGAGCGAGGGCGTCCCCCGCACCGTGAGCTCTGTCTCTGGGGGCGCAAAGGCAAGGTCTAGGTTTACAGCGTCGCTCGAAAAGGGAACATCGACCTGCACCCCCTGCTGGTCGCGAAGCAGCTTAAGACGGTTGAGGCGCTCCAGCACTAGGTTCATCTCAAACGCTTCGGGCCAGAGGTCCTGCGCCCCCCCAGCCGTGGGCACGTCGCCCGGCTGCAGTTGCTGCGAGTACTCGTAGTAGTCGCCCGTTTCGCTGGCCCCCAGGCGCACGAACAGCCGCAGGTTCTTCTTGAGCTTCTTCTTCTCGCTCTGGCTGTTGGAGCTCCCGTGCAGGTGGGTGTACATGCGCAGGTTCGAGTACTTGAGCAGGTCGAGCCCCTGCCCAAACGTTTTGAACACGGCCCGCTGCCGGCCCGGCTCCAGCCGGTCCATGCGCAGCAGAAGGGCCTGCTCGCGGCTGCGCTGCTGCACGCCGCGTGAGGTGCGATTCTGGCCCACCACCGCCCCGGCCGGCGGCTCGTAGCTCAGGTCTTCTTCGTTGTTGATGCTGGCCACACGCAGCTGCCCCGGTCCTCGGTCCATCACGCTGTCGGCCTCTACGGGCTGCTGGGCCACCGGCTCCGAGACGCGCCACTGGCTTCCCACCAGTTCCAGCGACGCAAACCGCATGGTCACCGGCGCCCGGTGCCCCGTGGTCCACAGGCGGATGGACTTGATGTCGTCGAAGTTCTCGATGCTGCCCACCTTGCGCGTAAACTCCTGCACTGGAATGCGCACCTTGTACCAGTCTTTTTGCTGGCCTACCTTGCTTACCACGTAGTCGGTCGGGCCCCGGTCGGTGCCGGCACGCTGCTCCAGTTTGTCGAGCGGGACGGCGTACTGGAAGTAATTGTTGTCGATGTTGATCTGGCTGCCCACCCCATCCAGCTTTTCGCGGTCGGGCGCGCGGGACACGCCCCGCCGCACAGACACGTCCTCGGCCAACTGGTTTTGCGACTCGAAGCCGTTCAGCTCCTGGCCGCCAAAGTACTGGCTGAGGCGCTGCTGAATGGAGGCCCCGTTCGGGAAAAACTCGGTCGTGTTGTAGTACCGGTCGTTCTCGTAGTAGTGGTAGTCGTCGGCCGACGGGTCAACCTGGGTGCGCGCAATCTCTGCCCGGAGGCGCCGCCGCTGCGCGGCCGTGAGGCCCAGCTGGCCGAGCGCCCCCCGCAGGCTATCGGCCTGCCCCACAAAGTCATCGTAGAAGTTCTGCTCGAGAAGCGCCGGGTTATAGGTGCCGTCGGTGTACGACACCAGCCCGTCGAGGCCCAGGTCCTGGGTCTTGCCGTTCCGCAGATCGAGGCCGCCGCCCGGCTCGGCGTTGGGGATGCGGCTGAGCTCGCCCAAGTCCCCTTCGTTGAAGTTGAGCGAAAGCCCGTCTTCCATGTCGATGCGCTGGTTGGGCACCACGTCCTCGGAGATTGTGCCCAGGTCCACAAAAAGACGGGCCCCGTCTGTAATCTGTCCGTTCTCAGGATACACCTTCACGATGAACTCGACGAACTCGACGTTCTGCACCGAGAAGTCGGTGTAGCCCTCCGGCAGGCTGCGCGTGATGCCGCCCCACACCGTCCTCGGCTCCCGAAAAAAGGCCTCCAGGGTCTGGGTGTAGTTGTAGGGGCCGCGCTCCCAGGGGTCGAAGTAGAGGTCGAACGTTCGCAGGGTCGGGTTGGCCTCGCCCTGCGTGTCGCGCCCCACAAAGACCTCGCGGGTGTCCACAAGGTCGGTGGCCTCCCCCTCGCTTCCGCCCAGGTTTTGCAGAATGTTTTCGCTGAGCTGGTACCACCCGAGCCGGCCCCGCCAGTGGGTGCGCCTCCGGTTGTCGGCGTAGGTGCCGCGCTGCTCCCCGTCGAGACCTGGGGCCGCGGCGATGGAATCGGGCGCGGCGCTCACCTGCCAACTGCCCGGCCGCTCGCGGAGGGAGAAGGTGTTTTCAAAGCCCTCAAAATCGTCGATGTAGGACACGCCGTTGCGCTCGTCCGGCGCGTACTGGTCGGTGTCGCTGCTGCTCACGCGGTCGAGGGTCCGCTCGTACGCGTCGGTGGTGGTGTGGCCGGGCCGCAGCTGCGCAAACTCGCCGGAGACCGAAAGCCGGCTGTCTGCACGCGTCTGAACAAGGGGCAGGGCATCGACCGCCTCCGTCAGCCACTGCGGCTCCAGGTCCATCGAGCCGTTGACGCCCCAGATGGTGTTCTGGATCGGCTCCTGGCCGATGCGGAACTTGTCGACGGGCGACTTCTGGCTGAGCCGCATGACGGTGGCCCCGAGCGAGAACCGGTCCTGCAACGACCAGTCGGCCCGCGCGCCGAGCAGCGTCTTCTTCTGTAGGTTGGTGAGGCTGTTCTGCTCGTACGAGATTTCGATGTCGCGTCCCGCCGTAAGGTACGACTCGTTGGTGATGTTCACCGTGCCGCCCTGGTAGTCGACGCGGTAGTCGACGCCCTCTTCGAGCTTCTGCCCCCCCGAGGTCACTTCCACCGAGCCCTCCACCAGCCCGGTAAACGCCTTCAGGTCGTAAAACTGCTTCGCCCCTCCCGTATAGGCCCCGCGCAGGCGGTACACGTTTTTCTGCGTATCCTCCTTGCGGACGTTGGTCTTCTTCTTGGTGTACAGGTTCTTGAACGCGAAGGGCTGGCCCGCCGCCCGGCTTCCGGTTTCCCCGGCAGCCTCCAGGATGCGCTCCCCAAATGGCTGCAGATAGGGAAAGTAGAGGAGGCCCTCGTCGGCGTTGATGGTCTGCCGAAGAAAGTCGAACTGATCGTCCGGATTGGGGGCGCCGTTCTGGTCCACGCGGTCGAGGCCCAGCGTCTGGAGCAGCGTGTTTTGCCCCGTCACGTCCGGCAGCGTGGTGCGCGCCCCCTGCCCCGAAGGCTGGTATTCGATGTCGAGCTCGAAGTTGTCCGCACTAAAGTCGCGCCCGGACAGCTCGTAGACGTTGCGGAGTTGGAGGAACCAGGCCGCCGGATTTATGCCGCCTTCTTGGCTGGGGGCCACCGGGTCGGTGGGGCGGAGCAGCTTGAGCACGAGCCGGTCGGCATTGATGCCGCCGCTGGTGCCGCCCTGCGTAAAGTCCCCCACGGTGCGCACCGTGCCGTCGGTGGTGCGGTACCGAAACGCCACCGCAAGCGCTTCGCTGGGACGCAGCCGCTGCCGCAGCGAGACGAATCCCAGCCGGGGATCGAGCCGGTAGTCTTGCCCGCGCACGAGGCGCTTGAACTCGCCGGCGTGGAGGTCCTGCTGGGTATTGAGCGTGCGGTCGGTACTGTCGGGGTTGCTCAGGTACGAGGAGGCCCGCGTGTTTCCGTCGCGCAGATTTCTCAGGTCCTCCAGGTCGTACTGGTCGCGATCGGGGCGGGGAATGAGGGCCTCGGCGTACGCATCGGCCTGCGCCAGCAATTCGGGCTCCTCCCCGAGGTCTACCACGGCCACCGCCTGCCGCGTGTTGGACTGCGTGCCCGTCTGCCGGGTAATTTTCCACACCTCCACCTGGGTGATCTCGTCGAACCCATCAAACGTGCGGATCGTCGTTGGGTCCTCGTGGGCCCGGTTCCAGTTGTTGCGGAAGTAGTAGCCGAGAAAATAGTGCCGGTTTTCGTCGTAGTCCGTCGGCCGGAGGTCAAACTCCGTCTCCTGCGCTCCGCCCTCAATGTTGAGGCTGTTGGACTGCCCCTCCTGCTGGCTGGCGATGGTGGTGAGGTTCAGGTTCCCAAACTGAAACTCGCTCTTGATGCCGAACAGGCTCTGCCCCCCACTAATCAGCTGCGAGGGCGTCTGCATCGAGACGTTGCCCGCCTCCACGTTCTGCAAGATTTCGTCCTCGTAGCCCGTGTAGTTCAGCTTCACCTGGTTCTGATAGTCGAACTGGCTTTTGGTGTCCCAGTCGACATTGATCTTCAGCTTGTCGCCGATTGTGCCGGTAATGCCGAGGCGCAGGTCCTGCTTAAAGCTGGGGTTGAGCTGGCTGGCATTGCCCGTGATGTTGACCTGCTGGTCGCTCTTGCGGTAGTTGAACCCGGCATTGATGTCGGCCTGGCCGTTGAGGCGCAGGTCTACCTGCGGCTTGCCGAACACGGTCGAGAAGGCGCTCCCGCGCCCACCCGGCACCACCATGTTGACCCCAAGGCCGCTGCGGCTTTGCTCACGCTGGCGCTGCTCGGTCAGCGCGCGCCAGTTGTCGCGGAGGTTGGCGCGGTAGCGCTCGCGCTTGTAGACCTCTGCCCCCACCCGCATGGCGCCCCTCGTTCTGACGCCTCCGTCGACGAGGTAGCTGTCGAGGGTCGAATCGACTTCAGTGGAGCGCTCTCCGCTGCGTCCCGCCCGCGGCCCGAGGAACGGCGAGGCCCGGGAAAACAAGCCACGCGAGCGGGCGCGGCGCCCCGGAAGATACCGGGCCACAGTGCCGGTGTCGGCCACCGCAGCCCGCGAGCGCTGCGGGCCCGTGCCCGTGGCCCCGACCGCCTGTGCGCGACCGGGGCCCTGGGCTGCCGCCGGTCGAAGCGGCTCCACGCGCCGTGCGGACCGGTTGGTGCGGGCCGTATCGAGCGCTACGGAGTCGAGCGCTATGGAGTCGAGCCTTGCGGGGCCAACGGTCGCCCCCCCCTCCGCAGCGGCAGTATCGGCCAGCGCCGTATCGGCGACAGCGCGGTTGGGAGGCTCTTGCGCACACGCGGGCAAGACGCCGGGGCTCGGACACGCCCATGCGAAGAAGAGCGCGGCCATCGACGCGACGAGCCGGCGGCCCGCCCCGGTCACGGGAGCGGGCCAGGGCTGGAACGGACGTGTGAGGGAAAGAAGCGGCACGAGATCCGAACAATCTCCGACAGGCTATGGCGCGCGCCGGTACGATCTGCGGACGCGGCAGGGGGCCTCCGTGATAGGGGCCTCCGTGATGGTTGCGAAAGACCTGTAGCAGTTCGTGCCGATACGGCGACAAGACGTTTGGCGATGGGGCTCGGAGGGCAGGCGTGGCGGCAGTCTGCCGTTCGGATTGAGAAAAACTAAGGCCTGCGCTGATGGTCTTCAAACACGCCACCCGCGCCTTGCGCGTTCCCACCGCCAATTCCCACGAGCCCGCCTGCACGATGCCCCCCTGGTCACGCTCGCTGGCCGTCGAGCGGGCGCTTGGCCGTCACCTCGCGGAAGCTCTCGTGCTGCTCCTCTTGAATGCTGAGCCCTCGGCCGGCGACCTTCTGAAGGAACTGCCCCCGCGACAGCACATTTTCGGGCACGTCCGCCCCCCCGCTGGCCCTCACGTCGGCACGGGCCAGGGAAAGCGCCACGACCACCGTGGGAATGGCCGTGCACCGCATCATGGCCGTCTGCTGGGTCGTCGGGTCGTAGCGCTCCACCATCTCGTAGACGAGCGAGGCGGGACGGCCCTCTTTTTCGCCCCGAAGAAGCACGCGGAGGAGCACCGCGTCTTCGTAGTCGCCGCCCAGGCGCTTGCGTAGGCGCCGCACGAGCAGATCGCGGTACGTGAGGTGCGTGCGCACACCAATTTTCTGGTTTTCCGCCAGCCCGAGCCCAATGACGAATCGCATCTGGTGGGCGTGCCCGGGCCACCGGATGGTCTTGTGGTCGAGGGCCTCCACACGGCCGGCCAGCGTGTCGGTGAGGGTGGAGAGACCGCCCTGTGTGCAAAACGCCTCCATGGTGCCAAACGGCTCTCCAAACTCGATGTCCTCCCGCCGCGAAAGCGCGTCCGCCTCCACCACCTGTCCGTCTTCGATGAGACGGGCGGGGTTTGTGTAGTCGGAGAGAATGCGCTCGGCCGACCACGAGATGCGGAAGTTGAACGGGGGATTGGGATGGAGCGGCACGTCGCCCACGCGCAGGTGCGCCGCCTCGGCGTGGTCGAGCTGCTCGATGCCGTACAGGCACAGCACGTTGACCAGGCCCGGGGCCAGCCCGCAGTTGGGCACCACCCACACCCCTTTCTCCCGCGCCCGCTCGTGCAGCGCCAGTTCCTTTTCGACCAGGGCATCGTTTCCCCCAAGGTCACAGAAATGCACCCCCACGTCGAGGCAGAGCTCGGCCAGTTCGGGGTTGTGCTCCGCCGGCACGCAGCTGATGACGCAGTCGCTGCCCTGTACAATTTGCGACAGAACGCCGGTGTCGCGAATGTCGACCTGAAAGGAGCGCAGGGACCCACTGTCGTCGACCTGTTCATGGAGGGCCTGCAAGGCCTGGGAGCGCGTGTCACAGACCTGCACGCGGGTGACGTCGTCGCTTCGCGTGGAAAGCTCACGGACCACGGAGGCTCCGATGGATCCGGCGCCGAGAACGGTGATCGTCATGTGCGGTGGGGCCTTCAGGAGAAAAAGCGGCCGGCGCGGCAGCGCGGCGAGCAGCGGTGGGGACTACTCGACGTGACCGCGGCCTTCGAGTGCGCGCGAAAGCGTGGCCTCGTCGGCGTATTCCAGGTCGCCCCCAATGGGCAGGCCGCGAGCGATGCGCGTGACCTGCACCTCGAACGGGTCGAGAAGCTGGGAGATGTAATATGCCGTCGTGTCGCCTTCGACGTTGGGGTTGACGGCCAGAATCACCTCTTCGACCGGCGACTCGGGGGCGGACGCGTTGGGGCTTCCATTCTCCGGCGGGTCTGTTCCGGCGCGCTCCGCTTCGGCGGAAGACCCGTCCGGGGACGGGGTGGCGGAGGTCTCCCCGAACGACGAATCGATCCGTGCTGCCAGTTCGTGCACCCGCAGGTCGTCCGGCCCCACGCCGTCGAGCGGCGAGATAACGCCGCCAAGCACGTGGTACATGCCCCGGTACTCGTTCGTTTGCTCGATGGCCGTAAGGTCGCTCGACTCTTCCACGACGCAGATGGTAGAGGCGTCGCGCTTGTCCGAGCGGCAGATGGGACACGGATCTTGATCGGCCACGACGTAACAGGTCGAGCAGCGCTGCACATCGTCCTTCACGGCCGTCAGCGCGTTGGCAATGGTCTCGACCTCTTCCCGTGGCATCTTCAGGACGTAGTTGGCCAGCCGCCGTGCCGTCTTCTTCCCGATCGTGGGCAGCTTGGTGAACTGCTCCACAAGGGTTTCAACGGACTCAGAGGTAAACTGCATCGCGACAACGTCGGGGTTCGAGGTACGAATTACGAATGGGTGCAATGAGGCCGAAGAGAACCCATCCGACACCCGAAGTTCGCCATTCGTAGTTGCCTAGAGGCCCAGCTGGCTGAGGTCCATGCCCTGCGGCAGCATCCCCCCCATGGACTTTTTCATCTCGTCCTGCGCCATCTCGGAGGCGTCTTCAAGGGCTTTGTTCACGCCGGCGATGACGAGATCTTCGAGCAGCTCCAGGTCGTCCGGGTCCACGGCTTCGGGGTCGATCTCGATCCCGGTAATCTCCTGCGCGCCGTTGGCCGTCACCTTTACCATGCCGCCTCCAGCTTCGGCCGTTACGGTCTTGTCTTTGAGCTCTTCCTGGGCGGCGTTCATTTTCTTCTGCATGTCCATCATTTTCCCGAACATGTCCTGCATGTTCATTCCTTGTCCTTGGTTGGCCATAGCTACGGAGAAGTTGCTAAATGCGAAGGCTCGTGGTGGTGTAAGCGCCCCTCGATCGCCAGGCCCCGAGGGATGGGCCGTGCGGCCTGGTATGATGACTCGTACACGAGAATGACCCGCGTACAACCTGTGCACAAGGGGGTGCAACGGACGCCAACGAGAACCGATCCCCATCGGGGTGCACGCCCAACGGTTTGTAACAGATCGGACGGACTACCAGACCGGTTCGGCCTCAAATTCGGAGAAAAGAACGTCGAGCGCCGGGTACGTGTTGCGGAGTTGTTTCAGCTTTTCACGCGGGCTGAGCGTCTCTTCCGCCGTGGAGCCGTTTGTTGGGTCTTGGCCGGAGCGCGCCTCTACGACAAAGCGAACGTCTTCGACAGAGCGGTCGAGAATGGCGTTTAGGTGACGCAGCAGCCCGGCGCGGCGGTCGCGCAGTGTGTCGCGGTGGAGTTCGCGCGGCACGGCCACGGTAATTGTCTCCCTTGAATACTCAACGGGCTCCGTCTCGCCCAACAGGGCCCCGGCACTCACAAACTCAGACTTGACAGCCTCGATTACACGGGGCCACTTGGTCGCCAGCCCGTCGGGAGCGGTGGCGGCCACGGCTGGCTCCGCAACGGCGGCCTGCGTGGAGCCGCCGCCCGAGGCCTCGTCGGAACGAGCCGAGTCGCCGGTCGCGTCTGTGTTGGTCGCGTCGTCCGTGCTGCCTTCGCCCGACTCGTCGGACTGAAGCGCAGGAGCCCCGAAGAGGTCGTTGTATCCGACGGACGGGTCCTCGTCGGAAGTGCCCGTGCCGGGGCTCGGACGCGAGTTGGGAGAAGCGCCTCCCTCTTCAGGCGTGTCGTCTTCGGGCTCGCTTTCGGAGGCTTCTTGCGCGCGGGCCCCTTCGTCCAGCTCACGCCCTTTGTCGGCCTCGTCTTCCACCGAGGCCTCGTCTTCCGCCGAGAAGTCCTCATCGCTCGGCTCTTCGTCGGTGGGC
>ERZ1034573.401-NODE-401-length-12921-cov-16.050521_pt1 | contig 12921 bp, 8 predicted proteins | sample MGYA00520641_ERZ1034573 | MGnify/ENA primary metagenome ERZ1034573 (study PRJEB33760, sample SAMEA4777724) | hypersaline lake metagenome | biome: hypersaline environment; feature: brines | place: Spain | collected 2014-08 | depth 0 m ...
GTGGCGGGGGCGTGGGGCACCATCGCCGCGGGCCTGTTCGACGCGTCCGGCTTTAGCCTCTCGCAGGTGGGGGTGCAGTTTGTGGGCGTGGCCGCGGCGTTCCTCTGGACCTTTCCGGTGAGCTACCTGGCCTTTTCGCTCATCGATGCGCTGATCGGGGGCATTCGTCTCAACGGGGAGAAAGAGGCCCTGGGGCTCGACCGGTTGGAGCACGACGTGGAGGCGTACCCTGAGTTTGCGACGCCCGACCCGGACGGGCAGCCCTCCACGCCCGCCGAGGAGACGGAGCCGGTCGCGTAAGAGGAGGAGCCCTGCGGGCGGAGCGAAAAACTGCTTGCGCTCCGGGCACGAGAGCGACGATCTCCCATACCCGGGGCGGGTCCTGGTGGCCCGCTTCCGGGGGGAGGGGAGGCGACACACGAAAACACAACCATCCCAAGTGTTCGAGATGGGGCGCGGGTTGCGGTCCCCGCGCGCCAACAACGGCCTCAGGGCGTGGGCCCGGTGGGAGCCTGCGTTCCTGGGGCCGTTTGTGTGTGCCGGGGCTAGTAGCCGTAAATAGACAGGTCCTCCCGGCGCATGTGCGTGTTGAGAACGATCCCTAGCAGCGCCGTGTGCGCCAGCATTGCCGAGCCGCCGTACGACAGAAACGGCAATGGCAGGCCGATGACGGGCAGCATCCCCGTTACCATTCCGATGTTGATGAAGATGTGGATGAGGTAGACGCCCACGGCGCCCGCCGCTACGATGCTGCCGAAGGGATGTTTTACATCCGCCCCCAGCTTGATCAGCCGCAGCAGCAGCGCCGCCAGCAGGCCCAACACCAGCAGCGAGCCCACCAGCCCAAACTCTTCGGCAATCACACTGAAGATAAAGTCCGTCGTCTGCTCTGGCACGTACGCCCCCTGCGTCTGCGGCCCCTGCATGAATCCGGTCCCCCAGAGGCCGCCGGAGCGGAGGGCCACCTTCGACTGCACGAGGTGAAACCCCACCCCTTGCCGAAATTCCTCGGCGCCCGGGTTGGTGAACGACAGCAGCCGCTTCACCTGGTACGGCTGAAGAATCTTGGCGAGCACGAAGGACACGACGGCCGTTACCCCGCCCGTGAATGCAGCGGCCAGGCCGGCGATGTACCGCTGCCCCGAGTGCCACCAGAGCGCGCCGGTAAACACAGCCGCAAAGCCAAGGGCCACCGGAACGGAAATGAGGGCAAGGTACCCGGCGATGGCGGGCGACACCAGGAGGAGAATCACAGAAAGCGACAGCCCGCTCCAGAACAGCATGATGGGCACGAGCCCGAAGAAGACGAGGGCAGTGCCCAGGTCGTTTTGCAGAATCACCAGCAGCGCCGGGGCCACGATGAGCGCCGCGGCCTTCAGGGCAAAGCTCAGGTCCTGCGTAGCCTTGGTATGGCGTTCAGAGAGGAGTTGGGCCACCGCCAGCACCGTACCCACCTTGGCGAGCTCCGACACCTGAAGCCGCAGGGGACCGAGCGCGAGCCAGGCGCGGGTGCCGTGCACCTCCACCCCGGCCACGAGCGACAGCACGAGGAGCCCGAGCGTGGCGGCGTACGCCGGGTACGCGGCGTACCGTAGGATGCGGACGGGAAACAGAAGCAGGATGCCGATTCCCACCGCCGAGAGGCCAATCCATACCAGCTGGCGGTAGAAGTTATCTTGTACGCTTTCGCTCAGGTACTCCACTGCGGGCCCGTGCGTAGTGCTGTAGAGGGCCACGAGGCCGGCCGCTGTGAGCCCCGCCCACAGAAGGAGCGTCCAAAGGTCCAGTTTCCAGGCCGATTGCTGCATGGGGACAGGCTAGCGAGACGAGGCGTCAGCGCGGGTTGAGTCAGAGGGAGCGTCGGCAGGCTGGGCGTTGACCTGCGTGGCGGGCGGAGACGCGGGCGACGGCGAGGGGGAACGGCCATTCTGGCCCGGGCCGCTGCGCACTTCCTCGCGCAGGCGCTGCTGCCAGTAGCGCCGCTCCCAGGTGTCGGCGATGGTACCGGTAAGGTATTGCTCGGCCATGAGGCTGGCCAGGGGGGCCGCGGCGGTGGCTCCGTAGCCCGCATTCTCCACGGTGACGGCGAGCGCAATCTCGGGGTCTTCGTACGGCGCGAACATAATAAACAGGGAATGGTCCTGGCCGTGCGGGTTTTGCGCGGTCCCGGTTTTGCCGGCGCTCGGGACGTTGGGAATTTGCACCCACCGGCCCGTGCCCTCCCTCATTACGCGGTGCATCCCCTCCTGCACGCGATCAAAGTAAACCGAGTCCACCGGAATGGTATCCGCGGGAGGGAGGTCGAGGGAGCGCTCCCGTCCGGTTTCCGGGTGCACGGCCTTCTGGATGAGGTGGGGCGTTGGGAGGCGCCCGCCGTTGCCGAGGGCCGCCGTGTACCGGGCAAGCTGCAGCGGCGTAACCGACATGTCGCCCTGCCCAATGCCAAGGTTGATGGTGTAGCCCTGCGTCCACTGTCCGTACGTCTGCGTAAAGTAGGACGAGTCCGGGATGAGGCCCGGGGACTGCCGGAAGCCCTTGAGGGGGGTGTTCTGCCCAAACCCGAACTCGAGCGCCCAGTCGTGCCACGTGCCCAGCGCCATCTCGTCCATCAGCTTGTAAAAGAAGGTATTGCAGGACACCTCCAGCGCTTTCGCGGCCGTAATGCGCCCCTCGTCCTTCCCGCCGTGGTTGCTAAACACGCGACGCCCAATGCGGTAGCCGGGGGGGCAGTCTAGGCGCTGGCCGCGCTGCAGGAGGCCGGTCTGGAACGCCACGAGCGCCATGAACGGCTTCCAGGTGGAGCCCGGCGGATAGCCACTCTGCGTGGCCCGGTTAAAGAGCGGGTCGTGTGGGTTGGAGCGGAGGCTATCCCACACCGAGGTGCTGACCGACTGCGTGAAGAGGGAGGGAGCGAAGTCGGGCTTGCTCACAAGGGAAAGAATCTCTCCAGTGTTTGGGTCGAGGGCGACGGCCGCGCCCCGCTTCCCCACAAACAGCGACTCCGCGAAGGCCTGCAACTCGTGGTCGAGGGTGAGGTGCAGGTCGTAGCCGCTGGTGGCGGGCTCGTCCTTGGTGCCGTTGCGGTACTGCATGACCTCCGAGCCGTGCACGTTGACGAGAACGAACTCCCGTCCCCGCTCCCCTCGCAGGAGCGGTTCGTAGATGTGCTCCAGGCCGGTGCGGCCCACGCGATCGCCCATCCGGTAGCCTCGTGATCGCTTCTGGGCGAGGGTGCGGCCGTCAATCTCTTGCACGTACCCGAGGGCATGGGCGGCCCGGGCAGCCGTGTGGTAGCGGCGGCGCAGCTCCACGTCGTAGGACACCCCGGGCAACTCGTACAGGTGCTCCTGCACGTGGCTAAACGTCTCGAAGGACACCTCCTGAAACGACGGAACCGGCCGGAAGGCGTTGCGCTGACGGGCCTGGGCCAACCGGCGGTCCACCGTCGAGTCGGGCACCCCCAGCAGGTTGGCCAGAAGGGGAATCTTCGAGCGGTCGAAGTACCGGGGGGTAAGCCGGATCGTGTAAGTAGGCTTGTTGTCCACCAGCAGCGTACCGTCGCGGGCGTACATGGCCCCACGGGCGGGATCAATGGATTGCTCGCGAACGGCGCTTCCAGGGGGGACGCCGTCGCCGGCCGCTCCGCTCAGCCCCTGCAACTGCACGAGGCGAAGTCCCAGAAGCAGAAAGACGAGCAGAACCACCCCGGCGTAGATCCGGACGCGCGTGCGGTACTCATCCATGCGGGCGCGGTGGGGAGCAACAGAAAGACATGCGTGGCGGGGGCACCGAAGAAGGCCCCGGCTCGGCCTTGGAAGCACGGCTACAACGAAACGAACCGGGGTGGGTTGCACCGAGATACGGGAATTAGAGTCAACAGGCTTGTGCCATCCAGGGCGGATGCGTCGCGTCGCGTATTGGTTTTATCTCACGCTAAACGCAGATCATGCGGTACGTCTCGATCCACCCGCAAAAACTGCTCCTGGCGTTGGGGGCACCCCCCAAATCGCACGCTGGAGGCCGCCCGTGAAGACGATTCCCTGCACGACGGCGCCCTCGGCGTGCCGCGGCCGTCGAAGGGGGGGCGCAGAAAGTCCGGTGCAGGAGGAGCGAAGCACGGATTCTGGGCCGTACGCGGGAAAAGGAGGGAGTCGGAGGCGGCACATCCGTCTTGTTTCCAAACAGCAACGTACTCCGTAACGGACGAACCTTTTCGGGCACCAATCGATACCAGTCCGGGCATTTAGGTGCAGTTTCCGTTAAGCTTAGCTGATCCTCCACAGCTGTCTCATGCGACGATTCTCCACTCGCGCGCTGCTTGTTCTTTTCGTCTTTGCGCTGGTTGGGGCTGCGACCCCGGCCGCGGCCCAATACTTTGGGCAGAATAAGGTCCAGTACGAGCAGTTCGACTTCCGGACGTTCGAGACGGACCGGTTCGACATTTACTTCTACCCGGAGGAGCGGCAGGCCGTGGAGGATGCGGCCCGCATGGCCGAGCGCTGGTACGACCGCCACTCGCGCACTTTCCTGCGGGAGTTTCAGCAGCGGAAGCCCCTTATCTTCTACGCCAACAGCCCCGACTTCCAGCAGACCAACGCCGTGCGGGGGCGGTTGGGGCAGGGCACCGGGGGCGTGACCGAAAGCCTCAAAGAGCGGGTCATCATGCCCCTCACGGGCAGCTACGCGGAGACCGATCACGTACTGGGGCACGAGTTGGTCCACTCCTTTCAGTACGACATTGCCCTCCGCAAAAACAACGAGGGCTTTTCCCTGCGCAACATGCCCCTGTGGTTTATTGAGGGCATGGCGGAGTACCTGTCGGTGGGGCGCAGCGACTCGCACACGGCCATGTGGATGCGCGACGCGGCCCTGCGCGACGACCTGCCCACCGTCCGCCAACTAACGCGCGACCAGCAGTCGTACTTCCCGTACCGGTACGGCCAGGCGTACATGGCCTATATTGGCGGCAAGTACGGCGACGCGGCGGTGACGGACCTTTACAAAATGAGCGGCCGTGTGGGCGTGGATTCCGCCTTCGTATACACGCTCGGCATCACGGCCGACTCCCTCTCCGAGGAGTGGAAAGAGGCCACCCGAGAAACCTTTTTGCCGGGGGCGCAGGACCGCACGCCGGTCGACTCGATTGGGAACGCGGTGATTGGCAACCCCGGGGGCGAGTACCAGCTCAACATCTCGCCGGCGGTGAGCCCGGACGGCCGCTACGTGGCCTTTATTTCGCGGCGCAATCTCTTCAACACCAATCTCTTTGTGGCCGACGCGGAGACCGGTGAGATTGTGCAGCAGTTGGAGGGCACGCGCTCGAACCCGCACTTCGACGCGCTCCGCTTTATCAACTCGGCGGGGGCCTGGTCGCCCGACGGCCGGCGGTTTGCGTTCATTACGTTTGCGGAGGGGCGCAACGAAATCAACACGTTCAACGTACAGACCGGCGAGATCAAAACCCGCACGGTGGTGCAGGACGTGGGCGCCATTCACAACCTGGCGTGGTCGCCCGATGGACAGCGCATTGCCTTTTCCGGCCTTGAGGGCGGCCTGAGCGACCTGTACGTCTACAACCTGGACCAGAAGAGCGTGCGACAGCTCACCAACGACCGCTACGCCGATCTGCAGCCCACCTGGTCGCCCGACGGAGAGACGCTGGCCTTCACGACGGACCGCGGGCCGGACGGCACCGACTTTGGAACGCTCAAATACGGCGAAGAGCGCATCGGGATGATCGACGTGGAGTCGGGGGAGATCCGAACGCTCCGGCCGTTTGGGACGGGCATGCAGCACAACCCGCAGTTCAGCCCGGACGGGCGCAGCATCTACTTCGTTGCCGACCAGGACGGGTACAAAGACGTGTACCGCTACGATCTTGACGAGGAGGCCACCTACCGGGTCACTCGCATCCAGACGGGCGTGAGCGGCATCACGGCGCTGTCCCCCACCCTTTCGGTGGCGCGGCGGAGCGGGCGAATGATGTTTTCGGTGTTCTCGAACGGGGGCTACTCGATTGTGACGCTGCCGGAGGAGAAGACGCAGGGCCAGCGGATGGCGCCCGAAGGAGAGGCGAGTACAGCCGCGGTGCTGCCGCCTGCCCAGCCGTCCGACGACGGACTGGTGGGCAGTTATCTCGACGATCCGCTCACCGGACTTAAGGACATCGAAGCGCCGGACACCAGCCGGGCGAGCGACCGGTTGTACCTAGACCGCATCATTCCCCCCTCGGTCGGGGCCTCGGTGGGCGGCGTGTACGGGCCGCAGGTGGCCGGCGGGATTGGATTCAGCTTCAGCGACATCCTGGGCCACCAGAACCTGAGCGTGTTCGTGCAGGCCAACGGCACCATTCAGGACATTGGGGGCGGGGTCTTCTATTCCAACCGCGAGAATCGGGTCGACTACGGCGTAGGAGTGTCGCACCAGCCGTCGGCCTACGGGCAGGTCGGCGTCACGAGTACTGGCAATCTGGTCCAGATCGTGCAGCGCATCTTTCGGACGCAGATCGGGGCACAAGCCAGCTATCCCTTCTCGCAGACGAACCGGCTGGAGCTTGGGGTGGGTGGGACGCGCTACGGATTCGACATCACGGCGCGCGAGTTTGACGGGCTTGGGCGACTGGTTCAGGAATCGAGCGGGGGGCGTGATCCGCTGTACTTCGCCCGCACAAGCCTGGCCTACGTCGGCGACTTTTCCAACTTCGGCCTCACGTCGCCCCTGCAGGGGGGGCGCTATCGCTTCCAGGTGACCCCGCAGTTCGGCTCGCGCAACTTCGTGTCGGTCCTGGCTGACTACCGCCGCTACTTCTACTACGAGCCCGTTACGTTTGCCATTCGCGGGCTGCACCGTGGAAACTACGGAGCGGGTTCGCTGGATCAGCGCGGCGAAGGTGAAATTACGGATGCCTTTGTGCGCGAGACGCTTGGCGACCCGTACCAGCTCGGCTTCGTTCGTGGATACAGCTTCAATTCCATCTTTGAAGAGCCGAAGTGTCAGCAGCGAAACCTCTGCAGGGTGGGGCGGCTGGTCGGAACCCGAATGGCCCTGGGCAGCGTGGAGCTGCGGGTGCCGCTGCTGGGGCCGGAGGTGTTGAGCCTCTCGACCTTCCAGTACCTGCCCACCGACCTTGTGCTGTTTGCCGACGCGGGGGTGGCCTGGACGAGCGAGGACCTGCGAGAGCTGTCGTTTTCGTCGAGCACCATCCGGGAGGACGGAGAGCTCACCTCAGGATCGGTGGCGGCGCAGCCGGTAACGAGTGCAGGGGTGTCGGCCCGTGTGAACGTATTGGGCGCCATTATCTTCGAGGCCTTTTATGCACGTACGTTCGAGCGCACCAAGAACTGGGACTTCGGGGTCATCCTGCGGCCGGGCTGGTAGGTCCGTCCCTCTGGGAGGAGGGGCAGTGGGAGAACGCCGTCCGCGAAGGGGCTCAAGAGTGGAGGCGGCCCCGAACGACGGTGACGGCCTGGCCGCTTAGGACAAGGCGTTCGGCGTCGGGGGCGTCGAGACGGACGCGCACCGTTCCGCCTCGGTCGGAAACCTGCCGCCCGGTCAGGAGGGTACGTCCCGTTCGGGCGGCCCAGTACGGCCCGAGTGCACAGTGCGCCGAGCCGGTTACTGGGTCCTCCGGCACGCCCACCCGAGGGGCAAAAAAGCGTGACACGAAGTCGTAGTCGGTGTCCGGAGCCGCGGCGGTTACGATAAGGCCGCGTAGGTCGTCCAGGCGCTTCAGTGCAGAGAGGTCGGGCGTGAGCGCACGCACAGCGTCGGGGTCTGCCAAGCGCACCAGTCCGTCACGATCGCTCCGCCCTACGGCCTCGGGCGTGGCCCCGGAGAGGGCGTCTTGAAGGAGAGGGGGCGGGTCGTCGAGCGGATCTACCGGATCGGCCGGGAAGTCCATCTGAATCCAACCGTCGCGGGCACGGGCGGTGAGCGAGCCGCTTGCGGTCTCGAAATGAAGGGGGGCCGTCTTGGGGGCCAGGCCTTCGGCGTAGAGCACGTGGGCGCTGGCCAGGGTGGCATGGCCGCACAGATCGACCTCGTGGATGGGGGTAAACCAGCGCAGGCGGTACGCCCCGTCGGACTGTGGGTGCAGAAACGCCGTCTCCGATAGCTTCATCTCTGCGGCCACGTCCTGCATCCAGCCGGCCTGCCGGCGAGTGGAGAGCAAAACGACGGCGGCCGGGTTGCCGGCAAAAGGCGTCGCGGTGAAGGCGTCGACCTGGTAGAGCAGGGCAGACATTGGCGGGCGAGAGAAGGAAAATGCGGAAACGGAGCGTGAAGGGAAACGAAGGGTGCGGGGTGCAGGTCCAAGAGAACAGTTCGCCTTTCGACACCCCCGCCGCCCACGCATGTACCGCTTTCTCCGGCCGCTGCTGTTTCGCATGAGTCCCGAGCGGGCCCACGCCGTTGCCCTACGTGCCGCGGAGGTGCTTCAGCGCACGGCCGGGTCCTTCGTCGCGTCCCAGTATCAGTTCGAGGACGAACGGCTCAAGCAGCGAATCTGGGGGCGCACGTTTCCCAATCCTATTGGGCTGGCTGCAGGGGCCGACAAGAACGCCCGTGCTGTGCCGTTCTGGGAGGCCCTCGGGTTTGGCTTCGTCGAGGTTGGCTCGGTGAGCGCCCGGCCCGCCCCCGGGAACCCTACGCCCCGGGCCTTTCGGCTGCCGGAAGATCAGGCCCTTATCAACCGACTGGGGCTTAACAACGACGGGGCAGAGGCCGTCGCGGAGCGCCTGCAGCACGGCCGCACGGAGCACGGCCGCCCCCTCGGCATCAACCTGGCCAAGACCCACGCCCCCGACATCATGGGCGACGCGGCCCTGGAGGACTTTCGGGCGAGCTTCCGCACGCTCGTCTCTGCGGCCGATTACATCACCCTCAACGTCTCGTGTCCGAACACCCCAGACGGGGGCACCTTTGAGGACCCGGCGGCCCTCGACGCGCTGCTGGAGATGGTGGCGGAGGAGCAGGAGGTGCCCGGCCTGGCCGTGCCTGTGCTCGTAAAGCTGAGCCCGCCCCCGAGCGACCAGGTGCTCTTCGACACGCGTCTAGAAGAAATCCTCGCGGTGGCGGCGGCGCGGGGTGTCGACGGCTTCGTGGCAACGAATACAACGCCGGACCGGCAGGGGCTGCGTACGTCGGCGGAGCGACTGGCAGACATTGGGGATGGGGGGCTGAGCGGCCCGCCCCTGGCGGCCCGTTCCACCCGGCTCGTGCGCTATCTCTATCAGGCCACCGACGGGGCCATCCCGATCGTTGGGGTGGGAGGCGTGCACGACGCCGAATCCGCCTACGCCAAGATCCGGGCGGGCGCGTCGCTGGTGCAGCTCTACACCGCGCTCGTTTACGAAGGGCCCGCGCTCGTGCGCCGGATCAAGCGCGGCCTGGTGGAGCGCCTGAGCGAAGACGGCTACGCGTCTTTGAAGGATGCTGTGGGGACTGCCGCGGAGGAGGCGTAAGAAGCAGTCGGGCCCGAGTGTCGGCGGCCGTGGAGGCGGCCAATTAGAAACAGCCCATCGCCTTGCGGGTAGGGCAGCGTGGTCATCGTTTTCCCACCGACGATTCCTTCCACCCATGCCTGCTCAGGTCGAATTCGACACCATTCCGCAGCTGTTCCGGCGCCTGTGCGACCGGTACCGCGGGCAAGACCGGACCGTGCTGCGCCACAAGGTGCGCGGCGAGGGGTGGCACGACATCACGTGGGAGGGGCTCGAAGACCGCGTGCATGCCCTGGCCGGCTACCTGCACCAGCAGGGGGTGCGGAAGGGCGATCGTGTGGCGCTTCTTTCCGAAAACCGCCCGGAGTGGGCCGTCAGCGATCTGGGCCTGCAACTGATCGGGGCGGCGAATGTCTCGATCTACACCTCCCTGCCCCCCAGCAAGGTCGGCTACATCCTGCGCGACGCCGGGGCCAAGGTCTGCATCGTGTCCGTGCCCGTTCAGCGCAAGAAAGTGGAGGAGATCGCGGCCAACTGCCCGCAGCTGGAGACGATTATTGTGCTGAGCGAAGTCCCGAGCGAACCGCCGGTGCCCATGACCCACTGGGACGATGCGCTAGACGCGGGGCGCGACTACTGGGCTGCCCACGAGGACGACCTCGTGGAGGTGGCCGAGGGCATTACGCCCGACGATACGAGCGCCCTGATCTACACCAGCGGCACCACCGGGGAGCCGAAGGGCGTGGTGCTTACAAACCGCAACTTCTGCTCGAACGTAAAGGCGGCGTTTCAGCGCGTGCCGTTTGGTGAGGACGACCATCACCTCTCCTTCCTGCCCCTCTCCCACGCCTTCGAGCGCACGGCGGGTCACACGGCCGTTCTCGCCGCCGGGGCCACCATCAGCTACGCAGAGAGCATTGAGGCGGTGAGCCAAAACCTGCAGGAGGTACAGCCGACCCTCATGATCTCCGTGCCGCGCATGTTCGAAAAGGTGTACAACCGCGTCACGAAGCAGGCCAGCGAGGGCAGCGTTGTGCAGGAAAAGGTGTTCGAGTGGGCGGTGCGCGTGGGTGAGCGCTACGCCGAGGCCAAGCAGTCCAGTGGGCCCGGCCCAGGGGTGCTGCTGCGGGCGCAGAAGGCCCTGGCCCACCGGCTGGTGTTCTCGAAGCTCCACGAAAAGCTGGGCGGCCATCTGCGATTTGCGGTGTCCGGGGGGGCGGCGCTGCCCGAGGACATCGGGACCTTCTTTCAGGCGGCCGGAATCACCATCATCGAAGGGTACGGGCTTACAGAAACGGCCCCCGTTCTTACGATCAACCCGATGGACGCCCCCCGCTACGGCACCGTGGGCCACATTCTGCCCGGGGTGACGGTGGCCATTCAGCCGCTCGACGGCGAGGAGCTGGCCGGAACGGTGAGTGGCAACGACTACCCGACGTCTCTTACCACCCCCGAGGGCGAGATTCTGGTAAAGGGCCCCAACGTGATGCGGAAGTACTGGGGACGCCCCGAAGAAACCCGCGCTGCGTTCGACAAAGACGGGTGGTACCACAGCGGCGACGTGGGGCGGTTCGTAGACGGGTACCTCAAAATTACCGACCGCATCAAGCACATGGTGGTCACGGAGGGCGGAAAAAACGTTTACCCGGGGCCCATCGAAGAGTCGTTCAAGACCAAGGGCTGGATCAACCAGATTGTGGTGATTGGGGAGGGGCGTCCCTTCCTCGCGGCACTGGTGGTGCCCGAGTTCGAGTCGCTCCGGATGCGGGTGCGAAACGAGGGCATCGACGAGTCCCGCTACGACGACGCGGAGCTGCTGGAGCTGGACGCCGTGCAGACGCTGTTCCAGGACCTATTCACGGAGTACAACCGGGATGCGGCGGCCCACGAAAAAATCCGCAACTTTCGGCTTCTAAACGCGCCCTTTACGGTGGACGAAGGCACGCTCACGCCCACGCTTAAGCTTCGGCGCGGGGTCATCGAAGAACACTACGGTGACCGCATCGAGGCCATGTACGAAGAGTTTGGGCGGTGACGGAAAAAGGGGCGAGGGAGCAATCCATGCCTCTGTGTTCGGCTCTTCGGCATGCCCTGTGCGCAGCGCGGAAGGTGTGGAGAACCCTTGAACAATCTCTGGGAAGCCCCGCACACCGGATTCTGCGGGCCGGCCGGTTGGATCTCGTCTTGGGATTGGCCTTATAAGCGACGCGTCTTATCAGACGGGGCATGGCGCAGTCCGGTAGCGCGCTTCGTTCGGGACGAAGAGGTCGCCGGTTCAAATCCGGCTGCCCCGACCCTAGAAGGCGGCCTTCACGGTTGGTGGAGGCCGCTTTTTCTGTATCTCCCCGCCTAGACGCCGGTGGCGCGTCGTTCCCCCAATCGCTTCGTTGCGGGTTTTCGTTTTGCGAACCCTTGCTCGCGGCCTGTGGACCGCTGCGCGCAGGGGCCCCTTGTCCCGGAGCCATGCACGCAGAAGGCACATTTTCACCAGGTGTGCCGCCCTTCCGGAATTTGTCGGCGGCTTCAAGAATAATCCGCCGGGCGCGACCGTTTGGATACTGGCGTTTGGAGAATGCGAAGGTCGGGGCAAACCACCTGTCCCGGCGAAACACTCCGATTGTTCCCTGTCTTTGTGGGGTAGCACCTGCGGGGCTGTGTCGCCAACCGTCCGCTCCGCCCATTCGCTCCAGCTTGCTCATCACGACTCAGTCACCATGTTCAAACGTTCCCTTACGTCGCTTTGTCTCGGCCTTTTCGCCCTCGCCTTTACGGCCACGGGTGCGTTCGGGCAGATGCAGCGCCCCGACAGCACAAACCTCCTGTCTGCCTCCGACGTCAGCCAGACGCAAGTTCAGAAGGCGGCGCGCATTGCGGCGAGCATTCAGTCCTCCATGCGGTCTCAGCAAATGAAGATGCGCAAGGAGATGCAGCAGAAGTACGGCAACCCGCAGGAGATGGACTCCACCCAGAAGCAGCAGGCCCGCCGGGAGATGCGGAAGCGGCAGATGCAGATGCGAAAGCAGCAGATGAAGATGATGCAGCAGCAGGCCCAGAAGGAGGACATGGAGCCGAAGATGTTCCGCCGCATCATGCAGTCGGCCCAGCAGGATTCCACGCTGAAGAAGCAGATCCAGCAGGCCATGCGGGCACAGATGAAGAAGCAGCAGTCCCAAATGAACCCGAACTCGAACCAGTAGGCCCGCAACGAGCGCCTCCGGGTTTCGAATGTGAACCGAAGAGCGGCCGTTGCGTCGAACGCAGCGGTCGCTTTTCTTATGGGCGAGCCCCTTCGTGAAAGGGCGCCCTCGCCAGAGACGTCTCCACGGCTAGGCCGCACGTGTTGAGCTGCGGACTGCCGCCGAGGCGGACAGCGGCGAGTGTGTCCTGGTCCCTCGGATTCGTCCCCTTGTGCCTGTGCAATACCTTAGCACCCGCACGCCCTCGCATCGCGTGTCCCTCTCCACGGCCCTGCAAGATGGGC
>ERZ1034573.402-NODE-402-length-12893-cov-7.123306_pt1 | contig 12893 bp, 12 predicted proteins | sample MGYA00520641_ERZ1034573 | MGnify/ENA primary metagenome ERZ1034573 (study PRJEB33760, sample SAMEA4777724) | hypersaline lake metagenome | biome: hypersaline environment; feature: brines | place: Spain | collected 2014-08 | depth 0 m ...
CACTACGACGGCGAGTACGCTGCACTGGACAACAACTGCCCCCATCAGGGCGGGCCGCTGGGCGAAGGATCGATCGAGACCGGCTGGCTTCGCTGTCCGTGGCACGGGTGGGACTTCGACCCGCTCACGGGGGAGACGCCCGGGCCACACGACGACTGCGTGCAGACGTTCCCGGTGGAGGAACGCGACGACGGCATCTACGTCGGCTTTCCCGAGGAGACACCGCACGAGCGGACGGTCTCGGACGTCATCGCCGAGACGCTGGTCAACTGGGGTGTCCGGCAGGTGTGGGGGATCGTCGGCCACTCGAATCTCGGACTGGCCGACGCACTCCGGCGCGAGGCCGACCAGGGCAACCTCGCGTACTACGGCGTCCGCCACGAGGGTGCCGGCGCGTTCGCGGCCTCGGCCTACGGGAAGCTCACCGGTCGGCCGGCGGCCTGTTTCTCCATCGCCGGCCCCGGCGCGACGAACATGCTCACGGGGCTGTGGGATGCCAACGTCGACGGTGCGCCGACCATCGCGCTCACGGGGCAGGTCGAGTCGCAGGTCCTCGGCACGGGCAACTTCCAGGAGGTCGACCTCGAAGCCGCCTACGGCGATGTCGCCGAATTCGAGGCGACTGTCCTGCCGGATAGCCAGCACGCTGAACTCGCGACCCGCGCCGCCAAGACTGCAATCCTCGAACGAGGCGTCTCGCACCTGATCTTCCCGGACGAGATACAGACCCAGTCTGCGGAGGGAGTTGAGCCCGGAGATCCCGAGGGGCGTATCACCGAGCGCGACATCAGCCCGCCAGAGGACGCGCTCCAGGATGCGGTGGACCTGCTCGAAACCGCCGAGCGGCCGGTCATCGTCGCCGGCCACGGGGCCCGCTTCGAGATGGACGGAATCGTCGACCTCGCCGAACGGTTCGACTGTCCGGTCCTGACGACGTTCAAAGCGAAGGGACAGATTCCCGACTCGCATCCGCTTGCTGGAGGTGTCCTCGGCCGGAGCGGGACGCCCATCGCGAGCCACTTCATGAACGAGGCGGACCTGCTGGCCGTCTTCGGTGCGAGCTTCTCGAATCACACAGGGATTGCCGACTACAAGCCGACGATTCACGTCGACTACGACGCGATGACCCTCGGGAAGTTCCACAGTATCGACGTGCCAGTCTGGGGCGAGATCGGCGTCACTGTAGACGAACTGCTGGGTCGCATCGACGACATCGAGGCGGAAAGCCAGCGCGAAGAACTCGCCGATCGGTGGGAGATCTGGCGCGAGGAAAAGGCGACGCGGCGCGCCCAGACGCCCGAGCGAGGCGTCAACTATGCCACCGCCTTCGACGCGATGACGCAGCTTGTCCCCGACGACGCGATCATCCCCGTTGACGTCGGGAACAACACCTACGCGTTCGGACGGTACTTCGAACCGGAACACCAGTCGGTACTCATGTCCGGCTATCTCGGCTCGATCGGCTTTGCGTTCCCGGCCGCGCTGGGCGCGTGGGCGGCCACACAGGAACCCGAGTCGCCGTTTGCCGGTCGCAAGGTGGTCTCAGTGTCCAGCGACGGTGGCTTCGGGCAGTACATGAGCGAGTTCACCACCGCCGTCAAGTACGACATGGACATCACTCACGTCCTGCTCAACGACGACGAACTCGGGAAAATCAGTAAGGAGCAGCGCACGGGCGGCTGGGACGTCTGGCAGACCGATCTGGTCAATCCTGAGTTCGCTGCATTCGCCGAAAACTGCGGCGGTCACGGCGTCTTCGTTGACGACTCCAGCCAGCTTGACGAAACGCTTGAAGATGCAATCGCGTACGACGGCCCCGCCCTCGTCGAAATTCTCACCGACTCGGACCCGGTGTGAACATTCCCGAAACGACACTCCAATGATGATACTCACTACATCACTTTCCGGTCAGCAGTCGTCAAGTCGTATCGAGCGTCGATCTACTCCCGAGGCAGGGAGGTACGCGACGTGAGTCGCTCTGACGAGGGGACGGCCGAACAGGTCGCCGTCTGGAGCGATCTCCCTGATCGTGAACCCACACACGCCCGCATCGGGGACGTCGACCTCGTGGTTGTCCGGTACGACGACGAGGTGTCAGTCCTGTACGGCCGCTGCCTACATCGCGGGGTACTCCTCGGTGACGGGCACGTCGAGGGGCACAATCTCATCTGCGGCGTACATGGCTGGGATTATCGGTACGACACAGGGATCAGCGAGTACGACAACTCGGAAGTCCTCGAGACGTTCACCGCGTGGGTCGACGAGGACGACGACGCCGTCTTCGTCGACTCGGAAGAGGTCGCAGCCTGGGCGGAGGACAACCCGCAGCCGTACGACCCCCCTGGGACTGAAGACAGCGATAACGGGGCAATGCAGGGAGCCACCGACAACATCGACGGCGGCTCGGTCGATCCCGAGTTCTACGGCGAACCTGACTACGAGAAAGAGCCCCACACACACTACATCCAGAGTCTCGCCCAGAAGGGACCCGAGGGAATCGGTGAACACGGTGACGTCTCGGCGATGGGCGTTCCGCACTCGGAGCTCCCGTCCTGGGACGACCTCCAAATCCTGACGGCCCAGCTCGCCCGTACCCCGCTCGACGACGAGGCCACAGTCGACACTGAGATCGTGATCGGACCGAACGCGGAGAACCCGCTCCGGCTGGACATTCCGATATTCGTGAGCGACATGAGCTTCGGCGCGCTCAGCGAGGAGGCGAAAATCGCGATCTCGAAAGGGGCAGACCAGGCGGGCACAGGCATCTGTTCCGGCGAGGGCGGGATGCTCCCCGAAGAACAGGAAGTCAACTCCAGGTACTTTTACGAGTACGCGACGGGGAAGTTCGGCTGGGACGTCGACCTTGTCGAACAGGTCCAGGCGTTCCATTTCAAAGCCGGCCAGGGCGCGAAGACTGGGACGGGCGGCCACCTCCCGGGCGAAAAGGTACAGGGCCGGATTGCCCAGGTTCGTGACCTCGAACCGGGAACGGACGCCGTGAGTCCGGCGCGGTTCGACGACCTGCGCACGCCCGAGGACTTCGCCGAGATGGCTGACCGGGTACGCGACGTCGGTGGCGGCATTCCGATCGGATTCAAGCTCTCCGCTCAGCACGTCGAGGAGGACATCGACTTCGCTCTAGAGGCCGGAGCGGACTACCTGATTCTGGACGGTCGAGGCGGAGGCACCGGCGCAGCGCCGGACGTGTTCAAGAACAACATCTCCGTGCCGACGATGGCAGCGCTCGCCCGGGCCCGCCGCCACCTGGATTCGCGTGATCGATCGGACGTGACGCTCATCGCGACGGGCGGGCTCCGCACGGAGTCGGATTTCATCAAGGCGATGGGGCTCGGAGCGGACGGCGTCGCCGTCGCGAACTCGGCGATGCAAGCGATCGGCTGTCTCGGGATGCGAGCCTGTGACTCGAACAACTGTCCCGTTGGGATTGCTACCCAGCGGGAGGATCTCAGAAACCGGCTCGTCATCGACTCGGCTGCCGACGGCCTACAGAACTTCTTCGAGGCAACAGTCGAACTGATGAAGGTGATGGCTCGCGCCTGTGGACACGACAGTCTCTCTGGGTTCGAACGCCGTGATCTGACGACCTGGAAGAAAGATATCGCCGACCTGACCGGCGTCGAATATGCGGGGGTCACGGAACCGTGAGGATGACACCCCAACAGTTGAATTCCCGTGGGATACAGAGACAACATAATGCGAGTCCATGGCCGTCCAGCGATCCTGTGGGTGCTGCTGGCGGCGCTCGGCCAACTATCGGGTCGGGCCCTATTCGGCGGAGTGGCCTTGCTGATGGCACCCTCCGGAGAGATTGTCCGCCTCTCGTCGGCTCCATTCGACGGGACGCCGTTCGAGAACTTCCTCGTTCCGGGCCTCATCCTCTTCGTCGTGTTCGGACTTGTTCCGGCAGTCGTGTGTTACGCGCTCTATACGCGACGCCGGTGGGGATGGACCGCGAGTGTCGGCGTCGCCGTTGCGATGCTGGTCTGGGTACTCGTGGAAGTGACCATCGGCTTCGATCGACCGACGATCTATCTGAACCTCGTCACCGGCGGAGCGATCCTAGTACTCGCTGTTCACCCATCAGTTCGTCACGACAGGCCAGACACCAAGCGGACGTGATCAGGGCGAACCTGCCCAGCTTACACAGGGATTCCTTCTACCAGGCATGAATGTAGAACTCATTACAGTGGCTGCAGTAGCCGAAAACGGCGTTATCGGACGGAACGGCGAATTACCGTGGCCGAGCATTCCAGCCGACAAACGACAGTACCGAAACCGGATCGCAGACTGGCCAGTCATCCTCGGTCGACGAACGTTCGATTCGATGCGTGATGACCTGCCCGGAACGGCCCAAATCGTGTTGAGCCGATCAGCGTCCGAATACGACGTCGAATCAGCACACCACGCAGGAGGCATCGACGACGCGGTCGCAACCGTCGAGTCGCTCGGATTCGACCGCGCCTACGTCATCGGTGGGGCAGGCATCTATGGTCTGTTCCAGCCCGTCGTCGACCGAATGGTACTCAGTCGGGTTCCCGGTGAATACGACGGTGACGCCTACTTCCCGGAATGGGAGGCGAGCGAGTGGACCGTCGTTGACCGGACCTCTTACGACGACTTCACCCTCGAGGAGTGGGTGCGAGAACAGACCTAGCGAGCGTCCCCTAGCAACTATGGATACGTCTACATTGCCCACGGCCGTTGCCAAGTACCTCACTGACAACCGCAGTGAGCTGTTCGGATTCACGGAGACGCTCGTCGGCTACGATACACAGAACCCTCCTGGTCGAACGGTCGACGTCATCGAGTGGCTCGAGAACACGCTCGACGAACCGCTATTAACGGTCGAGCGCTTCGAAGTCGACCCCGAAAAGCCGAATCTCATCGCCACGGTTCCCGGACAGACCGACCGCACGCTGTGTTTCAATGGCCATCTCGACACCGTCCGGTTTGACGAGAGCGATTGGTCGTACGATCCACTAGGTGAGCGAGACGGCGAGCGCATCTACGGGCGCGGGACGACTGATATGAAAGGTGCCGTCGCCGCGATGGCCCAAGTCGCGCTCGCCTACACTCGCACCGGTACTGAGCCGCCAGTAACACTCCAATTCGCGTTCGTGAGCGACGAAGAGACGGGTGGCGGTGCTGGACTCACGACACTCCTGGAGACGACGGAGTTCGACCCCGACGCCTGTGTCGTGGGCGAAACTACCTCCCGGAACGGACGATACTCCGTCTCGGTGGCCGATCGCGGGAACATCTGGCTGACGCTCGAAGCGTCCGGGACGGCTGCCCACGGCTCGCGACCGATGATCGGGGAGAACGCGATCGATCGCCTGACCGCGGCAGTCGAGCAGTTGCGAAGCGAGTTCGGACAACAGGAGCTCTCAGTCGATTCAGCGATGGATGAGATCATCGAGGAGTCCGTCGACTTCTACGAACCGGAGGCCGGAGCCGAGCCTACCCGTACTCTATACCGGTATCCGACGATCAATCTCGGCATCATCGAGGGCGGAACGGCGATCAACACGGTGCCGGCCTCGGCATGCGCGAGAGTCGATATTCGATTGACGGCCGGTGTCGACACCAGAGACGCGCTTAGCGGGATCCGGAGCTGTTTGGCCGGGATGGACGGCATCGAGATCACCGATATCTCGTGGACCCGTGGGTCATACGAGCCGCTTGGGAGTCCGATCGTCGAAGCGAGCGCGCGAGTAGCCGACCACGTCGTCGGCGACCAAGTCTACCGGCGGAGCGCTACCGGTGGCGGTGACGCCAAAGTGCTTCGGCACGAGGGGATTCCGACGGTCGAGTTCGGCTTCGGCACCCAGACAGCGCACGGAACTGACGAGTACACGACGACCGAGGCCCTGGTTCGAAACGCCATCAGCTACGGTACACTCCCAGTCCTCTACGAGCATCTTACGAGCGCTGACAAATGATTGCAGCTATCGGGGGGCCGACAGTGGCGCTGATGACTCTCGTTATTCTGGTCGCCGGGACCATGAATGGACTTGCTGGCTTCGGGTTCGCCCTGGTCGGGACGATGGCGCTCGCAACGGTAATCGATCCGGCAACGGCAGTCGTCTTCATGATCATCCCCATTCTCGCGGTGAATCTCTCGCTAGTACGAGATCTCACCCGGGAAGAGCTGCGAACCTGTAGTCGACGCTTTGCCCCACTCATCGGTGCAGCGCTGATCGGCACGGTTGTCGGGATGGCGGTCCTCAGTAGTATTCCGACCGCCCCACTGCGTGTCGGCCTCGGACTATTGACACTCGGATTCGTCGCGACCGCCCAGCGACGGATCCCCCTCCCGGAGTGGTCGGCAGGTGGGATCGGTGCGTTCGCTCAAACGCGAGCTGGGATGCTCGGTGTCGGCGGGATTTCAGGACTGCTGTTCGGCGGGACAAACGTCGGGGTACAGCTCATCGCGTATCTGCGGAGCTTCGACCTCTCACACGGGTTATTCGTCGGCGTCGTCGCCCTCGTGTTCCTGGGACTCAACGGGATACGCGTTGGTGTGGCGGGTCTGCTAGGATTATATCCTAGCCAGACCATCCTGTTCGCGTCCGTCGTCGCTGCCGTCCCGGCCGCAATCGGGGTCGCTGTCGGGAAGCGCCTCCGAGTTACCGCCAGCGAGCGTTCTCGCAGACTCGTCGTCTTAGGTCTCCTCACAGTCGTTGGATTTCGTCTGGTCGGCGGGGGACTGGGACTGATCTAAGCGTCGGTGCTAAGATGTTGACCGTCACTCGAACCTAGTGAATATATCCGCTGTCTCGCATCCATGAACGAGATACGAGAGGAGACGATCCCGTTCTCTTCGAGCTCCGTGAGAGCATATCGAACGGTGCGGGGCGGGAGAAGCGTTAACTCAGCGAGCTCCGACTGCGTGCTATCGCCCTCGTATTCCAGCACTTTTGCAACGAGTTTGGCACTCGGTGGGAGATCCGCAAGGTCAGCAGAAGTTTCCTGAGGTGACAGAGACGGCTGTTCAGGCATTAACGACAGAAGGGCACGGAACCATCTTAACAGACTATCGAACGTGCAGTTACATTACACAACCGGTCACTCGTCAAGGGTCACTCGGCCGCCGAGGCCCACTCCAACAGTGGTTCGAGACGGGTTCGCACCTCATCTCCATCATCGGTCAGCGAGTACTCCACCCTGGGCGGAATTTCGTTATACTGGGTTCGAGAGATCAGTCCGGCGTCCTCGAATTCATCGAGCCGTTTGGAGATGGTCGAGGTGCTCGCTGTCGGTAGGTGTTCTTCGATCTCCGCGAACCGAAGTGAATCGTGCGCTCCGATAATGCTGACGAGTTGCATCGCGTATTTCCGGCTTAGCGTGTCGATAACACCCGTGATCGGACAGTAGCACGTTCCGTCAATATCGCACACAGGCGTGTCTGCGGTGGTATCTGCCATAGCTTTGTGGCCTCGAACTTACTCCATAGCTTTGGACTCCGAAGTATAAGAACTTCCCGTCATAAAGTATAGCCACAAATGAACAGCACGTCTAATTATGATCTCGTGATTCTCGGCGGTGGAGCCGCTGCCTTCGCTGCGATCACTGAAGCGAGCCGGTGGGACCTCTCGACGGCGATGGTGAACACGGGCCTGCCGGTTGGCGGGACTTGCGTGAACGTCGGCTGTGTCCCGAGTAAGCATCTGCTGGCGGTCGCCGAAAACAGTGCCTCGACGTCGAAGAATCCCTTTGACGCCGTCACGTACACCGAAGCGCCGACCGTCGATTGGGCGGATGCCCTCGACGGAACCGACGAGCTCGTTGAGGGATTCCGCCAAGAGAACTACGTCGATGTTGCCGAGCACTTCGAGACCGACATCTACGAGGGCTACGGCCAGCTGGTCGACGACACAACCATCGAGGTCGTCGACGGCGCCGACGAGGGCGCACGCATCACTGGGGAGAAGGCACTCGTCGCAACCGGAAGTTCACCGTGGGCGCCACCAATCGACGGCCTAGACGAGGTCGACTACTACACGAGCGAAACCATTCTCAAGGAGCGTGACCTCCCCGAGAGTATCGTGATGCTCGGTGGCGGTTACATCGCTCTCGAATGGGGCCAGATTCTCCACCGCATCGGGGTCAACGTGACCATCCTCCAGCGCTCCGAGCGCGTGCTCTCGGGGATGGAAGGCCAGCTCGGGCGCGAGTTACAGCGTACATTCGAGGAGGAAGGCATCGAGGTGATCACTGGCAACGATTTCCAGCGCGTCCGCACGCCAGCAGCCGACGGTGGGGCCGGAGCGATCCAATCGGGCGTCGCTGTCGAAACGACCGTCGACGGCACCGAACGAACGATTAGCGGCGACGCGCTGTTCGTCGCGACCGGCGTCCAGCCCAACAGCGAAGGTATCGGCCTCGAATCAGAGGGGGTCGAAACGAACGACGACGGGACGGTTTACGTCGACAAGCACTTCCAGACGACGAATCCCGACGTGTACGCTGCTGGCGACGTGATCGGTGAGCCCGAACTGGAGACGGTCGCCGCCAAGGAGGGCAATCACGCCGTCAAGAACGCCTTCGGGGACGAGGGCGTCAGCATCGACTACGATGCGGTTCCCGCAGTCGTCTTCACCAGTCCCGAGGTCGCGGCCGTCGGCACGACCGAACTCGAGTATATGGACGAATACGGCACCTGTTCGTGCCGTACGATCCAGATGGAAAACGTACCGCGGGCGAAAGCGGTTAAAAATACTGACGGCCTCGTCGAAGTAGTCAAACACCACGAGACCGATGAGATCGTCGGCGTCCACATGGTCGGTCCTCGTGCAGCCGATATGATCATGGAAGCGACCCTAGCAGTGAAGTTTGGGCTGACAGTCGACGACATCATCGACACCATCCACCCCTTCCCGACGTTCAGCGAGGCATTCAAACAAGCTTGTCAGGCGTTCCGCAGGGACACGTCGAAAATGAGCTGTTGTATCGAGTGAATCCCCGAAAGCAAACCTTCTGCAATACGGCCTCCTTCCTCCGGACAAGCAGGCTGTGTCGACGGCCGTGCGACTGCATTCCGGATCCGCGACGAGGTTTTAATATAGCTCCACCTCCCCTCGACTGAGATACAATGCTGGAACTCTATCGGCTCTCCGGATGTCCGTACTGTGCGAAGGTGGAGCGCAAGCTCGACGAGCTTGAGCTTGAATATGAGACCCACAATGTTCCTCCGTTCCGTTTCCTCCGGTCCGAAGTGAAATCGGTAAGTGGTCAGTCCGGTGTTCCGGTTCTCGTAGATCCGGAACATGGAATTGAGGGTATGGCCGAGAGCGATAACATCGTCGCCCACCTTGAGAGCACGTACACCTGACGTGTGGTACTGGAGCCGATCAACCAGTAGAATACTCTGAATCCAGTCATCTGCTATCACCGTGTTGAACGAGACGAAAATCGCGTTCGCCGTTACCGGCGTCTTGGTCGCAGGAGTAGCCTGGGGCCTTCATCACCGAAGAAGCGCTGTGACCGCAGCGGAGATCGGAGCGACGCTTCCGTGGTTCGCCGTCATCGGTATCGCGGTTGCTGTCGGTCGCTCAACGTCCGTTTCGGGACTTTCTGCGGGTTTCCTCCGAAGTCCGACGGTCTACCTCGTCGTTGGGACGGTCGTCGCTGCCCTGTGGGTCGTATTTGATTTCGTCGAAATCCAACAGCGCTCACGATGGACTGCCGCGATTGGTGTCCTCATGGTCCTGGTCGTCGGCGGAGGGACTGTCCTCACGATGGGAACGCCCCAGCCGCGCGTTCTCGTTTGGAATGGTGTGGCGGTCTTACTAGCGGTCGGAGTGTCCGTGCTCGTCCTGCGGACGGTTCCGAGTAGCTATCGATCCACACACAGCTGGCTCGGTGCTGGGGTACTCTTTGCACACGTCCTCGACGCGACGACGACCGGCGTCGGGCTGGAGAAATTCGGGACTACCGAACGAAATCCAATCTCTGCCGCACTCATTCAGATGGGAGAGGGTGCTGGTGTATCCGGTGTCGTCCTCTTTTTATTCGTGAAAGTGACGGTTGCCCTGCTGATCTTGCGGGCACTTGATCCCGACGTGGACCGTGCCGGTCGAGAGACTGTCGCGCTGCTCGTGGTCGCAGCCGGTGCTGGCCTCGTTCCTGCCGTCCACAATCTCACGCTATTCGCGCTTACGGTCTCCTAAACGATTCGCGTCCGGTTCGCGCTACGGTACGTCGTCACGACGAGATGGTTTTCCACACTCCACTAGCGCGGGTAGTCACTCGGACGCCACCCGACGTCGTTCCGGATGCTCGAACTCGAATTCCTCCGACCGGATCATTTCCAGGGTCTCCTCGATAGACGGACGATCCCCCCAGAACGTCCCATAATAGGCGTATCGAACTGTTCCAGTCGAATCGAGAATAATCGTCGCAGGTCGATTGATATACTCGGCGTGGACGGCGTAAGCCATCGGATCGACGCCGTATTTCGCGCCGACAGCCCCTGCTCGATCGAGGAGGTGTGGCCACCAAATCTCCTCGGCGTACGACTCAATAAACGACTCTTCGGCGAACCAGTACTCCGGCTCAAGCTCCCGACCGACCATCACGCGGCCGCGATACTGACCGTGACACTCGATCGTCGCCACGTTGATATCTGCCTCCTGTAGTTCCTCGCGAAGCTCGAGCAGTTCGTCGAACTCGCGGTGACAGACCGGACACCAGTCAGCGAACACCCAGATGAGGACCGTCCACTCGTTGTCTCCGATCGAATCCGCGAGGTCCCATATCCGTCCGTCAGTATCCGGCAGTATGAGTGACGGCGCAGCCTCACCGACAGTCAGCTGTTCGAACGTATCCTCGTCGAGATTTCGATACGCTGCCTCCAGCTCGGGTTCTGCGACTTCGCCCTTTTTGATGCGGTCTATCGAAAGTTCGGCTTGATGACGGACGTCTTTCGAGTCGTCGTTCGCGTGCCGGTCACGTAGCAAGTCCATCGACTGGGTGGCACCGATTTGCCCCAACGCGACAATAGCCTGCGATCGTGCCAGTGGATCCGGATCTTCGCGGACCACCCGTTCGAGCGATTCCACCTCGCTCTGGGCTCGCAGAATTCCCAGCGCCGTTGCACAGACGTAGCGTACCTGTATGTCGTCGTCCTCAAGACCGACGGCGATTTCAGACGTTTTGGCGTCCCCGAGCCGAACGAGGTCGCGGACGGCGAGCAGTCGGACTCGCCAATCGTCGTCGTCGAGATCAGCGATACCGTGCTCTTCGAGTGTCCGATCGACCGTGAAACTCGTTTCATCGACAGGGTGGAATGTGTGCGTCCGGACACGGTCGAGTACCGCCTCTACAGAGAGGTCATCGGAGGAACTCGCTTCGGTTTCGTTCATACACCCACGAGGCGACCAGCCCAGAAAAGGATACGCGACGGCGAGACCGAGACAACCACAGAGAGGCCAGCGAAAGCCGAGTTAATCACTCAGTGAACTCAGACACCGAGAGTCTCAGCCAGCTCGTAGAACGTCTCGATAGTGAGATCGGGGTTGGGACCGAAGGGCTCCCAGGGTGTTGATTTGCGATCCACCCAGGCAGCCTGCATCCCGGCGTGTTGAGCACCCATAACGTCGAACCAACCAGCCGTCACATGAACGATTTCGTCGATCGGCGTGCCGGTGCGGGCGGCCGCGTGGCGGTAAATTTCTGCGGCGGGTTTGAACGTCCGGACCTCATCAGCACTGATCGTGTCTTCGATGATATCGCCGATCTCGGCGTGGTCAACCATCGACTCTAACATCTCCGGATTCCCGTTCGACACGACGAAGCAGTCGTATCCACCGTCACGGAGCCGCTCGATGCCGTCCCGGACGTCGTCGAACACATCGAGTTCGTGGTATACAGCGAGGATCTCATCGCGCTCCGACGTGGAGATGTCCACACCATATACATCAAGAGCGTACTGGAGGGCGTCCCGGTTCATTTCATAGAACGGCTGGTACCCACCGATAGCGTTGGCGACGAATGTGTATTCGAGTGAGCGCGCACGCCAAAGTTTCGAGACCGGTTGCGGATCATCGACACGCGCGGCAAGTGCTTTCTCTGCGGCATCAACGTCTACGAGTGTGCTATACGAGTCGAAGGTGACCGTCGAGACCTGATCGGGGTCGAATCCCATGTAACACCTACTGTGAGTCAATAGCATAATGCTCCGGAAAGAGACAGTGGTGGTCGCGCTCAACCGTTCAGGAACTAGGAGCGATGGCCGCCAAACGATACGCGTTCGAAATATGACCGGAGCCGTGGCTACGACGGTCGAGCCGTGGTTTCGTCGGGAGTTGAAAGTTGATCGCGGTCGTGGGGTTGTTCGTAATCGAGTCCCGGCCCGATCGGCGTAATTTCCCCCTGGTAGTAGCCGTCGTCTTTGATGTGCTCCATCCGTACGGTCTCGGCGAACCCTGGCGTCTGGTAGAGGTCCCGCAGGTACGGCCAGAGGTTGTCGTACTGGTGTAGATACTGCTTGTTGCACCTGAACGCCGTATGATAGCACTCGTCGAACCGAATCAGCGTCGGGAACAGACGCACGTCGGCGAGCGTCAGCCAGTCACCGGCGAGATAGCGCTGGTCGGCGAGGACTTCGTCCCAGTGGTCCAGCGCGTCGAAAACGTCGGTGACGGCCTCGTCGTATGCCTCCTGTGACTCCGCGAAGCCGGCCCGATAGACGCCGTTGTTGATCGAATCGTAGATTGAATCGATGATCCGGTCGATCTCGTCGCGATAGCCCTCGGGATACAGCTCACGGCCCTCGTCGCCGTAGTCGTCGAACTCGGTGGCGAACATCCGCATGATCTCGATGGATTCGTTGTTGACGATGGTCTCGTGCTCTCGGTCCCAGAGAACTG
>ERZ1034573.403-NODE-403-length-12892-cov-9.478461_pt1 | contig 12892 bp, 10 predicted proteins | sample MGYA00520641_ERZ1034573 | MGnify/ENA primary metagenome ERZ1034573 (study PRJEB33760, sample SAMEA4777724) | hypersaline lake metagenome | biome: hypersaline environment; feature: brines | place: Spain | collected 2014-08 | depth 0 m ...
AACACCAACGATGTCCAGATCGTCCCCATCGACGGCGAGATCCGCGAGACGGTCAAATCCGACGCCTCATGGTTCGCCGATGACACCATCCCCGGTGGCACCTACAGCGGTGTCGAGGAGGCTGTTGAAACCGTCGCCGTCCAGGCGATGATCGCCACCCACTCCGGCGTCGACGCCGAGACGGTCGAGACGGTCACCGCGGCCATCTTCGACAATCTTGATGAGCTGACGATCAAGACCGACTTCATCACAGTTGACAGCGCCCAAGACGGCATGTCGATCGAGCTCAACGACGGCGCGGCAGCGTACTTCGACGCCTAACCCCGCGGCAGCGTGATGCGGTGGTGCCGGACTGCCGCCTCACAGCAGGCATCGACCGAGCATCGATACTGACAGGTCGGCGGCCGGCTGCGATGCTCGAATCGAGACGAAGCCAACAGGGTAACACCGGGTATACCAGTGGTACACAATCGACTGACCGCGCTGATCAACAATACATCCGGGCGACAGTGGCTCCTCATACTGGGAGTAGCAGCGGTGCTCGGTGCCAGCCTTTTTGGGCTGGTCGCCACCGAGTCCGTGCTGGTGGTCGAAGATATCGAAACCGGCGAGACGTATCTCGCTGCGCCGGTTACAAACGGAAGCACTGTGGCGCTGGAGTATACCCACAGCGTCGAGAAGACCAGAGTCTACGACGGCTACCGTGTTGACGGTGAGACATTAGTCAATACGCGTATGGAGTTTGAATCCTACGGCTGGGGACTGCCTGCCCGTGTCAACGTGACAACGGTCAACGGCACATTCGTGTACGACCCCGAGGAGCCGATTACCGAATTGACAGAGCTTTCGGTCTCTCCCGGCCGGATCGCCGACCACACCTTAATTGTTGATGGGTCACGACATGATCTCGTTGCCCGCACTAACGCCCGCGACGTGTCCATCCACATCGAACGCCGATCCCGTATCAACCGCATCATATGAGCACATCCACACCCGCCGATGACGGCGACGAATCGGATCCAGAGCTGTCCCATGCGGAAGCCGACGAGCTAATCGACGAGATTGAACGCCGGCGATCGTTACAAGGGATCGCCGCGGTCGCCGTCGCGGCCATCGGTATCCTGTTTTCGGTCTTCCAGCTGTTTCTGGCGGCCAAGAGCTTCACGTTCACGGTTCCGCTGCCGCTGATTGCTGACTGGGAGATTTCCCTGCAGTTGCTTCAGGCCAATGCGGTTCACGTCGTCTTCGCGTTGGCGATCACCTTCCTGCTGTTCCCGGCGAGTACGGGCGATGGGATCGTCGCCCGCAACCTCGGCCGGGTCGTCCCCGCGCTGTCTGACGCTGTCGGCGAACAAAATCCACTCACACGGGCGGCAGCCGCCTTGCGGCGTGGCTTCCGGTGGGCCTTCGTCGACCCCGAGATGGAGCGGGTCACCGCCTTCGATATAGCCTGCATCCTCGGGGCGGTGTTGTCGGCGTTTTACTTCCTGACGGAGTTTGCCGAGATCCAGAATATGCGGGTCTTCGGGATCGACTCCGGCCGACCGGTGACGGCGATCTACACGTTCCTTGATCCGATCCTCGGCAGCGTTCCCTTTGTCAGCGAATACTCCTATGCGATGGCTCTCGGGGTGATCGGTATCCTCCTCGTCTTGGAGGCGACCCGGCGGACACTTGGGCTGCCGCTCATGTTGATCGTGGCAAGTTTCATCGTCTACGCGCGGTGGGGGTTCCTCATCAGCGGTAACACGCCGTTCCTCGGCCTGCTGGCGATCCCAGAGCTGACATGGCCGGATATCATTCAAAATCTGTGGTATAACACCGAAAACGGCGTCTTCGGCATCCCGGTGACCGTCTCGGTGAGCTTCATCTACATCTTCATTCTCTTTGGCTCCTTTCTCGAAATGAGCGGTGCTGGTCAGTGGTTCATTGATCTTGCCTACGCTGCAACTGGCCAACGCAAAGGTGGCCCGGCAAAGGCGAGTATTCTAGCCAGTGGTTTCATGGGGACAATCTCGGGGTCATCGATCGCCAACACCGTGACGACCGGTGCGTTCACCATCCCACTGATGAAGCGATCAGGCTACTCCCCGGAGTTCTCCGGGGCTGTTGAGGCCTCAGCGTCCTCGGGGGGGCAGATCCTCCCGCCGGTAATGGGCGCGGCCGCGTTTCTGATGGTACAGTACACCGCGACGCCGTTTGCGGATATCATTATCCTGGCGACGATCCCCGCGGTCGTCTTCTTTTTCGGCGTGTGGGTGATGGTACATCTCAAGGCCGTTCAGGAAGGTATCGGCGGGCTCGAAGAGGAGACCGTATCGATGGGCGAACACCTCAAACGCGGGTGGTTTTACCTCGTGCCGATCGGGCTGCTGCTGTACTACCTCATCATCGAGCGGCTGTCGGTCTCTCGGTCGGCGTGGTTCACCTTGGTCGCTCTCGTCGCGTTGATCGCGGTTATCTCAGCGTACAGCAAAGACACACGTGGACGGCTGCTTGGCGTCCTCATCGCTGTCGTCACCGCCGAGTTGGCGAGCTTCACACTTGCCGGCGTGCCGGTTACCGGACTACTCGGAGGGGCCACCGCGGGCCTTCCGCTCGGTGAGGCCGCAGGGATTGTCGGCTCCCGGCTCGGCTGGTATATGATGATCGCGGGGGCGGTGACGCTGCTCTCGAAGCCGGATCTCGATGCCTCGCTACTCGACCTCAATCCAAAGGTCACCGAAACGACGACGATGCTATCGGAGAAGACCGGGCGTGATCTTGACACCCAGCCGGCTCGCCTCGGCGCGTTCGTCGTCAAATCAATGGACGAGGGAGCCCGCACCGCGGTACCGGTCGTCATCGCCGTCGCCGCCGCCGGTATCATTCCCGGTGTCATCAGCGTCTCCGGGCTCGGCCCGAACCTCACCTCGCTGCTGCTCGCGCTGTCGGGCGGCTCGATCGTGGTCATGCTGTTGGTGACCGCCGTCGCCAGCATCATCCTCGGGATGGGGATGCCGACAACGGTGACCTACATCATCCTCATCTCGATGTTGGCAAGTCCGCTCGTCGAGTTTGGGATTCCGCTGTTGGCGGCGCATCTCTTCATCCTCTACTTTGGCGTGATCGCCGACATCACGCCGCCGGTGGCGGTGGCAGCCTACGCGGCCAGCGGCGTTGCCAAATCCGATCCCTTCGAGACCGGCGTCAAGGCGTTCTCGCTGTCGTTAAACAAGGCGGTTGTCCCCTTCGCGTTCGTGCTCGCCCCGGGGGTCGTCCTGCTGCGAAAGAAGGCCAACGCCGCCGAGTTGCCGATCCGCGATCAGTACCGCGTTGTCGGCCTTAACGATCTGGCCGAACTGTCTTATTCGGTGCCGGAGATTCTGGTACCCGTAATCGGCGTCTTCCTTGGGGTGATCGCCCTCGGAGCAACCGTGATCGGGACGCTCTACACCCGCGTTGATGCGGCCGGTCGGGCTGGCTTCGCGCTCAGTTCGCTGCTGTTGATGGCTCCACGGCTTATCTCAGAGAGCGTTTTCGACCTGGTGGGACTGGTTGGGGTAAGCGTCTCGGTGAACGCGTTGCTGTTGGATCTGACACTCCGGGCGGTCGGCTTTGGGCTCTTCGCCGTCCTCGTGGTGCGAAACCGACAGAAACGTGATGGCGAGCCGGACAGCGATGAAACCCTCGCTGCCGCCAGCGCGTCGAACTGACACCGCTGCCGCTACGTTTAGCACGCCGTAGCCCCGATAACGACTATGTTTGCGGCACTCGATGACCTCCTTCGGTTTGATCCCGGCGAGCGTGGCATCGGAGCATTGCATCCCCCCACGACCTCCGACACACTGCCGGTCGAGGCTGCCGCACGAACGCTCCGGGATGTGGCAACTGCGGGCGACGCTGTGTTGTTGACAACGGGGTTTCCGATCCCACCGGATTGGCGGCCGGAAACTGATGGCCCGCCAGGGACGGTTGTGCTGGCACGCGCTCTCGAGGAACTCGGTGCCCAGCCGGTGGTCGTTGCCGAGCCACCGCTGGAAGCTCCGATCGATGCGGCTGCTGAGGTGTGTGGGCTCACTGATCTGCCGTTCAAGACGATCTCACCGGACGTAACGACGACAGCGACCAGCGAAACACCGCTTGATCGCTACGATCCGGGGGCTGTCATCGCTATCGAACGGCCAGGGAGGACGGCCGACAGCACCTATCGAAGCATGACCGGAACCGATATCACAGCCCACGTCGCGCCGATGGATTCACTGTTTGCGATAGCGCGTGATCGCGAGATCCCGACGATCGCGGTCGGCGACGGCGGCAATGAGATCGGGATGGGTGGTGTCCGGTCGACCGTCGAGGCCGAAATCGAGTACGGCGAACAGATCGCCGCCACCACCGCCGTCGATCATCTTGTCGTCGCCGGCGTCTCAAACTGGGGTGCCTATGGGATCGTTGCCGCGCTCGACCACCTGACCGGCAACGCGCTGTTGCACGATCCACCGACCGAACGGGAGCTACTGGCGGCCTGCTGTGCCGCCGGCTGCGTCGATGGCCGTTCGGGCGTCGCAGAACCGTGGGTTGACGGCCTATCGACAGCAACACACGAACACGTCGTTGGGCTGTTTATGGAGCTCTCACGCCACGAGCGTGGAAAATGAAAAGCTAGGACAGGGATTTGAACCCCGGAAGTCTCGATTACAAGTCGAGTGCATGAACCGCCCATGCTCTCCTAGCACACCCGGTAGTTATGGGTCATCCTTTGAGTGTGTATCGCTTTCGATCCGTTTTCGCAGTTCGATCCGATGGGGATCGTAGCCACGACGATCATAAAATTCTCTGGCGGCCTCGTTTGCGGTCAACGCCTCAATCGAGACTGTCGCCGCGCCACGGTCGGCCAACGCCTGCTCGGCGGCCGCCAACAGTCGGGTTCCGAGCCCCTTGTTTCGGGCGGGCGGCCGAACGTAGAGTGTCGTGATCGTCCCGGTCGGCTCGGTCTGGCTGTATGTGCCGGCATCAACATGGAACATGACAAACCCACAGATGCCGTCCTCACGGGCGACATAGACACCATCGGTGACGACATGGCGGGCGATCGTCTCGGTCGCCGATGTTCGGTTTGGCTCGGCCTGCAGTCGTGAGCCATGCTGTTGTTGATCGGCCGCCAACGCGACCCAGCAGTCAGCGATCGCATCGATATCAGCAACGGTGGCGGGTTCAACAGGGATCGCGTCGTCAGTACTCACAGGACACCTCCATGGGCTGAGACACGGAGTACGGGCAAGCGTGTTGGCTGTCGTGTGCCAGATAGCCGAGCACAGCGCGGTCGTTCACCGCGTGCGGGCGAACTGATCGGCACCTTCGTAAAACCAGAGATCGTTCTCTCGCATCGCGGTGCCGACCTTCTTGTGCATGGTCATAATGTCATCAAATTCCGCTGCCTCGACGTGCTCAAAGATGTCCCGCAGCGGCACGACGGTCTCGTGGTCGATCCGGATCGGATCGTCGCCGTACTCAGCGACGAATGCATCGACATCAAGTGGGAAATCGTCCTCCTCGTCGACCTTCTTGGCGATCACGGCGTGGCCGTAGACGCGGCGGCCCTCGCTACCCTGCTCGCCGTCGGGATCGTGTGGCCAGTCCATGTCGTGAGATAGCAAGCAGGGGAAGTTAGTCTTACGCTCCGGTCGGCCACGGCGGTCAGTCAGCCGTCGTCGACTCGGCGGTGTCGCTGCCGCTGATCGCCTCGATTATCGGGAGCCGAACCCCCTCAGGTTCGGTGAGCCGGGCCCAGACAACGATCGTCGACGGCAACACGAGAATCGACGACAGGAACGCATACAGCACGCTCAGCGATATCAGGATGCCGAACGCGCCGAGGGCAGGGTTGAGCGCGAGCACCAACACACCGATCCCGAAGACGGTGGTGAGCATACTCCCGGTGAGCGCGCCGCCAGTGCCGACAACCGTCCGCTGGAGAGCGGGATACAGTGCTCGGTCGTGATACTCATCGGCAAACCGATGGACGACGTGCACCGCGTAATCAATGCCGATCCCGACGGCGATCGCCAGGATCGTTCCGTTGATCGCGTTAAACGCCAGCCCAACCGCGCGCATCGAAGCCACAAGCGCGACAACGGTGACGAAGATCGGCACGACGTTCACCACCCCCAGCGACGGCCGTCCCTCGATCACCCAGTAGGCGACCACGAGAAAGCCCGACGCACCGGCCAGCGTGAGAATAAGGCTCTGGATCACCGACTCAAGCACCAGCGAGAGCGCCTCATCGAAGATGACGACGCTGCCAGTGGGCTGTGCAGTCGCCCGGAACCGATCGGCGACAGCGTAGGCGTCGGCGGTGACCACGTCATCTTCGGCCTCGCCGTCGACGGTGTAGATCACCTGCGCGCTCCGGCGATCCTCGCCAAGGAAGGTGCTGAGATCGCCGTCCTCCGACGAGAGCGCGTCGTAGATCCGTGGTAGATTGCTGTCAGGAATACCGTTGTTGTTGCGGTCATTGCGATCAACGAGGGCGCGAAACTCCGGATCACGCTCGGCGCGATCCTCGATAACAGAGATAATGCTTTGTGTGTCAGCCTGCCGGCCCTCGGTTCGAAACGTCTCCGGCGGCGACTGACTGGCACGATAGATCTGTTCAAGCGCGGAATCACGCGTCATCGAGCCCTCGACATACATCAGCACCTGACTATCCTGTTGGTAGTTCCGATCAAGGTAGTTGTTGATGCGGACGTACTCGAATGTTGCCGGCGGCCGGATCGGTTCGGGCAGATACTGGAGGTACGCCGGGGTTTCCTCTGCGGGCTGGAAGTCCTCCGAGCTAAAGCCCGTCTCAACACCGGTCGCGTAAACGCCACCGGCAGCGGTCGCAACCACGATCAACACCAGAAAGACCAGCGGGCCGCGCTTCGAGACGGTGACGCCGACAGACAACAGTTGACCAAGCAGCGACCGCTCGGAGCCCAGTGGCGTCGTAGCAAACGTTGGGATCGGATACCGCTGGCGGGCGCGGTCGACGGTCACTTTCAGCGCCGGGACAAAGACACCAAAGATCAGGAACGTGAAGACGATCCCAACGGCAGCGACGATCCCGAAATCCTGTGTCGGCGGAAACGCGCTGACGACGTTTGCAAGAAAGCCGATCGCGGAGGTGCCGACGACGATGGCAAAGGCGACCGACATCTGATCGGTCGTTCGCATCATCGACTCGGAGATCCCTAATCCGGTCACCCGTTCTTCACGGTAGCGGTTGATCGAGTGAATCCCGAAATCGATCCCGATCGCGATGAGGATCGGCGGCACCGCGACCAACAGGACGGCAAACGGGATGCCGGCGTAGCCAATAAACCCGAACGTCCACAACAGCGTCATCACGATCGCCAGCAACCCGATGGCGATATCGACCGGATCACGGTAGGCGACCGCCAGAAACAGGATAATCAACAGCAGTGCAGCCGGCAACACAACACTCGTTGTCGTACCCGTGGTGCTCGGCGGTGTCCCCTGTACCCAGATGTTTGAGGCGTCGTCGGTAACGACGCTTTTGATCCGATCAACCTTGTTCGGCGGATACTCCGAGCCGCCACCGGGGCCGCCGCCGGAACCCTCACCGGGGCCAGCGAGATGACTGACGCTGCCGCGACTCGATGTTGCCGACGCCGATTGGCGGTTGAAATCATCGCTCAAACTGGATGTGAAGCCGTCGTCATCGACAGCAGCCTCCCGGACGGCCGCATCGATCTGTGTTGGTGTCGCGCGTTCGACCGCCCGCAGCTGCGCGTCAGGCGTCGTCGCCGATGGAGCAAGCGTCTCGGCGACGGTGATCGCCGGCGTCGACACCTCATCAACGCGCAACGAGTTCGTGTTGACGATGCGCTGTCGGGTTTTCAGCATATCGGTCAACGCGGCTTTCGAGAGCACATTCTCCGACTCTTGGACGAGTGTCGTACTCGTCGTCACCTCGGTAAATGTCGCGCTGAAATCCTCGTTGATGTCCTCAACCGCCTGGAAGGAGGGCAGATCCTCGATGAACTGCTCTTGGCCGCTTTCGGTCGTAATCGAGCCAAGCCCGCCAAGAAACAGGACGGTTACCAACAGAAAGACGAGAACGACCGTTTTTGATCGGTTGACGATAACTGAATCAACCCGATCGATCAGCCACTGGTATTCCATCTATTGCTGTTTACTATGTGTTCCGGCGGCGACCGGATAAGCATGTCTTCTCGCAGGGTCACTGGCGACAACCGATCGATAACACCGCGGCCGTGTTTCACTCGGTGAAGCCAGCCCGGAAACGACAACGCATATGCGGTGGCCCCGATAACGGCTGATCAGCATGGACGAACGCACACGGGAGTATCTCCGCGGCCGGTTTGCCGACTACTACCGGGCAGCGGAGCTACCGCTGCCGCCGGCGGCCAACGAACGCGAGTGGGGGCATATCCCGTGGACGCCGGGGTCGGGGACGACGATGGTGCGCCACCAGTCGCAGTTAGATCTCGGTGACATCGGCGGGTTTCTGACCCGTTCCGCGCCACGACATGTCTCCTTCTCGGCGGCCCGTTACGACGACCCGGGAGCGAGCACGATGGGCGCAAAGGGGTGGCGCGGCGCGGATCTCATCTTCGATCTCGACGCCGATCACCTCCCCGGCGTCGACCCGGCTGAAACGAGCTACAAGGAGATGCTGGCGGCGTGTAAGGACGCCCTTCGGCGGCTGCTCTCCTTTCTCGAAACCGACTTTGGCTTTACCGACCTTCGAATCGTCTTCTCGGGCGGCCGCGGCTATCACGTCCACGCCCGTACCGACTCAGTCCAGTCGCTGGACAGTGACGCTCGCGGGGAGATTGTCGATTATGTTCGCGGGCGCGATCTTGACACCGATGGGCTCATCCGCACCGCCTCGGCGGGTGGCGCGACACAGCGACTGCTCCGCACCGAGGGTGGGTGGGGGCGGCGTGTCCACGACGAACTGCGGTCGCTGACAGCGGAGCTCCGAGACTGCCCAGAGACCGACGCACTCGATCGGCTCACCAGCTTCGACGGGATCGGCGAGGGACGAGCGGAGACCGTTCTCGGGGCGTTGAAGACCAATCCACAGGCGATCGAACAGGGCAACATGGAGGCCGGCGGGCCGGGGATTCGGCTGTTGGCTGACGCCTTGGCCGACCGCGTCGTCGACAACCATGCCGCGCCGATCGACGAGCCGGTGACGACCGATACCCACCGACTGATCCGATTGCCAGGGTCGCTGCACGGCGGGAGCGGGCTGGTCGTCACACCGATCGACCGCGAGAACCTCGACAGCTTCAGGCCGTTGGTCGATGCGGTACCCGAGCGATTCACCACCCAAGAGGTTTCAATCGAGGTCGAGACAAGCCAAGCGGTGGCTCTCGGTGGCGACACGATTAAGTTGAACCCCGGTGTGCATTCAGTACCGGAATCAGTCGCCGTCTTTCTGATGACGCGCGGCGACGCAGCCAAAGCCCCAGCATGAATCTTGACGAACTCCGCTCCGTACAGTCCAAAGAACGGCGGAAAGACAGCCTCCAGCAGCTGCGGGACTCGTTTTACCAGGATGTCGCGGCCTACATTCAGGATCTGCGCGCCGAGCGCGACCGCCGGGCCGAGCAGGTCGACAACCCCTTCAGCGATGACGAGGTGCGACAGCTCTCCGATAAGCTTGATACCGCCGAGGAGGTTGCTGAAGCCCTCTATGAGCGACGCGTCGGCAAGGTCGTCAAACTCGCCTCGTTTGCGGCCGCGGATATGTCCGCCAGCGAGGAGGGGATGACGACCGAAGAACAGGAGCTGTTCGACGACCTCGTCGCGCGGATCAAACAGAACAAGACGTCCGTCCTCGATGTGCTGGCCGGCGAAACAGACGCTGACACATCGCCACCGACCGACACCGCCGACTCGCCGGTATCCACACCGACCGAATCGACACCAGCAGCTGAGTCACCGGCAAACTCACCGGCGACAGCCGATGACGACCCGACTACAATCGGCGGCGCAAACGCCAATGATGCGGGATCGCAACCGACGCCACCGGAAACCGATGCCGAGGCCGACGATGTCTTAGCCAGTGCGATGGGCGGGGCGACCGACTCCAAATCGAGTACGGAGAATCGATCGCCGGCCGCGGAGCCGCCCAGCGACCCCGAGTACGCTGGTGACAGCGATGCCGCCATCGCCGACACGACGCCGGCCGACACCACCGGCGACGACGGCGTCCCGACGCCTGATGGCGGGAGCACAGTGCCGTCCGAACAGCCCAGCGACCCACCGACAACACAGCCACCGTCGCCGGCAACCCCTGAATCGGATGGGTCGCCCTCGCCAGCACCACAGCCCGAGCCAACAACGACCGAATCATCGTCGACTGACTCACCGCCGACTGAATCGTCCGCAGCCGGAACAACAGCCACAGCCGCGATGGCACAGCCAGAGGTGGCCGCTGAGTCAACGGCAGACGGCTCGGTGGCCCAGCAATCAGCGCAGGAAGAAGCCGACGCAACGACCGAATCGGTCGCCGCGGCCGCCGATACAACACCGCGGACAGTGGTGCGGATCACCGATGATGTCGGGACGATCTTCGGGATCGACGAGCGCGAATACACGCTGCAAGCGGAGGATGTCGTGACGCTGCCCACCACTAACGCTGAGGTGCTGCTCCAACAGGACGCCGCGACAAAACTGGAGTGAGACCCGGTTGCGCACCGCCGGTCTCAGCTAGCACAGAAACACCACTATTGTCGACGACAGACTACCGACCATGGTCGAAACGCCTCGTGTTAAGCAAAAACAGCCGTTCAGTAGCCGCGGTCGATCAGGTAGTCGGCGACATCCTCTAGCAGTCCGCGGGCATCGTTGTCAGGAAGCACCGAGAGCCGACGCTTGCTGCGTTCGGTGAGTTCGGCTGCGGTCTCGCGGGCGTGGTCGATGCTGCCAGCGGCCTCCAGCTCGGCGACGGCGTCGTCGATCTCGGCTTCGGTGACCGCTTCGACGCTGTCAGTTTCAAGCAGATTGTCGACATCGACACCGTGCTGGCGGGCATGCAGCGTGACCAGCGTCTCCTTGTTCTCGACAAGATCCGAGCCGCGTTGTTTGCCAAGTGTCTCGCTTGGGACGGTGAGATCCAACACGTCGTCTTGGATCTGGAAAGCCTGTCCGGACTCGATGCCGTACTGGTACATCGCTTCGACCACCTCATCGTCGGCACCCAGTAGCTCGGCTGGAACGGCTGCGGAAGCCCCGTAGAGGACAGCAGTTTTGTGTTCGACCATCTCCAGATACTCCGCCGGCAGCAGGTCGCTTCGGGTTTCGAAGGCGATATCGAGGGCTTGGCCCTCACAGATCTTCGTACAGGTCGAGGAGAGCAGTCGCATCGCTGCCAGCGCGTTGGCCGGCTGGCCGCCGGTGTCGGCCATGATCTCGAACGCCGAGGAGTACAGCGTGTCGCCGGCAAGAATCGCCGTCGAGGTATCGTACTCATTGTGCACCGCGGGCACGCCCCGTCGGAGGTCGTCGTCATCCATGATATCATCGTGGATCAGCGTAAACGATTGGATAACCTCCAGCGACACCGCCGCCCGCATCAGATCGATCTCAGCACCGGACAGGGTCGGAAATGCCCGGTAGTCCCGGGTGGCTGGCTCGACATCGGCAAGCGCTTCACCGGCCAGCAGCGTGACCGTTGGCCGAAGTCGCTTCCCGCCGGCTTTCAGCAGATATCGGGAGGCCTCATACAGGCGTTCCGGCGTTTGCAGCGGCAGTTCCTCGTCGATGGCCTCGTTGATGCGGCTGCGCCGCTCATCGATCGCCGCCAATACCCGTGATTCGGTCGTGTTTGAGGTCATTAGGTCACCAGTTAGAGTCGTTCCAAATGGCACTGCGGTGGCGCACTCGGCCGCGTCCGGAACACCCCCACCGGCCAACGGGCGCTGCACAGACGGATGGTACCGCTTGCGTGATCGTCTTGTGCCCGCCAATCGGTGGGAGTTGATTATCCATAGGTCATACCACAGCGGCTGACACGACGGCTGGAGTAGCGTGTCACCGCAGCCGTCGTGTCGCCGGACGACCGAGCCAGTGTTGCCGGTTCGGTGGTACCGATCCGTTGTGCGTGTGGTAGTAAAAACTCCGTGGCTTTAGGCGTCGTCAGCCGCGGCGTCGGCGGCCGCCAGATCATCCTCGGGAACACCTGTTTCTTGGCCGTCCTCAAAGCTGATCGTGTAGGTTGCATCGCCAAACATGTTCTCGACGACCTGCGTGATCGTGCCCGTCTCGCCGTCATAGTCGCTGTGTTTGTCGTCCAGCACCACAGTATCGTCTTTCTCAAAGCTCATACCTGATGTTCCGGGAGCACCAACAAAAGCGCGTGGATTTGGGCTAGTCGGCGTTCGAGACCGCGGTATGGTACGGCTGGGCGGCGATCAGTTCGCGAAGCTCAGGCAAGGAGTCGCCACCCTCGCCGTGCATCGCGGTCATCACCGCGCCGACCTCCTGTCTGGAGATCTTCACACCCCGGTCAGTGAGGGCGTCTTCCGGGCGGCTTCGGAGCTCACGAAGCGTCCCGACCGCAAGCAGGAACGGCACCCCCCACGCCGCCATGGTGTTGCCGTGTCGCAGCGGCATCGCCTGCAGATAGCGTTCGGCATCATCAAGGAACGATCGGGCGTGGCTGACCGTGCGGCTAACCACGGTCGCCGCACCCTCTCGGTTGTCAGGATCGACGACAGACTCTTGATCGACACCTTCCTCGGCGAGCCATTCGGCCGGTAGGTAGACGTTGTTCTCCTCGGTGTAATCGTCGTAGACATCCTTTGAGATGTTGACCAACTGTAACAGCAGCCCGAACTCGACGGCCGTATCGTAGAGCCGTTGGCGGCGGTCG
>ERZ1034573.404-NODE-404-length-12880-cov-52.041326_pt1 | contig 12880 bp, 6 predicted proteins | sample MGYA00520641_ERZ1034573 | MGnify/ENA primary metagenome ERZ1034573 (study PRJEB33760, sample SAMEA4777724) | hypersaline lake metagenome | biome: hypersaline environment; feature: brines | place: Spain | collected 2014-08 | depth 0 m ...
CTGTCATTTCACCTGCCGTAGTGAATCGGTATACTACATCTGTCTTCAGCTTCCTTCGTTCTGCCTTCGCATTCGACGCCCCCTGCGCACTCATGTCTCCTCGATCGTCTCTCCGGCGCCTCGCGGCCCTCGGGGCAATTCTCGTCGGCCTCTGTCTCACAGCGGCGCCGGCGTCCGGCCAGGACCTCCCGCTCGCCATGGACACCCCGCTCCCGGGGACCGACAGCTATGACGACGCCATCCCCACCCCCACGGAGGTCATCGGCCACGAGATCGGCACGCGCCACACCCGTCCGGCCCAGGTCGTGCGCTACTTTGAGGCGGTGGCGGCGGCCAGCGACCGGGTGCAACTTCGGGAGCACGGCCGCACCTACGAGGGGCGGCGGCTCATCCACGCCGTCGTGACGAGCACGGACAATCAGGAAAACCTCGACCAGATCCAACGCGCCAACCGGCGCGCCGCCACCGCGCCGACCCAGGTGTCGGACGAGGACCTGCAGGACCGCCCGGCCGTCGTCCTCATGGGGTACAGCATCCACGGCGACGAGGCGAGCGGCACGGAGGCCGCGATTCTGCTCCTGTACCACCTGGCGGCCGGCAGCGGGCCGGACGTCGAGGCGGCCCTCGAAAACGCGGTCACCCTCATCGACCCGATGTTCAATCCCGACGGGCGCGACCGCTTCGTGGACTGGGTCAATGGCAACCGGGGGGGCACGCCCACGGCCGACCCGCAGGACCGCGAGCACAACCAGCCGTGGCCGGGAGGGCGCACCAACCACTACTGGTTTGACCTGAACCGGGACTGGCTGCCCGCACAGCACCCGTCCTCGCAGGGACGGCTCGACTACTTCCACAACTGGAAGCCGCAGGTGCTCACGGACTTCCACGAGATGGGATCGGAGGCGACCTACTTCTTCCAGCCGGGCGTGCAGAGCCGCACCAACCCCAACACCCCGGAGATGAATCAGGAGCTGACCGGCCGCATCGCGGAGCGCCACGGCGAGTACCTCGACCAGATCGGGTCCCTCTACTACACCCGGGAGACGTTCGACGACTTCTACTACGGAAAGGGATCGACGTACCCGGACATCAACGGCTCGATTGGGATTCTCTTCGAGCAGGCCTCCTCGCGGGCGCTGCGGAAGGAGACGAGCAAGGGCGAGCTGACTTATCCCTTCACGGTGCGCAATCAGTTCATGACCTCGCTCTCGACGATGCGGGCCGTCGTGGAACTGCGGACCGATCTGCTGGAGTATCAGCGCGACTTCTTTGCCAACCGGGACGAGGCGCTGCAGGACACCGAGACCGAGGCCTTCCTCGTCGACCGGTCGGCGCAGCCCACCCGGGCCCGCGCCCTGGCGCAGGTGCTCGACCGTCACGAGGTCCGGATGTTTGACCTCGACGAGTCGGTTCAGGCCAACGGAACCACCTTTCGGCCGGGCGACGCCTACATGGTTCCGCTCGACCAGCCGCAGGGCCGCTTCGTGAAGGCGGCGATGGAGCGCACCTCCACGTACCCCGATTCGATCTTCTACGACGTGTCGACCTGGAGCCTCCCGCTGGCCTTCGGGGTCGAGCACGCGGCCGTCTCCGACGCGCCGGCGCAGGGGCAGCGGCTTCAGGATCCGAGCTACGAAAGCGGCGAGGTCGTCGGGGGGCGCTCCGAATACACCTACGTGCTGCCCTGGGGCAAGTACTACGCCCCGCGGGCCGTGCAGCGCCTCCACAACAACGACATCCGTCCCCGCGTGATGACCGAGCCGTTCACGGCGCGCGTCAACGGATCGTCCCAGTCCTTCGACCGGGGCGCCATCGTCGTGCAGGTCCAACAGCGCGGCGTGGCCGCCGACAGCATCCACCAGGTCGTCCAACGCATCGCCGAGGACGACTACGTGGACGTCTACGCCGTGGACCAGGGGATGACCCCGCAGGGCCCGGATCTCGGCAGCGCGGGCTCCGACATTCTCGACCCGCCGAAGGTCGCGATCATTACGGGGACCGGCGGCGGCTCCCGCTACAGCGGCACGAGCGCCTACAACGCGGGAGAGGTGTGGCACCTTCTCAGCGAGCGCATGAACGTGCCGGTGTCGCTGGTCGACCTGTCCGACGTGCAGTACGCGGACCTCGACCGCTACAACACCATGGTGCTGGCCGGCGGCAGCTTCAACGACCTGCCCACCGACGACATCGAGAACTGGGTCCGGAACGGCGGCACGCTCATTGGCGTGGAGGACGCCGTGGAGTGGCCGATCGAACAGGGCATGGTGGACCTGGAGGAGCGCGAGCTGGACGTGGACTCGCTGGTTCAGGACCAGTCGTACGCGGACCTGGACAATGCCTATGGGGCACAGGGCATTGGCGGCTCCATCTTCGAAACGAACCTCGACCCCACCCACCCGGTCGCCTACGGCTACGACGAGAGCGTGCCCGTCTTCCGCGTGGGGACGGGCTTCTACGACCCGAGCGATGAGCCGGGGGCGAGCGTGGGCACCTACGACGCCACGCCGCGCCTGAGCGGCTACCTCTCCGACGAGCAGACCGAACAAGCCCGGGGCGCCGCGTCCATTGAGGCCCACGAGGTGGGCGGCGGGCAGGTCATCCTCTTCATGGACAACCCCAACTTCCGGGCCTTCTGGTACGGCACCAACGGCCTCTTCCTGAACGCCGTCCACTTCGGCCAAATCCTGTAGGGCCCAGGGAGCGTGTCCGCGTGCTCAGGTTCACCAACACACTGACGACGCCATGCCCAACCGCCTCGCCGACGAGCAAAGCCCGTACCTGCGCCAGCACAAGGACAACCCCGTCGACTGGCGCCCGTGGGGCGACGCGGCGTTCGCGAAAGCGCGCGAGGAGGACAAGCCCATCTTCTTGTCCATCGGGTACTCGACGTGCCACTGGTGCCACGTCATGGAGCGGGAGTCCTTCGAGGACGACGACGTGGCCGCGCTCCTCAACGACGGCTTCGTGCCGATCAAGGTGGACCGCGAGGAGCGCCCCGACGTCGACAGCATCTACATGGACGTCTGCCAGATGATGCGGGGGCAGGGCGGGTGGCCGTTGACCGTGCTCCTCACCCCGGACCGGAAGCCCTTTTTCGCGGCGACGTACCTGCCGAAAGAAGGGCGGTTTCAGCAGACGGGCCTCATGGACCTGCTGCCGCGGGTCAGGCAGCTCTGGAACAGCGACGACCGGGCGAAGCTTCTCGACGACGCCGAGCAGGTCACCGACCGGCTCCAACGCATCGGGGACGACCAGACGGACGGGGACGCGCCCGGGCCGACGCTCCTCGACGACGCGGCGCGGCAGCTCGCCCAGCAGTTCGATCGGACGCACGGGGGGTTCGGGTCGGCCCCGAAGTTTCCGGCGCCGCACAACCTGCTCTTTCTGCTGCGCCACTGGCACCGTACGGGCGAGCAGGCGGCCCTCAACCAGGTTACCACGACGCTCGACCGGATGCGGTGGGGCGGCCTCTTCGATCAGGTGGGATACGGCTTCCACCGGTATTCGACCGATCAGCAGTGGAAGCTTCCCCACTTCGAAAAGATGCTGTACGACCAGGCCATGCATGTCCTGGCGTACACGGAGGCGTACCAGGCGACCGGCACCGACCGGTACGAGCGCACGGCCCGCGAGGTGCTTACGTACGTCCGCCGCGACCTTCAGGCCCCGGACGGCGGGTTCTTCTCCGCCGAGGACGCCGATAGTTTGAACGCGGAAGGGGACATGGAAGAGGGGGCGTTTTACGTCTGGTCGATCGAGGACATTCGAGAGCACCTGGAGCCCGCCCTGGCGGACCTCGTGATTGACGTCTACAACATGTCGCCGGCGGGCAACTATCAGGAGGAGCGCACGGGCGAGCGGACCGGCAAAAACGTGCTGCACCGCGAACAGTCCCTCGCCGCGGCGGCCGAGCAGCGAGGAATGGAGGTAGATGTGCTCCGAGACCATCTCGAAACGGCCCGCCGCGTCCTGCTCGACGCGCGGTCCGAGCGTCCGCGTCCCGGCCTCGACGACAAGGTGTTGACGGACTGGAACGGCCTTATGACGGCGGCGCTCGCGAAGGCCGCCCGCGTTTTTGACGATGCCCAGTTCGAGGAGGCCGCCGTCCAGACGGGCCGGTTTGTGCTCGACACGATGCACGACGCGGACGGGCGCCTGCTCCACCGGTACCGGGAGGGCGAGGCCGGCATCCAGGCCACCCTCGACGACTACGCGTTTCTGATCTGGGGACTCCTCGAACTGTACGAGACGACGTTCGACGCCGACTGGCTCCGGGCGGCGGTCGAGCACATGGAGGCGGCCCTGGATCGCTTCTGGGACGCCGAGGGCGGCGGCTTCTACATGACCCCCGAGGATGGAGAGGCCCTCATCGTGCGCCCGAAGGAGGCGAACGACGGTGCCCTGCCGTCCGGCAACTCGGTGCAGCTGATGAACCTGTTGCGGCTGGCCCGCTTCACCGGTCGCACCGAGTTTGAGGAGCGGGCGGCGGCGTTGAGCCGGTGGGCCGGGGCGACCGCCCGGCGCCGCCCGACCGGGTTTACGGCGATGCTCTCGGGGCTGCACTGGGCGCTGGGCACCCCGCGGGAGGTCGTGGTGGCGGGCGAGCCCGATTCGGACGACACCAATGCCCTGATCGACGTGCTTCGGGACGACTACACCCCGACCACGGTGACGCTGCAACGTCCTCCGGGCGACGCGGACATCACGGCCCTCGCCCCGTTTACGGAATCGCAGACGCCCGTGGACGGCCGGGCCGCCGCGTACGTCTGCGAGGCGTTCCGGTGTGAGGCGCCGGTCACGGACCCGGAGGCGCTCCGGGAGCAACTCCGGACCGATCGGGAGGGCTGACGCGCCCGTTTCTCTGTCACCCCGTTTCTGCTTTCTCACCAACTCCCCTGCTTCGCTATGCGTGATGTTTATATTGCCGCGGCCGCCCGAACCCCGATGGGGCGCCTCGGCGGGGCCCTCAAAACCCACTCACCTGTCGACCTCGCCGCGCCGGTCATGCGGGCGGCGCTCGACCGTGCCGAGGTCGATGGCGGCGGGCTCGACCTCTACATCTTCGGCAATGTGCTTCGAGCGGGGCAGGGGCAGCTGGTGCCGCGTCAGGCGGCGCTTCAGGCGGGCATCCCCGAGAGCGTCGACGGGTACGCCGTAGACATGGTGTGTGCCTCCAGCATGATGTCGATCATGAACGGGGCGACGATGATCAAGGCCGGGGAGGCCGATCTCATTCTGGCGGGGGGCACCGAGGCGATGTCCGACGCGGGCTTTTACCTGGATTCCGGGGCGCGGTGGGGCTACACGTTCTCGCCCGGGGGCGAGCAGCTGCAGGACGTCATGCACCGCGACGGCCTGAGTGACCCGGAGACCGGCACCGCCATGGGCGAGCAGACCGAACGGCTCTGTGCGGAGCACGACATCGGGCGGGCGGCGCTCGACGAGATTGCGGCCGCCTCCCAGCAACGGGCCGCCGAGGCGACGGACGAAGGCCGGTTCGACGATGAGATTGCCCCGGTGGAGTACGACACGCGCTCGGGGCCCGAGACGCTGGAGACGGACGAGGGCATCCGCCCGGACACGACGGCGGAGGGGCTCGCGAACTTGGGGCCGGCCTTCGCGGAGGACGGCGTGTTGACGGCGGGCAACAGCAGCCAAATCTCCGACGGGGCCGCGGCGGTGCTTCTCGCCAGCGCCGACGCGGTGGACGCGCACGGCCTCACGCCGCTCGCGAAGGTGCACCGCGGGGGGTGGTCGGCGCGCGAGTCGTGGCGCTTTCCGGAGGCCCCCATTCCGGCGGTCCACAACGTGCTCGACGCGACCAACACGACGCTGGACGACTACGACCTCTTCGAAAACAACGAGGCCTTTGCGATCAACAACATCCTCTTCCACCGCGAACTCGACGTGCCGTACGACCGGTTGAACGTGCACGGCGGCGCGATTGCGCTCGGCCACCCCATCGGGGCGTCGGGGACGCGGATTACGGTGACGCTCCTCCACGCCCTCCGGCAGCACGACGGCACGATGGGCATGGCCTCCATCTGCCACGGGACGGGCGGCGGCGTGGCGCTGGCGATCGAGCGGACCACTTGAGGGAGAAGGCCCGCGCCCAACTACGCCCCGGACAATGCGCGGCACTGCGCCGCTCCCTGAACGGCCCGTCCCTCGAACGCGACCCCGCCCCCGTTGAGCCGGCCCTCGATGCGGTGGGCCGTTCGTTCCCCCTCGAACGCAAAGTCGTCGTCGAGGGCCACCTGTGCGCCTGTAAGAAGCAGGCCCGCGGCGTGGTCGTGCGGAAGGTGCGTGTGGAGGGCGCCGCCGACCGCCCGAAGGATGGTATTCTCAGTGGGGGCGCCCCGGTAGGTGAGCGCCCCGCCCCGGACCTGGGCCTTGCAGGGGCCGGTCAGGTGCCGGAGGGTCAGCGCCGCGCCGTGGACGGACAGGTCGGCGGATCCGTTCAGGTCCTCAACGGTGGTGGGACTGGACCGTGCCTGCAGGGTGACGGACGTGTTCTGGAGGCGTTCGAGGCGGACGGTGCCCGCCGCCCACTGGGCGGTAAGGGCGGCATCGGTGCTGTCCTGGACCGTGAGGTCGCCGCCGCTCCCCCGAACCCGGAGCGGCCCCGTCAGCCCGGTGGCGCACACCGAGCCGCCCGGGGCAGTCAGGTCGACACTGCCGGCCAGGTCGGAGGACTCGACCGTCCCACCGAAGGCTTGGGCAGTGACGTCCAGGCTGGGAGGGAGGAAGACGTCGAGCCGAACGGCGGTGGGGCGGCTTAGGCGCTTGCGCCAATCCGATATGCCCTCGGAGACGCGACGCCCGAAGACGTGCAACCGGTCGCCCGACTGATGTGTGGAAATCTCCTTCCGGTCGAACAATCGGCGGGCGGTGTCCGCATCGGCGCCGGGCACCGCGCCACGGACCTGGATGCGATCGGCCTCGTCGTGGGGCTGAAGGCGGAGGTGCGCCTCGGGGACGTCGAGGAGGAGCGTCTCCAACGCGCCGGCTTTGAACGCCGCGTCCATGACGGTCGCCGTCGAGGAGGGAGGGGGCATAACACCAATCGGGCAACAAGTGCGCAGATACCTGTGCCGCCCGGATCTACCGACCACCCTGCCAACTGTTCACCCTGACATGGAGCCTCTTCCCGCATCCTTCTTCAACCGGCCTACGGTCTCCGTTGCCCGGGACCTGCTGGGCGCCCGTCTCGTCCACGAGGCCCCGACGGGCACCCGCCTCGTCGGGCGGATCGTGGAGACGGAGGCCTATACGGAGGACGACCCGGCCTGCCACGCCTCGCACCTCTCGCGTGATCCGGAGACCGGTGAGGTGGTCGGTCAGGGGCGGGGCCAAGACCTGTTCGCCGCGCCGGGCACCGCGTACGTGTACCTCATCTACGGCGTCCACTGGCTCCTCAACGTGGTGACGGAACCGGAGGGGACGGCGGGCGCGGTGCTGGTCCGGGCGGTGGAGCCCGAGGAGGGCCTCCAGGACATGCGGACGGAGCGGGGCGTCGACCGCAGGGTGGACTTGACGAACGGGCCCGGGAAGCTGGCCGAGGCATTCGGCATTGACGGCGAGTTTCACCAGACGCGCCTGACGGCCCGTCCGCTGTTTTTTGCCGACGGGGACTCCGTGGACGACGAACAGGTGGCCCGGTCCTCACGCATCGGCATCTCCAAGGGGGTGGAGCGCTCCTGGCGGTGGTACGTGGCGGCGAACCGGTTTGTCTCCCCGGCCAGCCCGAGTGGATAAGCCCACTTGTGCGTCCGAGAGGGACGATCTCAATCGGGAATCCTCGGCGACTTCAGCCGTACATACGGGCCCCTGAGATCCACACTCATGCGCGCTCTCGAAACTCGCCCCCCACAGGCGTCCGTGACGGTGTGTGACCGTCGCTCCACGCGAGTGTTGGGAATTTCAACACCGGCCTTAACTTCGACAATCACTTGAAGTGCTCGGGCATGCGTCGGTGACCCCGACTTCTGTACGACTCTTCCACTCAGCCAAGACCGAATGTCCCACGACCCGATGAATCCGCACCTCCAGTCGTCCGCCGACCCGTCCCGCTCCTCCGAAGAGATCCGCCAGGACTTTCTGCAGTTCTTTCAGGCGAAGGGTCACGAGGTTGTCCCCAGTGCGTCCCTCGTACCGGACGGGGATGGGACCCTGCTCTTCACGAACGCCGGCATGAATCAATTCAAGGATGTCTTTCTGGGGACCGGTCAGCGGCCGTACTCCCGGGCCGTCGACACGCAGAAGTGCCTGCGGGTCTCCGGCAAGCACAACGACCTGGAGGAGGTGGGGCACGACACGTACCACCACACCTTTTTCGAGATGCTGGGCAACTGGAGCTTCGGCGACTACTTCAAGGCCGAGGCCATCCGGTGGGCGTGGGAGCTCCTCGTGGAGCGGTGGGGCCTGGCGCCGGACCGACTGTACGCCACGGTGCACGAGGGCGACGATGACTTTGGCCTGTCGGCCGACGCGGAGGCGTACGACCTGTGGCTTTCGGAGACGCCCCTCCCGGAAGAGCGGGTCCTCTACGAACCGTCCAAGGAAAACTTCTGGATGATGGGCGACACTGGCCCCTGCGGTCCGTGCTCGGAACTTCACGTGGACCTCCGCCCCCCCGAGGCCCGACAAGAGACGCCGGGGCGGGAGCTGGTGAACGTCGACCACCCGCAGGTGATGGAGCTGTGGAATCTCGTCTTTATCCAGTACAACGCACAGACCGACGGCAGCCTGGAGCCGCTCGACGACCAGCACGTGGATACGGGGATGGGCTTTGAGCGGATGGTGGCCGTGCTGCAGGGCAAGGAATCGACGTACGACACGGACCTCTTCGCGCCGCTCCTGCAGGCGATGGCCGACCGTTCCCCGCGCGAGGAGATTCGGGGCTACGACGATCTGCACATCGAAGACGATGACGAGCACGAGCAGGTGCGAATTGCCCTCCGCGTGGTGGCCGATCACATCCGCGCCATCGCCTTCGCCATCTCCGACGGCGTCATGCCGAGCAACGAGGGGCGGGGATACGTCATCCGCCGCATCCTGCGCCGCGCCGTCCGCTACGGCTACCAGACCCTCGAGCTGGAGGAGCCGTTCCTGCATCGCCTCGTCGACCCGCTGATTGAGAAAATGGGCGGCCCGTTCGACGGGCTCGCCGAGCAGCAGGAGTTCATCGAGCAGGCGATCCGGTCCGAGGAGGAGAGCTTCCTGGAGACCCTGGGCACGGGCATCGAATTCTTCGAGCGCGTGGTGCCCCACGTCACTGGTTTCCAAGACACGGACGGGGAGGAGAGCGATCGTCTTCTCGGCGCGCTTCGAGAGGACGCCCAGGCGATGGATCTGCTGGAGAAGGCGTACGTCGACACCGACGACGAGAACGACATCCTGCACAGCTTTGCCCGTACGGCCCGCGGGGGGACGCTGCCGGGACAGATCGCGTTTCTCCTCCACGACACGTACGGATTCCCGATTGACCTCACGCGGCTCATGGCCCGCGAGCGCGACCTGGACGTGGACATGGAGGGGTACGAAACGCTGATGGACCGGCAGCAGGAGCGTGCACGCGCCGCCTCCGACTTTGCGGTCGATCAGAGCGACGTACAGGCCTGGCAGTCGGTGTCGCCGGGAGAGGCGTCTGTCTTCGTCGGGTACGATCGGGCCGTCGTCCCTGACGCCGAGGTGCGTGCGGTGCGGGTGGTGGAGACCGGTGACACACAGCAGTACGAGGTCGAGCTGAGCCGCACGCCCTTTTACGCCGAGGCGGGGGGGCAGGTGGGGGACACCGGCACGCTTCGATTTGGGGACGAGTCGGTGCAGGTGCTCGACACCCAGCGCGAGGGCGAGCGCATCGCGCACACGGTGGACACCCTGCCGGAGCCTCTGGACGGGCCGGTGGAGGCGGCAGTAGATGCGGAGCGCCGCAATCACATTCGTGCCCACCACACGGCCACTCACCTGATGCACGCCGTCCTGCGCGAGACACTGGGGGATCACGTGCAGCAGAAAGGGTCGCTCGTGGCCCCGGACCGACTCCGATTCGACTTTAGCCACTTCGATGCGGTCGACGAGGATACCCTGCGTCACATCGAGCGTCGGGTGAACACCGCGATCCAACAAAACATCCCGAAGCAGGAGGCGCGCGACGTGCCCATCGACGAGGCGCTGGACCGCGGCGCGACGGCCCTGTTCGACGAGCAGTACGGGGACCGGGTGCGCGTCATCACCTTCGACCCGGACTTCTCCATGGAGTTGTGCGGGGGGACCCACGTCGACGCCACCGGTGAGATTGGGCTCTTCCGCTTTCTGTCTGAGGGATCGGTGGCGTCGGGCGTGCGTCGCGTGGAGGCCGTGGCCGGGAAGGCGGCGCTGGAGCACGTGGAGTCTGAGCTGGAGACGCTGACGCGGGCGCGTCGGCAGTTTCGGTCGCTGCATACGTCCCTGCCGGAGGCCATCGCGGAGGTGCAGGAGGAGCGCGACCGCCTGGCGGGCGAGGTCGACCAGCTGCGCCGCGGCCAGCTCTCGGACCAGTTGGACACCTTTATCGCCGAGAACGCAGCCTCAGTGGACGGGATCACGGTGGTCACCGGCCGGCTCGACCGGGCAAGCATGGACGACCTACAGGAACTGGGCCAGCAGTTCCGCGACAAGCTGGGGGAGGGGGCTGTTGGGGTTCTCGGCAGTGTGGGGGAGGACGGAGAGAAGGCGTACGTGGTGGCCACGGTGGCCGATGACCTCGTCGACGACGGGGCGTTGCGGGCCGGAGATCTCGTCGGGACGCTGGGCGACCGGCTCGGTGGCGGCGGCGGCGGGCGCCCGTCCCTGGCGTCGGCCGGCGGGCGCGACCCTGAGGCCCTCGACACGGTGCTGGATGGCGTTCCGGCCCTCGTCCGCGATCGCTTGGAGTAGCTTCCGTTTTGGCGCTGTGGGGCGGCCCCCCGGTTCGGTTCACAGTGATTTAGCTGCGAGCGGCGCACGACCAGCGGAACGTGGCCCACGGCACGATGTACGGCATTATCGACATTCACGGTGGGGTGGCAGAGCCTGGTTGAATGCACCGGTCTCGAAAACCGGAGGGCCCTCACGGGTCCCGGGGGTTCAAATCCCTCCCCCACCGCCGACCCACACTTCGAACATCGCCCCTCAGCGTCGCCTGAGGGGCTTTTTAGTTGTGGGGGGCTCGGCCGTCAGGGGACCCCTTTGAACCGGGAAGGACTGCTCCAATGTGATCAATAGTTGAGCAGTCGCCCCATTCTAATGGTTGTTCGCATCCCCCAGTGCGGGCATGACTGTGTGCAGTTCTACGATAAGACCGATCCCCGACCTGCAAAAAGGACCCTGAAAACGAAGAAAAAGCGTGTGGCGTCTCCTGAGCCGAGCGGATCATGTATCACGGGGCCCGTACTGTCCTGTGGGTCGACCTCAGAGCAACTGAGCTCTTCGTGTGGGAGGCCGAGGCCAAGCCGTAGCGGGATGTGCCCACCCCCTCGAAGGCGGAGAAAGCGTTTCTAAAATACCGTTCCATCTGCGGTCGAGAAGCCTTCAAACGTGCGACGAGGTCGTGTGGCTCTTCGTGGACATCCTCAAAGGAAAGGTCCTCAACACCGTACCCGGGCTTGTGTGTCGCGCTTCGATGGGTCACGAATTGGCCCGTTGCGACAGGCACGGTGACTGGGTGTTTTGGCAGGGACGTTAGACCTGCAGAGCTGACGTGTCTCCGTACATCCCGAGCCCCTCTCGGGCCTTGCCTCAGAAGGACGCTTGGTGTTCGGGTCGGATCTGCCATGCCCTGTGCCATCACGACCTCCAAGCCCATGACCTACACGTCCGCTTCCCACCCTGCGGTCCGTGACACGAAAACTGCAGCGAGCATCTCTGTACTGCTTGTTGCCGCCCTCTGTCTCGTCCTTGGCGCCTGCAACCCGCAGGAAATGGCCCTTCTCGGGAGTGAGGGCACAAACGAGGTGACAGCCTTCGAGCCTGGTACAGGTACCATCAAAGGAAATGTTGCTATCCCGAACGTAAGTGGGGGGGTTAGTGAAATTCTACTTCGCCGAGATGGTCAGATGGGGTACGTGCGAGGCGAGGTTACGCAGGGACAGACCACCATCCACGTGGTAGACATTGAGTCGCCGCCTGTACTGGAGGGAACGCCCACAACGGTCTCCTACATTGCCACCGACATGGCGGAGGTGAATGCCCTGACGATTGTGAGTGCAGGCCGGGACGCATTAGGATCAAGTGACATCCTGGTCTCGAGCGCAGTGCCTGCGGCTCAGTCGGAGGAGGATGTGCTCAATCTCGGACCGGGGTCTGACGCGACAGTGGACGTGTGCGACGATGAGTCAACGGTGCTTGTCGCGATGAACGGCACAGGAAGCCAGCGGGCAGTGCGCAAGCTCAAGATTGACGACCAGCAGCAGCTCACCGACACGGGGGACTCGTTCCAGACATCTGCTCCCCCTCAAAACGTTCATTGTGCCCCGGGGAGTCAAGCCGGGATCGTTGTCAATGCGCTCGCGAAGGCACAGACGTTCACCACGGCAAACATGAACGTCGTGGACACGCAGAACCTCGCGGCACATGGCGGAGGGACGGCTTCTCTGGGCCATTCTGCCGACTTCAGCTCCGGCGGCAACGCTGTGTACGTGGTGAGCAGCGTCGGGGACTTTACGGGGAGGGGCCATCTGGAGCGGTTTTCGTTTAATCCGTCGACCGGCGCGCTCGGATCAAGCACGCAAACGATGATCGAACCGGTCACCCGGACGACGGTAGGTCTTGAATTGGTGGGCGTTGGCCCGAACGACAAAACGGTGTACGTGACCGAATGGCCCGACGACCGTGTCCTCGTTCTGGACGCAACCACCCT
>ERZ1034573.405-NODE-405-length-12874-cov-9.874873_pt1 | contig 12874 bp, 1 predicted proteins | sample MGYA00520641_ERZ1034573 | MGnify/ENA primary metagenome ERZ1034573 (study PRJEB33760, sample SAMEA4777724) | hypersaline lake metagenome | biome: hypersaline environment; feature: brines | place: Spain | collected 2014-08 | depth 0 m ...
ATTATAGACAGGAAGACTCTTTGTGAAGGCCGACTTCATTAATACTAAATCAGGGTAAAAATCTCCATAATTTTGTGTTGAATTTTCACGATTAGTTTTAATCTAGTCGTAATCATATTCAGGTTCAGTCTTATCTGCTGGATGTAGACCGCCCATAATACTATGATATACTTGAAGTCTAAATGGTCGGTCACAACTGCATTTCTGACATCGTTTTCATCTAATGGATTCCACAATAAATCAAACAGTCAATATATTTTTATCGCAATCAAGATGTTCCTTATGATAATCTTTTTGGTTGAGCAATCGATTGTTCCTGTCTTTTGGGATCTTTGGTAATGCTGTATTGAGACCTATAGGATTTGCATGCTTATTAGCTAATCTTAATAAGCCCTTCAGCTTCTTCTCAGCATCTGTATACGTGATCAAGACCTATTTATTGCTTATCCCTAATCTCGGCACACTTTTTATTTTCTCCATACATCGTTTTAGCCCAGGCGCTCTAGAAACGTTTTGACTTGGATGGCGAAGCTGAGATCTCTTGGAGACTTGTTTTTCCACATATACTCCTCTAACGATATTTTTCAACTCTAAGGGAGACTATCTATTTCTATGGTTAGTCCTTCGCTCGAAATTCTCACTAGATTTCTGGTTTACATTCTTATTTTGGCTGCCTCTAGGGTTCATGTTGACACCATTCTTATTGTTGTTCTTCCGTGAAATACTGTTGTCGGTTTCATCAATTAGCTTGTAGACTAGGGTAGAAATTCCCGTCAGGTTTTCTCTTACTTCATCAATTGAATTGTTGAGACTCTCTTGATTTTCAAGCATGAGCTTAATCTCTCTTTGTAGCTTTGAGAGTTCTTCCTCACTACTTACATTAGCCATAATTTCTCTCTTCATCTCTCTTAAATCATCTCTATCTATTATGCTTTCTTCCTGTATTTCACTAATGTCTTCGAAAGCGTTCTCCACTGATGGAATTATTCTCCCGTAATTTTCAATTTTTTCCTCTAGATTATCAAGAGTATCATTTAGCTCGTCTTCTGAAGGGAAGCCTTCATATTTAACCTGTAGATCATCAAATCTTCTTCTCATGTCTCCAACCTTATTTTCGAGATCCTCCTGCTTCTGTTCCATTTCATCAATCTTCTCTGATTTTGAATCCATTTCCTCAAATATGTCCTGCACTTTGTTTGAGTGAGTTTTTGTTCTATCCTCCATCTCTCTCGCAGCTACCAACATATCCTCCGCTTCCTCTCTTATGTCTTTGAGAGTATCCATAGAACCTATCTTGTCCAGCTCTGTACCTATATCTCTTACTTGGTTCCTCAAATCTTCAATTTCTTCTTTTCTATCACTTATACGTCCTTTAATATCCTCGTGTTCAGCATCCTTTTCTTGAAGCTTCTCCTCAATACTTTCAGGTTCCAACTCTTCAACCCTACTTATGGCTTTCTCCGATTTAGTTATGGCTTTCTGGTTGGTTTCCTGCAAATCTTTAATATTTTCTTTGATGCTCCCTATTTTTTCAGAAACATTACTGTTCTGATCTGATAAATTAGTCTGTCGTTGCTGAATTGAATTAACTTTGGCTTCTAATTTCTGTATCTTTACTCTTAACTCTTGCTGATCATTCTCGCTGTCTTCAACCTCTGAATCCTCATATTCTTGTTCCTCAGGATTCCAGTCCTCCTTACTCTCATCTAGCTCCTCAACCTCATCTTTGGATTCAGAAATTATATCCGAGACTGTTTCATCGATATCATCGTTAACTGTCTCGCCTTCATCATCATCATTAAAGAACGGGATTTTCACGGTACCTGTCTAGGTTTAGTTTCTATTGATATTAAAGGTTTTCGAGTTCGCCCTCTATCTCATCCAAGTATGTTTCTACTAGACTGAAACTACCCTTTCTTAGGTTTCTTTTAGTTAGTTTGATTTCGTTCTCAATTGAATACATGTCAATATCGTCATCATCCACTTGCTCCAATTTCTTCTCGATACTATCCAGTCTACTGTTGTATTCTTCGTACTTATCAAGTTCTTCATCTGTAAGTCTATGTGGACTGTGTAGTAGAGGCCTGAAGTCTACAAAGTACGGTCTTCCATGATTATATCCGCTGCTTTGAAGCATTCCTGAACCTACCTCTGCCTTTGCAATTGACTTTATTGTATCTGTACCAAACTTATCTTGTATCCTCTTCAGGTCCTCCTTATATTGTGTACGCATTTGAACTGTCGTACCTATGTTAGCTCTTACTTCATCTGGGAAGTCGCTTATAACTTGACTTATTAGCATAAGCCCTACACCGTACTTTCTAAATTCTCTGGCACCTCTCTCCAATTCTTTTGAACCATCACCGTCACCACCATATTTGTCAAGGATCCTGTGCGCCTCATCGTAGCAAATCAATGTCTCTAATTCATTTCTTTCTTCAAGGTTCGCATCAAATACTTGTTGAATGGTCTTCTCTACAAACTCATCTATGTTTTTACTGTCGAGCTTGTGAAGCGAGAAGATTATTATATTACCTTCTTCATCATCTTCTAGGTATGGGCTTATGTCTATGTCGTCCCCTGGTTCAACCGCCCTAATGTTTCCGTCAAAGTCTTGTACATCTCCTATCCCTAAACCAAATTCTTTGAGACTGTTCAGCATTTTCTTGTCCTTGTTCTTTCGAAGGAACCCTGTCCACTGGGCCGTTGGATCTAAGACGATAACATTTTTACCCTGCTCCAAAGCTTCTTCAGCTAGAACTTGTCCAGTCACAGTCTTCCCTGATCCTGTTGCTCCGGCTATCAAAGCATGTTCCGTCATCTGATCAAGTTCTAGGTATGTGTCTTTTCCTGGTTCAGCGAGCTTTCCTATGTATGCCTGATCTTCTTCCCCAGTAGGAATGGTATCGAGATCTATGTTCTCTAGATATCTTCTTCTTTCCCTCAGCTTTTTGAGGTAGATATCATAGGCTTTATATCCTCCTAGTGATGTCAGTACCAGAGCTAATAGTACTAGCAAGAATTCGCTGTAAGTCAGTCCTAGAATCTTTCTATTCCAAAATTCCCTCTGTACGTCCACAGACGTTGAGCTAGTTGACAGCTCAGTTGAATTTTTAGTAGTTATTTTGGCCGTACCTCTTATCAAATAACTTGCTGTATCCGTTTCGTTTGGTGTAGGTATTTCAAGTGTTTCTTGAATTCTTTCTGAAAAACTGAATCTCTCCTGTACGGACCTTACAGGTTCGTTTGTATCTGACTGTACAAGTGTCATGTTTACCGATGCGTTTGTAATCCCACTGTAATCTTCTGTTGATAGCACGATCTCAACACTCGCATTTTCGCCCGGTCTCACGGTGTCAAATATTGATGTTATACCGAACCTGAGGCCTCTGTCAGTCACCGGTCTTAAATCTATCTCTACTGGTATATCTCCGTCGACGTCACCTGAATCAAATAATATCTCACCCGTGTAGGTTCCTGGCAGTCTAGTCTCAGGAGCGGTTAGATTCACTGGAACTGATTCGGTCTCGCCTGCTGGTATCTCCTCGGATTCTTCAATATTTATGAATCTCGAAATGAATCCGGATTTATTGAATTGATATTCTGAAGAGGTGTTTTGCGTATTGGTTATACTAATACTTCTTACAGTACTTTCCCCTGCTCTCAGACTCACTTCTATTCTACCTGTTCCTACATCAACCTTTTCTCTCTCTGATTGGTTTAAGCTTGGAATTCCATCTAGCTCTCTTTGTACCTGACTTACCTGCTCTGACGTATTTTCTACTTCCTGCTGAAGTTGACTAACAGACTCCTCTGATGCTCCACCATCAACGTCCACATCTGGACTCACGTCTACATCTGGATCAACTGGATCTACATTGATAGTTTCGTTTTCACTCCGTTCTGGGGCGAAGAGTGTGAACGAAGAGAAACCGGAAACCTGTCTACTTATAGTTTCCCTTGCTTTGTTAATATCCAGCTGGTTCAATTCCAGTACCTCTAATTCCGATTCACAACTTAATGTAGAGTAATTGAAATCATCACACTTTGAAATCTTCAGATTTTCAAGTTGTACAGAACTTGGTATATCGAAATCTGTGTAATTGAAAGTTACTGATCCTTCAGTAGTATTTAGCCCAGTTTTGACAGCTATACCAGATATTCTAGATGACGAACTTACGGGAGCTAGCCCTGAAGTTTCCGTTGGGCTAAGTGTGTCAACCAGCATCTCAGATATATTATCCTCTATAGATGTATTCTTCATCTGTATCCTTTGATTGTCAAATTCTACCGTAACATCATATGTTCCTTCTCTTAGACTTAGGTTAAGACGTCCTAAACTATCAGTTGAGCTACTTTTTACCTTACCTGTCGATACATCCGCCGCTTCCACTACTACATCTTTCTTTGCCGAGCCTGAGGCTGTTACAACTTTCTCATTTAAATTTGATACCTCAGATGCCCTGAAAAATTTCTTTGTGCTCGAACTCAGATTGGAGAAATCATGGGCCTCATATATTACCTCATATGATCCTTCTGATATATTGACCACTTTGCCTGTCCACGTATTAGGTTCCTGTTTACTTAGTGTAAGTTTTTCAGAAGTATTTGCACCCTTCAAAAACGCAGAAACGTTCTTCACCCCTCTCTCGCTGTTATCATCCACTTTTGCCCTGATAGTTATATTATCGCCAGGATTAACATTTCCAAGCTGGAAATCTTGGTACTCTGGTGGAATCAGATCCGGTATTCTGATGAGATCCTCAAATACTCTAGTATTTGTCACCCCACTGGTGACCTGATCTTCGGTTACTTCTAGACGCACGTCATGGAATTGGGCTTTTTCGGTTTCTTCAGGTACTGTATAATTAATCCTAAACTGTGTGCCGTCAATCTTACTTTCTTCAATCTGGGCTCTCCTGTCGCTAACATATATCTTGTAGTTTATTCCTTCAGTCCTAAACGTCTCTGCTAGACTTACATTGAAACTAATTCTTTCTGTGTCCCCGGGTTCACTTGATACATTTGAAGCGTCAGCCCTAACATCATAATTGAACACATTAATCAATATGGGCACTTCCTTTGGGTTGCTATTGGTAGGGGAACCTAGACTAGTAGACATATTGACGCTACACTGACCTGTAAAGCTTGATGTAAAGTTATATTCTACAATGATATCTTTGTCCTGCCCCTTATCAAGACTAATCGTATCAGATTCGAGTTTGCTTGCACAATTGTTATCATCTGTCGATGTGAATGAGGATTCAACAATCATGTCCTCGTTGGCAGCTGAACTAACCGGAATTCTCACAAGCTCTCCTGCAGCTCCTTCAATAGCCGAAGCTGATGCATCCTCAGGTAATCTGTACGTTAAATCCTTAGGTACAGATGTTCTGATAATCCTTTCTATATCTCTCGCATTATCCGCACTCACTGTGACATTGTTAGTGTACTCTCCAGCTGATAGTCCTTGAGAGGCGTTCAGAATCATTCTTATATCTTTATCTTCACCCGGTACTAGGTCGTTGTCCGGAACTTCTTGTATCTCGGAAGAAATGTTGCCTGATGACTCCGTCACCTCCAAACCTGTTATAGGGGTATTTCCTCTGGATTTAAGCTTGAAAGTGACGTTTTCGGCATTACCATGCGTCAATTGATTCTTGTTCTCACCCGTTCTATTACCTGTGGTTTCTTCTAAAATAGGGTTTGAGGTTACCGATAGTCTTGAAAATCTTGAGATCTCAAATCTCTCTGAGTCTGACAACCATTCTCCTCTAAATCTAACGAATATTGGGACGCCGTCTGTAGGTGGGGTGCCTGCTGGTACCGTAATGTCAAATGTTCTATTGCAGTAACTGCTGCCTGCTAGATCTCCACAATTATACTTCTCGGTGCCAAATGAAAGCTCTTCTGCGCTTGCGGTTATGTTCACTGACTCTGACGAACTGTCGTTGATGAATAAACTGGTTTCAACGCTGAACGTCTCCCCAGTAGTCGAATTAATGTTGTCTGCTGTTATCTGTTCGTCGCTTATCTCTAACTCTCCACCTGGGTTAACTTGGAATGTTCTAACAACGCTCCCTACGTTTCCATACTGATCACTCACAGAAATCCTAGCATCGTATGTACCGCTTATGTCTGAAGGCGTCTGGTAACTCGAACTATATCCAGTCCCCCCTAAGGAAACTATCTCTAGGTTCGTACGTTGCCCGGTAGGATCTATCACCGTAACATTTACATCCTCCACGTTGCTGTTATCTGAAGCATTAAACTCTATTTCAACTTGTGAATCAAAGTTTGCATCCCGTGGACTGATAATAAGGTTGTTTACTTGAGGCCTTCGGTTGTCTACCAGGTTGTATATTTTAGTGTCGTTGTCAGAGGCAGCTTCATAACCAAGTGTTGAGTTATCGGATATATGGCAGCCCATTCTAATTTCTTGATTCTCATTTGGAGGATTCCATTCTGCACTTGCCTTATATGTTCCATCTCTTGGCTCAGTTTTAGATTCAGCGAATACGTTTTTATCACCTGTTCTGTTGTCGTAGAACTCTACAGGATAATTTCCAACTGCTCGATCTCCTTCCGAAACTAAACATTCTGCATTATATTCATTTGAAAATCCAAGTGCGCTGTTGTTGTCAGGGGCCAGCAGCTTTGGCTCGACAGATGATTCAAGTACAATTTCCACACTGTCGCTTCCCCCAACGAAGTATTGAGAGTTGGCGCTCAGTTCCAGCGTTTCTGAACCGGTTTCAAACCCGCTTGGCACAAACCATGTGTCATTCACACCTGATCCAACCTCTAGGTTTCCATCTCTTACGGTCCAGGTTGCAGACGGTATTACAACGTCACTTCCTGCTACAGTCTCAATATCTGAGCCTAATGCTATAGGCCTTCCAACTGCTCGTTCGCTTCCGCCCTGAGGGAATCTTATGTTGGGCTCAAGTTTCCCTCTTACGATTAGACTATCATTCCTTTCAGCTTCCTCGTATGTCGCAAGGCCGCTCTCCGTGGTTGCACTAACTGTAACATTTCCAACCGATACATTACCTGTAGGGTTATATATTAGTGGATTTTTGCAAGAGCCGCTTTCTTCTGTTGTGCAACTTATTTCATCTGTATCGTTAATCTCTAGATTCACTTCAGCGTTCCCGACAGGTACTTGATTTATTGTGTCTGTAGTCCTTGTCACATTCACACTGTATACTGTTCTGTATGGTGTACGTAGGAAGCGGAATATATCTTTTTCAGTACTTGAAAGTTCGCTGATAGAGATTTTCCGCCCTACATCAATAATTGTAGTATCTAATTCATTTGTTGTATTATACAACAAGGTGTTGCTGTCATCTATCTTTGCGGAAATATTCCTCTCCCCATTCTGTAAAGTGAACGAGAATGTAGCTACTCCACTCTCATTGGTTATCCTATTAAATGCTTGCCCATCCACAAAGAATTTTACAGGGTAGGAGGCTACTCCTTCATCCCTCTGGTTCTTTACGGTCGCCTTGAACTCTATATTGTTGCCTGGGTTGATTTCGAAGTCATCGGGTTTCAGCTCAACGCTGGACTTTCCATAAACCTTTACTTCCACACCATTTGAATCGTCGTCGTAGTACTGCCTGTTTGTCTGAGCTTTCAAATTATATGTTCCTATATCTGTTGATATTGGTATCTTAGCGTTAGTGTTCTGCCCGCTCGCAAACTTTGTATCGCCTATCAACCATGACACGTTGCCAAACTCATCTTTGTTCCGTCCGTTCTTTACATCTGACTCAAGGTCTTGGACTGATCCTCTCTCTACGATAGCTTTGTCAAATTTGTTTTCTATAGTTAAGCTTCCTCTTACAGCAACGCTTCTGTTGAAGAAGAAGTTCGCAAAACCAGGCTTCGTAGCATTCAGTCTTATTGTGTACTTGCCAGGTTCTTGTGTATTGTCTGGATTATAATCTAAAGAATATCCTCCCAACCCAGTTGTGTTCGTAGGACCTAAAACTTGGTTCCCAACTTCAGCGTAAACCTTTATGTTCTCTTGAGATTCTCCATCAAAGTCAGTTAACACTCCACCTATCCCAGTGGAGCCTCCAAGTCTATCTACAGGATCAATAGTTGTCGTAGTACCTTCTTGTATTTTGCCCTGTAATGTAAATGATATCCTGTTTGAACCTACGTCTTCTTCGCTGGTGTTAATGAACTTGTCTGGAGCATCTTTAGATCTTATAAACATGTTATGTTCACCACCTGACAGGCTTGATGTGTTAAACTTGAGCTCCACCAGCCCATCTTGATTTGAAGAATTCGTTACTGTAATATAGCTTGATCCGCCATTTCTGCTGACTCTCAGTGTTGCATTAACTCCCTTTAGAGGTCTGCCGCCGTATTTATCTGTAATGTTGCCCTTAACAGTGAAGCTCTCTCTGGTCCTGGAGATGGTGTCACCAGCTTCTATGTTGACATATTCAGACTCTGATCTTGTCCGAACCTCTATTTCTCTTCTGTCAGTGTATGATATGTTTTCCTTAGTAACTGTATTTAGGGTTATGTTGTACCTACCGGGAAATGCGCTTTCCCCAATCTCGAATCTAGGGCTGTTACTAGCGGAGTTTCCTGGTGAAAGACTCCCTACATAACCGTTGTTGGTCAGGTTTTCCCATCCTTCAGGTACATCATATTCGATATCCAGATTCTTGACACTGTATGGGTTGTCTGGATCAGCAATTACTTCGTCCGAGATGTTTACATCGGGGCCAGGGCTATCATCTTTATACACTACGTCTGATTGACCATCAGTATCCACACTATCAATAGAAGCGCTCAAATTAAACACGTTTACCCTATTTGAGTAATTGAACGTACCTGCTTGTGTATTCCAAGTTATGTTGATCAGGTTTGAACCCGCTTTTTCCGAACTAATATCTGTACTGTATTCGCCATCTGAAAGATCCACATTTCTATCGCCCAACGCTCCTTCAATGTCAATGTCAACTTGTCCTTCAAGAGGTATATTGTTAGGTAGCAGCTCTCCCTCACCCGACAGAACCGCTACCTGATTAAATGTTATGTTGTTGTTGCTTACAGCATTATCTATACTCTTATCTTGAATGTAAAACTCATCCTGAACAGTATTACTTCCTATACCTTCTCTGGTCTTTGCACTGTAAGTTATGTCGTACTTGCCTTTTACATTTGAGAAGTAGTTTTCAGTGTTTACTCTTGTATCCCATACACCGGAGCTACCATCATCCGTTTCCGGCGTCAAGTCAACAGCAGGATTGCTTTCTGAGCCGATCAAATACTCTACACCGTTAGGATCAGTGACCTCAGCCCTCACGTACTCGATATCAGAGTCCGTCGGCTCAGTTAAAAATGTTTCAAGCTCTATGGTCTCTGAAACCTCATCTTTCAAAACAACAAACGAGCTGTTTGTAGTAATAAATTGGGAGCTTTCGTTTGAAATATTCAACGATACATTAAACTGATCTGTTCCAAAACCTGTAATCTTCTCGTTGTTGGAGCTGTTCAGCTTCAGAATATGCTGACCTGCAGGCACAACTCCGTTGAGATCACTTCCAAATGATCCGAGACTGTTGGAAGAAAGACTGTCCAACTCTTCAAATCCTTCACCTAGGTCTACCCATGCCTTGATGTCATCAGAGAAACCATCGTTCTGAGGGTTTAAACTGATTGAACCTGAGACAGGTATACTCTCGTTACTCAAAAAGGTGTCCTGCCCAATATCGAAGTCGTATGTCACATTGTTCACTTCGTAGTTTATCTCTCTCTCATTGTGGTCTGAAATATCATTAATTGTTGAATTACCCGAAACATTAACAGTATGGGATCTATCGCCTAGCTCGGTGTCAGCAGGTATCTCGGTGCTCCAAGTTGAACCTGAATCATGTTGAAGGCTGAAGTTGCCTGTCTCATTCACCTCTATATTGAACTCTCCGGAATCAACGTTGATTTTGCTGCTACTGTTAAACTCGAAAATATCAACACTAAACTTGATTGATTGATCAGGATTCACTATGCTGTCATCAAGTCTATAGTCCTCAAAGCTCAGGTTCCTTACCTCGAACTCCGTTGTGTTTACACCTGTTATATCGTCAGAATCTGAGAACTTTACCTGTACCGTATGTTTACCTAGTACATTTGGAGCTTCTACCGTATCATTGTAATCCCCCGGACCAAGTATATCACTCCCAGCATCTGACCCGTCAATTAAAATATCTGCTGTACCGGCTGCCTCATTACCGTCAGGCTGAAGCCTTGCGTCACCAAATACATCAAACAACTGACCTTGATCAACAATCCTGTCACTTACGGAGACATTGGAAGTAATATTTTCAACCCTGTAAGAAATATCATTGCTTCTGAAATCATGCAAATTGTTTGAACCGGAAATACCTGACACGTTTACAGCTTGGGTTACATCACCTAGCACCCCTACTGTACTCAGATTGCCCTTCCATGTACCTCCTGATGCATGGCTCAGTTCGTAGTTGCTTCCACGATAATCAGCGCTGAAGCTGCCAGAAGTTACATTGTAATATTCAGAGCCGTTGAACTCCTGAATATCTACAGAGAACTTATACGGCTCGAAAGGATCCATTACCGAGTCGTTAACCCTGTAATCGCTGAAACTGATGTTTCTTACAGAGAAACTGAAATTTGAATCAGATCTGTTGGTGTTCACCCCGTCATCAACCTTTGCGTACCATTCATAGTCACCGAGCTCTCTACTCCAATCATATTGCGCAGTATTGGACTCTATGTTATTCTTCTTGGCGATAAGATTTCCTGTACTATTGAAGAAGGATACGTTCAACGTATCGTCCTCAGGATCGGATACACTGACGTTCAGCTCGAAACTGCTTCCGTTAAGAACTTGTCCGTCCTCAGGGTTTTCCAGGCTTACTGAAGGAGTACGATCCGGTATAGTATTTGTTCTTGCTGAACTCGTCACAGTTTCCCCATGTAAGTCAGTGAGCTGAACACGGACATCTACGGTTTCGTTTTTCTCCAACTTATCGAAGTCCGATGCCACAATCTTTCTAGTACATCTAGATTCGCTAGGGCCTCCGGCATCTGAATTGAGGCTGCCAGGAGTGCTGAAAGGAACGCCTTCGCCGTCATCTATTCTTATATCACATAAGTCAATTTCGTCAGCACCTCCCTCAGGATCCTTGCCGATGGCTGAAACTGTGAAAGCATGTTCATCGCTGTCGTTGATGAAGGAAACACTTGAGCTAATTGTCGGAGCCCTGTTAGGCAGTGTATCTGAAATGGTGCTGGTGGTAACTGTTGCGCCGTGTGCATCTGTAAACGTCATGTTCAAATCAAGTTGATCATCAACACTGTAGCCGTCGTAATCAAGTGCATTTATATCAAACCGGCATCTGGCTTGACCACTGTTTCCGGCGTTAATGTTCAAGTTACCTGAATTAGAATAATTATCACCGTTATCATCCGCATGATTAACTGTACACGAGTCTATCTCTCCATTGCCATTGTCAGTGTCAGTTGCAAACGCCTCAACCCTTAACCCGTGTTCACCATCAATCCTGCTGGATGAGATACTGTCAGCCTCTGGAGCATTGTTGGAGAATGAACTCACATCATTGAACTTACCTGCATAACCTGAACCCTCAAGATACAGGTCAACAGGCTTAACCCTTACATCCATTGAATCAGATAAAGTCCAGCCAGCATTATCAGCCATATCAACCCTTACCTGACACTGAGCCTCTTTCGGAGAACCATAACTCAGATCAGGATCAGGATCACCATAAGTGTACGAATTACCCTGGCCATCGCTAACCTTGAACTTACAGTAGTTGATATCACCTTCATCATTTCTATCCCTGACATTGGCAGTAACAGTAAACGCATGGTCACTGCTACTCTGACTACTACTTATTGACATCACATTAGGAGCATTTGGAACTTTCCCTCTCAAGGTCTCCATAGTGCTACAATCCATGTTATCTATAAAATCTACTCCTGAGGTTTGACTAGCTCTTCTAAAGTTGCAGCCGTCCTCATAGTATACTTCTGGTCTTGAATCACCGTTATAATCTGAAACATATCCTCCACCACCATCTGGATTAGCACCATCTTCAAACATGTAATTATCGTCACGACCAAAGTCATAATACCTAAACTCGTTAAAATCACTTGACCAAGCAATAAGATCCAAATCATCATCCCCATCAACATTACCAAAACCAGTAATACCCCTCTCTAAGTCTGGCGTACTTCTGTCGAATATCATCTTGGCATTACCGGTTGAGAATTCATAGCTCAAAACTTCATACTGATTATCATTGTCATCGTATACAGGTATGTACGCTTCTTTCTTTCCATCTCTGTCAGCATCTACCACAAAAACGCCGGCATAATTAATATCGTTAGGGTTCCCATCGAGATTCTCGCTACCATCAAGACTGTCTAATTCAAATATTTCCTGTCTTGAATCACGGCTTCCATCAGCCAGATTATCAATCTGATACAAACGGTCACCTGACTCATGATAAATAAGCTCTAATTCATTATCCTCATCTATATCTGCCGTGGTATGTCTACCCTCACGACCTGGATCCTCACCGCTTATCAAATCCCCATCGCCGTTTCCTTCTCTTGTCCCATCATCATACCAGTTATAAATATTACCACTATGGTGACCTATGATATCTACCTTATCATCATTACCCAAATCTGCAGTCTCTCTCAAGTCACTTTGATCCCAACTACTTTCATCGCCTGCTCTAGTCGCCTCTATAGTTTGTGTCTCTGCGTTCCATATACCTATCTCTTCATTATCGTTCATGAAAATAAGATCTAGATTACCGTCATTCTGGAAATCAGCTGTTCC
>ERZ1034573.406-NODE-406-length-12851-cov-139.467802_pt1 | contig 12851 bp, 10 predicted proteins | sample MGYA00520641_ERZ1034573 | MGnify/ENA primary metagenome ERZ1034573 (study PRJEB33760, sample SAMEA4777724) | hypersaline lake metagenome | biome: hypersaline environment; feature: brines | place: Spain | collected 2014-08 | depth 0 m ...
TACAGGAGCAGATCGAGAAGATTGAGGATACCTGATGTTGATTATGGGATGTGAAATTAGCCGTACGCACTCTGATGAATGAAACAAAAGATTTGCTAGTGAATCTCCTCAATGTACTCAACTATCTGTAAATCATAAATCGCTTCTGTGAATTTATTATCTTTATATTCACTCATCCGGTCTGGAGCACTGATGTTGGGAACAATTCTCGTTGTGCGCTATTTGTCTCTGGAATCGAGGAAGGACCATCAAGATGACTCTCAACACATGATTCAGCCATCGACGTCTTATTTGCAACCCAAATAAGCGTTGTATCCGGGCGATATTCCTCGTGATACAGTGTTGGGGTTACATTTGTTACCCGCTCAACCGACAGTGTCCGATCAGCAACTGAAAGTCGCTCTGGTGGAATAAAGCCACCAGGCTCATCTCCAGGATGTACCGCCAGTGATGATGGGGCGATCAGCACAAGATGCATACCATTGCCAACTGGCTCATTCCGTACGCCAAGTGCGCAGACTCCACTCGCTTGAGCCCGATCACTGACTGTCTGAAGCGTCTCATCTGCCGCGTCAATCGCTCGGGTCAATCGGACAATACCGTCTGCGACAGAGACAGACTCATGATGAGCTCCGTCAGCGTAGATGACAAGCATTGAGTCTGTTCCAGTGGTTGCGGGGCGGTTTTCAACGCTAAATGGAAGCACTTGATTGTTGAATGAGAGCATATCTGCCGTTGAGACTACTTCTGGAATCAACTGCGATGTCGTGATATCATTGGGCTCATCAACCGATGTCTCATCTTCAGAGTTGATATGCACTGAGAGCGGAATTTCGCGGTCCCATGCTGGTCGCACGGTCTGGACAGCAACCGTCGCGAGTGAATTAAACTGGTTCTGATACGTCTTAACAAGCTCTTCAAGTGAAATTGTGTGAGCGGTTTCATCAAGCAATCGCTCAAGCACGTCGCTATAACTTTCATCTGTCAATCGCCGATTGGCGATTCGCCGTCGTGCAGTGGCGTCAACCCATAGCGCGACTGGGTCATCAAGCACATCATCCGGATATGGCGGTGCACCGGCATGCATCATCGTTGCTGTTGCATCATCAATTTTTGACACCGCATGGTCGTGATACTCAGCAATGATTGTTCGTGAAAGTGGATCACCGCTTGTCTCTCGTCCAATTGCCCATATATATAGTCCAACTGCATCAAAAGTAAGTCGATCAGCTCCCTCATGGACAAGATTCCGAAGAACCCATGTCTGTGCCTCTCGCTGTGAAAGAATTGTTTTATTCCTAATTGTTTCGATATATGCTCCATACAACTGTTCAACAGTATAACAGTATTCCTCAATTTGATCGCGTTCGACCCCTGATGGAAGTGGATCGATGCGACTAAAATCAAGCTCATTCCCAATGGCATTTAATTTAGTCGTTGGATGCCAGTGTGTTTCAATATTCACAGACATTGTATTAGTTATAGCGGAACTCAATAGCACCGTGAGTATGTCTCTTGGTATTACACATATTCCCTCATCATATTAACAATGTATCAATATGAGCATTTGGCGACGTCACAAGCCGACTATGCCACATTGTGTACTGTACCGGTCAATCACTGCATTGGGATATTCAGTGTAAGCGAATGCTCAGAGTTATTATTTGAGTAATGTCTCAGCCACGCCTTTGTGCGCGTGCCACAGAAAAATAGAGACATAAAGTCAACGATTGTGTGAGGATTCACATATGAATCATCTCATATGCAGTGCGCAATCCTAAATCAGAACTTGAGAGTGATGAATATAATATTCTCGCAGTACGCAGTAACTAGATCTTCCCCTCAAAGTATGATAGTGGCACTTCTTCAGACAGTTGTGCTTCACCACTTGAAACTTCCATAATCCGATATGGAACAACTGGTTCAAGATCCTCATTAAGATCGACTGAACCGGAAGCACCTTCATAATTCACGTCTCCACTACTGAGCGCCTCTTTCCCAGCATCAAATTCTGCAACCGATACTGTCGTATCACCATCATTAGGTCGTGACACACTTCGGACATTCTCAGCGATTGCTGTTCCACTTGCCTCACCAGCTTTCTCCATGGCAAGACCCATGAGATACGCGCCATCATACGCGTGTGGAGCGAATTGTGTAATCTGATCGGTTCCGCCCATGTTCTCTTGGAATGTTTCGCTGTTTGCTGTTTGTGGGGAGGTAATATACATGCCCTCAACAATATCCGAAAGGTCAGAGAGCATTTGTGGTGACCAAATTGCCTCTGCACCAACCCATTGTCCGCCGTATCCACCTTGATTCCACTGTCTGAGGATTGTTCGACCGTTTCCGGGATACATTACCGCACCAACAGCGTCTGGATCGCCATCAAACACAGCATCAAGTGTTGAGGTATAGTCATTTGTCGCCTTTGTATATGCGACCATATTCAATGTTTCACCACTGAATGCTTCACTTGCTGCTTCAGCAAGTCCTTGTCCATATGGATTATCAACATACAGGAAAGAAGCCGTATCCGCACCAACAATTTGATTCAACACTCGTGCAACAACAAGGGCTTGTTGAACATCATTCGGTGCTGTTCGCCCATAGTATTTAGCGCCGTTATCCTCATTAACACCTGCTGTTGCGAGTGCAGGTGAGGTATTTCCATTTGAAATCTCCATGACTCGGTTATCACGAGCAATCGGTGCGAGGGTCGTTCCAATTCCACTCGAATATGGACCAACGAGTCCGGCGATACCTTCCTGATTGATCATTGTCCGGAACTTCTGTGCAGATCGCGATGGACTCCCCTCAGTATCGTTATTGACTGCCGTAATTTCACGACCACCGAGGAGGCCTCCACTGTTGTTAATCTCCTCAATAGCGAGGTTAAATGCCTGCTGGTGACCACCGCCATATGCACTATTCGTTCCAGTGACTGGGAATATTGAGCCAAGAGCGATTGGCTCACCATCTTCAGCTTCATCCATTGATTCTTCGGTGGCTGTCGACTCGCCATCGCTGGCTTCGGTCTCTGGTTCCTCTGTCGACCCACCACCTGACTGGCGTGAACATCCAGCAAGAGAGACAACACCGGCAGTTCCGGCCGCACCAAGTCCTTTGAGAATATCACGTCGACTACGTTCAGACATTACGTATCGATTGTTGCTATCAAACATATAAATAACTACTGACGAGTATGTTCAAACAATATTCATCTATCGGACATATATTGATTTCAGATGCTGAGGTATTAACGATTATACAGTTTGTGGCATCGAAATGATTTTACCCTTTACACTGACAATCTGCGACATGGCACCAGAGACGGGATTGTTGAATGCAGTTGTGACAGGTGTCGTGACGGGCAGTATCGTTGCGCTCGGTGCGACGGGATTAGCTCTTGTGTACGACATTGCTGAGGTGCCGAACTTTGCACATGGTGACCTTCTGACGCTTGGTGCGTATGCCGCACTACTGGTGAACAAACCAGATACTGTCCCGGTTTTTGAGTTACTTGCTCCAAGTGCTCAGCAAGTTAGTCTTCCAGGATTAGGTGTTTTGTTTGTTCTGTCAGCCATCGGTGTCTTAGGAACAGTCTATCACCTTGGGGGACGAGATGCGCTTTATGGGCAATGGTGGGGAATTGATGTCCCAGGACGTCTGGGGCTTACTGTACATATTGTCGTCGCTGGCGCTATTGGTGCATTAGTCGTCCTTGGAACTCCATCCTTCGGTGCTGCACTACTGTTTTCAGTTGTATTATTGGGCGCAACTGTCCCATTATTAGAGTCAGTTATCTTCAGAAAGTTTCGTGAAAAAAACATCGAACTTGCATTGATGCTTGTTGTTTCACTTGCTGTTGCTTTCATTGTCCGATTTGGCATTCAGACCATCTTCGGTGGGTCGATACGATTTTACTCAGTCGAGACATCTATTCCATTTCTTGGTGGGGCGCTTGATGTGACCCTTGCCAAATTTTTTGACTTTTTCATTGCTTCCGATGGGCTATTTATTAGTCTTCAAGAGACGCGTGGTGGTGCATCAAAACAGCTTCTTGTCGCAAGTTATGGATGGATTGAATTCGCGGTTATTCTGTTGGCTATCATTGCTGTGACATATGTTGCTCTTGATCGACGGAGCCCAGCAGCTATTATTGGTCCTCGACTCACAGCTGCTCTTGGCTCAATTGTTATACTGGCTATCGGAGCAACCGCATTCTGGGGGGGCGCAAATGGAACAGTCCCGGACACTACGCTCGTAGCGACACGGATCCGAACCTCCCCCCTTCGAATCGGAATAATTGTCCTTGCGATTGTAATGATGGGTGCATTGCATTATGTGCTTCAGGCAACAACCCTTGGAAAGACAATGCGAGCAACGAGTGATAATAGAGAGTTGGCGTTAGTTCGAGGGATCAATACTCGGCGAGTGATGATGTCCGTCTGGATTATCGCTGGGCTTTTTGCTGCCGTTGGCGGGATTATGCTTGGATTCCTCTTTAGCTCAATTACAATCAATCTTGGATTTAATCTCTTACTTCCAATGTTCGCAGGCGTTATTCTTGGTGGAATTTCTGTGTATGGTGCCATTCTTGGAAGTTATGTTGTTGGACTTGCGATGGAAATTGGAATCTTCGCAATCCCAGGGCTAAGCGCGACATACCGCATCCCGGTTGCGTTCGTTGTCCTTCTTGCTGTCCTACTATTGAAGCCTGAGGGCATCATAGGGGGGAGATAAATATGGCTGTTGCAGATGTTGTCGTTTCGTTTATGCTTCTTGTCTCAATTTATGGTATTCTCGCCCTCGGATTAAATGTCAAATATGGTCATACAGGACTTCTTGATTTCGGTCATGTTGGATTCTATCTTATCGGCGCATACACTGCGGCATTGTTTGTGCTTGGACCTGATGATCCAACAGATTTCACGGTCTATTTGATCGGACTCGGTGATATTCCAATTCTTGGTAGCTGGGTAACAGCTATTCTTGCAGGAACCATTCTTGCGGGTATTGTCGGTGGATTAGTCACGCTTCCGACAATTCGATTACGTGAGGATTATCTTGCAATCACAGTGCTCGGTATCTCCGTTATCTTCCAGCGTGTGATTCAATCAGAAACATGGCTTGCAAATGGACCTGATGCCCTCCGTGGATATAGCCCGCCGCTTCAGGGACCGTTCCCAGTTACCGGTGAGACGATTATCGGTGCAGTGCTGCTCGGATTGATTGTGTTTGTGGCTTGGGGGCTGACGACAGGCGTTCTTGGCATGGTTTCCCAGGCTCCATCAGCGACAGCAACAGCAGCGTCACCATCATCAATACAACGTGGACGTGACGACTCAACGCGCCCTCGTGATCGAGTATATACCCTTGCGACATTCGGGTTCACACATGTCGATGCGATCGCCAAACAGGTGTCACGAACTGCTGCAGTCGCTGGAGGACTCGCAGGTATTCTTGCCGCTGCTGCAGTGTTCATGATAGGTATTACGCTCACAGTTGGTGTGATTGTCTCAGTATACACCTGGATTGTCGCTGCAATCGCTCTCCGTGAGCACTATGCGGATCTCTCCTGGAGTGCGATTACAACAGGCATTGGTCTTGGAACAGGGCTCTTAGTTGCACTAATCCCACTCCCAGTTTTGGAGGCAGTCGGAATTAAAATTATCATCACTATCAGCGCACTTGCCACTCTTGTTGGCGTGTATTATTACATCACAACCCAGATTGATGCATTATCAAACAATCGACTTGCTATTGTCGGGGTTGGGTCGATATGGTTTATATCGCTATGGTATTTTGTGTTGCCAATACTTGGTCCGCTTGGTAGTGGCGATATCGCTGGGGTTGCGCAGACGCTGTTTCAGAATATTGTCTGGCTGCTTCGATTTGGGGGCGATGTTGGTATTGGGTATGCTATTGCTGGCATCGGTGAGTTAACTGTCAAAGTTGATTATCCTCGGTTCCAGTTAGCCGGGTTTGTATTATTCTTTGTTGGACTGTACGCGATTGTTGAACGAACCGTTGAATCGCCGTTTGGTCGAGTGCTTCGAGCAATACGGAATGATGAAACAGTTGTTGAATCACTTGGAAAAAACCCGTTCACATATAAACTTCAGAGTATGGTCATAGGGTCTGCGCTCGGTGGATTTGCTGGTGCTTTGTGGGCAATGTATGCACAGGGGCTGACATTTACGACATTCGCACCTCGCGTGACATTTATTACTCTACTCATCATGTTCGTTGGCGGTGCAGGGAATAATAAAGGAATGATCATTGGCGCTGCTCTTTTCTGGGCGTTCCAGCAGGCAACAACACAACTTGCAGCCTTTTTCCCACCGGCAATTCGCGTTAATATTCAGGCGTTCCGACTTGTTGTTGTTGGCATTTTGTTTCTCATCGTGTTGTACTATCTTCCTGAGGGACTTTTAGGGAGCCGAACAAGCGCTGCTACAACAACGACAACCGATGGAGATTCATCAGGTCCTCAACGAGCACAACGCACTGAAATGAACTCATCAGGCGAGCATAGTGACAGCACAACAAATACCAGTGTAGATAACGACCGAATTCCTGATATGGGGACACAAAGAGAACTGGAAGGTGAAGAATGAGCACAGATCATACTGAATTATCGATGAATATGTCTGATGATGAATCACCACCGTCTGATACGAACCCGCTGTTGACAGTCCGAAACTTGCGAAAAACGTTTGGCGGTATTGTGGCTGTCGATGGTGCCTCATTTGATATCAACTCAGAATCAATAACAGGGCTTATTGGACCGAATGGTGCCGGAAAGACGACGACATTTAATCTTATTAGTGGGTTCTATATCCCAGACGGTGGAACAGTTCGCTATCGCGGGACTGATCTTCAAACGCTTATGACACCAACGCAGACAGAATCACAAATCTGGAGTGCTGCTAGTGCATTCACAACAGGCGTTATTGGAGGAGCAATTGGGCTTGGCACACTCAATCTCGGAGCACTTCCAGCAATCGGGATGACTGCTGGCGCAGCAGCTCTTGGTGCAGGTGGGTATCTCACTCAAGAACGATTCAAACAACGTGGGTCAGAAACTGCAAATAGTCGTCCATATATGCTCGCACGATCTGGACTTGTTCGCACCTTTCAATTAACCCGAGAACTCGGTGAAATGACCGCTCTTGAAAATTTGATGCTTGCTCCACAGGATCAGGCTGGCGAACGTGTATTGAATACATGGCTTCGACAATCAACTGTTGCAGCTGAGGAAGATACTGTCCGAAATCGTGCGATTGAGATGCTTGAACTGCTTGAAATTGATCATCTTCAGAATGAACCCGCAGGGAATCTTTCTGGGGGACAGCGAAAACTGCTTGAACTTGGACGCGTTCTGATGCTTGACCCAGAGCTTATTCTTCTTGATGAGCCGGTCGCAGGCGTCAATCCGGCACTCACTCAAAAGCTAATGAATCGCGTAAAGGCGCTTCGCGATGATGGATACACATTTTGTATCGTTGAGCATGATATGGATGTTATCATGGAACTCTCGGATCGTATTATCGTGATGAATGAAGGGAAACGACTTGTCGAGGGGTCGCCTGAGGAGATTCGTTCAGATCAAGCAGTTATTGATGCATATCTGGGGGCTGAGTAAGATGCCGCTCCTTGAGGCACGTAATATCGTTTCTGGATACGGAGATGCCGAGATACTTCATGGGGTTGATCTCGATGTGAAGCGTGATGAAATTGTCACAATCATCGGTCCGAATGGAGCGGGGAAATCAACAATGATGAAAGCAACATATGGCTTAATTGATTGTTGGGAAGGAACTGTGAGATTCAATGGGAATGATATTACATCGTTACGCCCTAATCAAGTGACTCAACAGGGATTATGTTATGTTCCACAAAAAGAAAATGTATTTCCAACCCTTAGCGTTCGTGAAAACCTCGAAATGGGGGCCTATATCGATGGAACACCAACTCAATCTGATCTTCAAAGCGTTTGGGATCGATTTCCAATACTCTCTGAACGTCGGAATCAGCGGGCTGGCTCAATGTCCGGTGGGCAACAACAGATGCTTGCTCTCTCCTCAGCACTGATGATAGACCCTGACTTGTTACTTGTTGATGAACCCTCTGCAGGCCTTGCTCCGGATCTTGTTGATAATATGTTTGATCGACTTGTTGAGATTCGTGATGAAACAAATACCGCGATTTTAATGGTTGAACAAAATGCTCGTCAGGCACTCAGCGTGTCTGACCGCGGATATGTTCTTGATATGGGAGAAAACGAGTTTGAGGGTGACGGGACGGAGTTACTCGAAAGTGATGAAGTAGCAGCATTGTACCTTGGCGAGTGAAGAGATAATTGAGTGATTTTCAGTCTCTCAACAGTTAATCCGAGTCAACTGAGACTCCACCTGCTGTATTGATATCATCAATCTCTATAAATTCATATCCACACCCATCACACGCCCACTTAATTTTCGTCCCCAAATGGACTTCCATTGATGCTGTTTTCCAAAAATGCATCCCTCCACAGTCTGGACATTCATATTCGCGTTCAAGACTCATACAACAAGCTGTGCGCGACGGATTATTGAACATACTGGTTTGATACCCTGTTGACATCCGCCCCCCTCTTGACGAGGATCCCGAGTTTGGGTTATCTGTCTACAGGAAAAAGGGGAGAGTGCCCCAGGGCTTTGATATTGATGCTGATCTGATATGATCCTGAAACGATTCACGAGTATTCTGTGTTCTTCAGACGTATATTCGAGCAATGTGGCGAGCTGGCCGGACTCCCATCTGTGAAGTTTCTTGTTCCCACATTTATTCCAATTTCGTGAGTCGCTGCTCTCGTCCCGATAAATCTCGCTTAACTCACCGTCACCGATGGCAATACGACCAACCTCGTAGTCGATGCGCCGCTCTACGACATGTTTGACAAGACCTGCAGGAGCAAGAAATGGTCATGACCACGCGAACCAGCTGTATCAAGAGATTAAATCTCCCCGGGCGATTCAAAATGATAGTCTCACACCTGATCTCGATTGTCAGACACACACAACTGGTCGTCACATCGTGCTAGATCTGTTTGCATAACTGCCGGTCCTTCTGGCGTGTCTGGCGATACTCACTCGGCAGGTGGTCGAATCGGGACCGATCTGTGCGTGCTCGCCCTATTGCTGCAACTCCGCCAGCAGGTCGGTAACCCTTTCGGAAGCAATTTTCACTCGGAATAATTTGCCCTTCGCTTGATAACTGAGGAACCGTGCGGCGCTAGTTGTTTGTGTGTCCCGTCGCCGCTGTCAAGGACAATCGCCACGACCTGTTTTTTACACTGAGATCGACCACCAATATACGGTCTATAACTGTCTCAGCTTTTCCCCCGGTCATAAAAGCGGGCACGTCGAGCGTGTATACATGCTCAGGCATGTGGAGTACCGGCGTTTTCATGTTACTAGTTTCAGGTAGCTAATAAAATCGAGAATGTGTTTGGGAACTGGGGTTCTTGTTTCGTCCAACCGTAGTAACTCTCTGGTGGGAGCGAGTCCGGCGTGTTCAATACAAAGCAAGGCTCTCCGCCTTTGATATATCGCTCGTGGATGTGAGAGTCGCCTTGTCCGATACGGCAGTGTGCCGTTAGGTTCGGACTTCTTGACAACCTCTGTGTCCGTCTCATAGTGATTAGTGCAAGTATTTACCGCCGTGATTATCCGTGTCAGTGATAGGAGCTGCTGAACCCGCGTCACTCGACACCGCCGGTGAAACTATTCGAAGTAATCACCATCAGAGAACTGTCCATGTGTGTCGTCGTAGTCGCCGGATTGCTTGACGATGGGCTTCAACACTCGCCACTCGATTATACGCCGACTCCTCATCGCACAGTCGTTTCGGAGCTGCTGCCAGCCAACGCGTCGACTCTCGCGCCCGGCAATGGTTTCGATCACAGACTGAAACGTCGTATTTGTTCGGACACATGCGTAGGACTGCCCTCTGTGATTGCTGATGGCGTCGAGATGAGTATCACTCCAGTATTCGTTCAGGGAGTTGGTGGGTATGTTTCTGAGCGAACGTGGGCAGACAATTAAATGAGTTGGAGGACTCGTTGGGGACGTAGAACCACTCGGTCAGACTCATGAGTCATCATCATCAATTCTGAATATCGTTGAGATTCGGTACCCAAATGTGTAGTCCTCGACAACTTCGGTCTGGAGATGATCATTGGCGTCGATTCCATGGCTAGAAAGAACGCCCAGTGCCTCTGACAGAGACAACTGGAGATTACTCACGTCTGTAGATGGTTGGAAGTCGATTTCCCGTGCTTCTTCATTATATATGTTCCACCCGACAGCATCCAGCAACTCGTCATCAACGGCGTCCCTCGGTTGATGGAAGGAATAGTCGGTGGAGAACCGGAAGCAGTACATCTCAACGTCCTCATACAGTCCGTGGAGACGGAGGTCGACAGCATCAGGAGCGGACTTCGTGAGACGGTGGACGGCAATGGTCTTAGCATCGTACAGTGCCTTCTTCTGAGTGGATTTCACTTTTGCTTCAGCCCCTTCACCAATTTTGTATGCCCGGTCTGCCTCCTCATTAAGACGCTTGGCGTGGCGATTGATGGCGTGGACAGCGGCGAGAATATTCCTGTCAATCGGAAGTGGGTCAACCTCGTCGAAGTCAACTTGCGGGTGTTTTGATGGTATCTTGTATCTCCCATTCGGCGGACTGACATCTCGTTTCTCCGGCCATTCGTCGATGCTGTCCAGCAGTTCAACCGTTTTGACAGAACCGAGAGTGTGGCGGGTGCGGGCGTTATGATAATTAGAGACACTCTCCGCCGTCGCAACGTCGAACTCAAGATCTGGTCGGTCAAATGGTGCTGGTGGTGAGTTAATTTCGAAGTCGTGTTCTTCGTAGATTGTGACAGTTGGAGAGTCGGACGGCACGGGGGAGCTGTACCTGTCAGAGTCGTACTCGCCGGATGAAGCGTTTTTGAACCGGCTCAGCCACACCTCGATAATCCGCTCACATCTCCAGTCCTCGGCGTTGTCTTCCTCCCAATGTTTATGAAGACCAAGACGACACCACTCACTCTCTGGGAGGTGGAATCTCGCGTAGATGGTTTCTCCAGCGTCAGCGATATCAACCATATCAACTATTGCGTCAAAGCACGCGCACGGCACGGTCACTGTTTCCGGTCCTCTGCGCTCTTTGACCGGCTTGATAGGGACAGTAATCTCGCCGTCTTCAAGATACACCCGGACTGGTTTCTTTTCACCCGCCGAAAGGATGTGCCCGACTCTGTCAGGGTGCATCTGCTCAATGGTATCCGTTTCGTCACCGTCTTGTTCTATCCCAGTCATATTCTAGTTAGCCAGTTAGTCAGGTTTGTTCATGCGGCTGATTTTAACCGTGAGGTCACGCCAGTCTTTGAGAACGGAGATATGTGCTGTCTTTCCGGTGGTCTCTCTTGGTCATCTCTTCAGTGTTAAATGTGGACTCTGATGCATTCAACATATGCACATGATATAAATCTCATCGTCCGGGTAAATGGGTGAAATGCACTCGAATTCTACCGACCATACAAGATTGTTTCACAATCACACACCCCTCGCCGATCCGCGTCAATGGACGACATAATATGACAATTATTATACTTCACTGAGACCGCCGGGACGTTTACGTTCGTTGGCATCTAGCTACTGGTGTGGACGCAGATCGCCTCGTTGTCGGAATCGCAGCTGTCTTTGCAGGTATTACGACCCTATTAACCATCCTTTCATTCGTTTATCAAATATTCTTACTTATTGTTGCTGTTCCCTTTGCAGCAGCAACATACCTCCTGTGGTATCATGCGAGCGGACGCATCGAGAAAACACTCCGCGCAGGTGCAACCCAGCAGCGAAGGAGTCGTCGCGGCGTCGATCGGTCTGGAAATGCCACCCGTGGACCAGGTAGTTTTGAGGGATCTGGACCAGGACGACGTGCAACAAATCACCGACAGACTCGATACACTCGTGGGCGAAGTAATCGAACACCACGACACTCGAATGGATTGAGCACTCAAGAGGCATATCAAACGCTCGGGGTTGACTCAGATGCTGATCAAACAACGATCAAGCGTGCATATCGCGAGCGGGTCAAAGAGACTCATCCTGATACCGAAACGGGTGATGAGGAGAGATTTAAACGCGTCAATCAGGCATATGAACATCTCTCTGAGTGATAGTGATCTCCCAATACTACGCCCAGTTATAGAGTACAAGGAGAAAACCCGCGTCTTCAACCCTGTCTCTTACCCACAAATCGAGTCAGGATTTTAGCGGAACGGGATCGGGATCGGCGAGCACAACTGAAATCCTCGGTATCTACAGATTTAATACCTCTTTGGAACAATTGTAGTGGAGTTGATTACCGGCGTTCTATAACCCCCACAGCCAATATCACTGTTTGAATCGCCTCTCTCCTCGATTTTCTGCGTTCAAAATACCTCTGAGAGCGTCTGAAACGTCCGGTTACGACTCCACGAACTTATGGGTAAGAGACAGGTCTTCAACCGCGGGAGAGTCTCACTTTTTGGAGCTCAGGACAACAATCGTGACTCCCGTTCAGCGGTGATTCGCGTGCTTCCCATGGGTTACTCCAATTAACCGGCTCTCATCGTACAGCCAATCTGTCGGTGCTGTGTCTGTGTCTGTGGCTATGTTGTATTGTTGTTGCCCGCAGGCGAGTTCCCCCATTATCAAAGCCGTGTGGGCTTTCACCTTGCATTACTGTCACAGTCACAGTCACAGTCACAGTCACAGTCACGGCACATCTGCATCCACATACTCAATACACCT
>ERZ1034573.409-NODE-409-length-12828-cov-7.031942_pt1 | contig 12828 bp, 10 predicted proteins | sample MGYA00520641_ERZ1034573 | MGnify/ENA primary metagenome ERZ1034573 (study PRJEB33760, sample SAMEA4777724) | hypersaline lake metagenome | biome: hypersaline environment; feature: brines | place: Spain | collected 2014-08 | depth 0 m ...
CGGACACCAATCTGTACTTAGAAACCAACTTTTCTGCGAACGACTGCGTTCGGAAATCAAGCAGGTGATGGAGAAGTATGGGTACGACATGGCCGAGTTGGAGATATTTACTGAGAAGCCTGAATAAGCAGTTTTGGAGGCATTTCACCCGAATTTGGAAGAGTACCTGGTTCACATTGGGTTCCGCTACATGACAATCAGAAGAATATTTCAAACAAGATGTCTATAATCAAATTGGACAAATGGAAAACCAGCGCTCCGCGCTCTATCCAGAGGGTTATGATGACTTGATTGTCCAGACCAGTAGCAACGACCGATACGAGGGGATGGGAGCTGTCCTCAGTCCCGACAAGCAATATCGCTACTACTTATGGAGAGAGTGGGATAATAGCCGACCCACAGTTGCTTGGCTTATGGCAAATCCAAGCACTGCAGACGGGTTTTCTAGTGATGCGACTATCGACCGAGTCTATGGTTACTCTGACCGTTGGGGCTACGGTAGTTTTGTCGTTGCTAATTTATTCGCTTACCGCTCGGACGAGCCTAGTGACCTTGACGGCGTAGATGACCCAGTTGGACCGCGCAACGATGAAATAATCAAAGACCTTACATCAAAAGTGGATATTGTGGTCGGTGCTTGGGGCTCCCCAGGTGATCGGTATGGTCGGCCCCAACAAGTTCTCAAAATGCTTGATACCGAGATACATGTACTGACTGTCCTTTCCAGCGGCAATCCTGGTCATCCACTATTCAAGGACGGTGATCTGGAGCCGACAACATACGAGTACAATGACTGATAGACACGGACGACTCTTCGGTGAACAGTTTGATGAAGCACGATTTAAGAAAGGGCAGGAAGCGGACGATATCGTGCAAAGCGCCATCAAGGAAGCATTCGACGCAAAGAATATTGTTCCAATAGAAGGGGATGAAGCGTTTGATAATTTTGCTGAAAACAAAGAGATTCATCAAATAATAGATTATACAGGCATTGATTATCTAGTGGATACGTTTCACGATCCCGCATTTGGTATCAATCATAGAAATCACTTTAATAAGAAGGCATCTCGATTTGATATTCGAGTGGAGACTGGATCAAAGGCACCATCTGAATTAGAAAAGCTTCGAGAGGCAGAGAGATGGGATATTGTGCCGAGGTATGCTACACGGATGAAAGTGCCAAATGATTCAGTCGAATGGTTCCGCGTAATCGACATGTGGAGATTTGTGGAAGCTATCGAAGAGGATCTGAAGGTAGATATGAAGTGGAATGATCGTCAAAACGACGTGAAGGCTTGGATGTACGACTATGACGACCTCCGTAAGAGAGATATTGTCGTTGACGAGATCGAATTGTGACTTATCTGGTAGAGTTTAATCTCAACAAATAAAGCGGGCCACCGAGTGTTAGTTAATCACTCTACTCAGGGCACCTCGACCGATACATACACGAACCGTACTTTGACGAAACCGAAGGGGGTCTCTGGTAATGTCGTTATGTGTTGGATCCGGTGCTGAGGGGGGCCTCTGGTCAATGGCTCTGTCCAACTCACAGTTTCTTTTACTCATTCTAGTTCAGCCGCGTGAGTCTAGGGTTGCCGATACGACTCGTTACACCAGTTCAGACTTGTTGCTCTCACCTGCCAGAGCAGATGTATTTCAGAAGAATATTTCCGAATCGTAACAGTTCCGCTGTCCCGGTATTTTCTGTAAAAACCGTGGAAAGATTTTATATAAATTGCTAAATATTGACTATGGAGTGACAGTAGTGCTACACCGGGGTTCTGTTGTTCCGGAGCTAACTGACCTCGATTCAGGACCCTCCATCCCAACGGCCGACACCAACCACTCACGGCTATGTATTGTTGGGGGAGGACTCAGTCGTACTAGGCTGAAAAAACGCCTTGCGCGAGAAGGCCAACCGCCCTCTAACGCCGCCCAGTTTACCACGGTCGACGATATTTCCGAAGCAGTCCTAGACTCCGCACTCACAGGGACCCCTGTCCTGTTACCGGAAAGTTTCACCCAGCGGCTGATTCATGAGACCCTCGACCGAGCGCGAGACGGGGAATTCACCGAATCCGTTCGAGCGCTGGCACAGAATCTTCCTGAAGACGAGGACAGCGTTATCGAAACTCTCTACGAGGAACTCAACGACTACTACCGGTGTACGGACGCCGGTAAGGACCACGAATTCCTTGCCGACTTTGCCGAGGAGCTGGACAACACGTACGCCCGTCACAACAGCCGAAAGCGGCTACAGCAGTTCGACGATCTGACGCAAATTCTCGAGGAACTTGCTGTTGAACTCCACGACGAACAAACGGACGATATCGAGCCGTACATCTCTCGTAGTCACTTCGTCAGCGCTGCCCGCGAACACATCGAACAACACTTCGCCGATGCGTTCGGCGAGCAAACCTGGATTGGCGTCACCACGATTAGCGTGTTTGACAACCCGACGCTACGGTTGCTCTTGGAGATTAACGACCAGCTGGACGACGCTGACTTCCACTTCTTCCTCGGTGCTGGAAGTTACGACCGTCAACGGAACCGCCTCGAAGAGATTCTAGAGGAAGAACCCGAAGACGCCGATGATGCAACGCCGTTTTCGGCGGAGTCAGCTGAGTTCCTCTTCGAGGCAGTCGATGGTGTACACGACGGGAGCGTCCCAGATGGACTGGAGATTGTCGAGGCACCGGAGCGCCGTCGTGAAGTTGAGTACCTCGCACAAGACATTCGCGGGAAGCTTGCGAACGGATACGACCCCTCCGAGATCGTTGTCGCCGCACGGAACCTCGATAACTATACGACGGCGATTCAGGACATCTTTGAGTCTAACGGGATTCCATATCATCTCGAATCGAAGACCGCGTTAGCACAAGCACCCAGTTACCGCTTCCTGGTAGCGACCTTCGACCTGATTCAGGCTGCAGTCGACAACGAGGAGATCGGGTACAACGCACTTGTGGATCCGATCCGTCTCGGATTCTGCCTCCCCACAGGTTCTCGCCGACACTGGCCGCTCCGAGATCGTGAGTTTCTGTACCTCGAGCAGCGCCTCCACGACGCCGAAGAACGAAACGGTCAGCGAACGGTCGGCGAATGGCAGCGAACGGTCGCAAACCTGAGCGGGTGGGAAGAACCACGGGAACGGATGGACTCCTTCCTCGAATGGATCTCTGACCAGCAAGGAAACCCACCTCAGACCGGAAACCAACTCCGAGACTTGATCCGGCGACTCGTCAGCGACTACATCTACCAGATGGTCCCCCATCGGCGGACACGACCAGACGGGCCGGGAGTTGATGCGACGCGCGCTCGACTCACGGAACGCCACACGACGGCCGTCGCGAAGGATGTCTACAATAGTGCTGCCAAGAGCGGCCAGCACTACGATTACCTACGGGCGGTATTCGGGGACGACGAAAACTGGACACCGTCTTGGGACGAAGCGAGCCGGACACTATTCGATGTGCTTGGCGGTGAGACGGCTAGGCAGGAACACAAAGATGGAAACGCAGTTTGCGTTGTTGATGCCGGCGATACATTCTTTCTAGATGCTACTCACGTCCATTTACTCGGCTTGTCGCGTGGGGATTTCCCGGTCGAGCGAGAGGAAGCGACGTTCCTTCACGAAAATCTGCGTGAACGGACCGCTGATGGAAGTGATAACGGTGACGTGCCGTACTTCCGGCTACCCGCACAGGAGACCCAGTACAAGGTCGACATGGACTATTACCAGCTGGCGCTCCAGGTGAGCTCGGATACCGTCACGATCAGCCACCAATACAGAGACACCGAAGGAAATGAGGTTCCGTGGTCGGCTTTTATCGACCTAATTGAGACAGACAGTTCTGAGGACTACGTTACGCGGATTCGGTCAGATCAGTGGCTACCGGAGCCCGGAACCACCGAATCAGCCGACTCATGGGGAGAGCTTGGCAGGCAGGTCAGTGAACGAGACCGGCAACGGTTGTTACACCATCACGCGAACCGGGATTGGCCAGAAGGGACGGTACCAGAAATTACCGCGGACGATCTAGAGTCACTTGCCACATTTACCAATCGGGACACGTATCAACGGAGGCTCAGGCCTCGGTACGAGCGGTATCGGCACCCGCCGACCGAGATCTCGGTATCTTCTGATGAACCTGCCTTCGAGGAGATGAACCTCGAGGACGTGGTTGGGTCGCCTGTGAGTGTCCATGAACTTGACCTCTTTGGACAGTGCCAGTTGAAATTCTACTACTACCAATTTCTCTTCAATTTCAATGGCGAGGACGTCAAGCGGCAAGAAATTCCGTTCTATAGTGGGACACTCGAAAACTACCGGTTCGGCGAACTACCACAGATTCTCCAGCATCACTACGCTGGAGAAGATAGTCGAGGTGCGTGGAAAAACATCATCGAGCAAAAGATCCCGGACCGCCGGACATTGACGGACCGATTCGATAGTCGCGAAGATGTACGTGAGTGGGTTCGAGACGAATTCGCACCCTACATCAACCGACAGATTGGGCCCCAACTCGCGGACGAATACACACTCGTCGAGCAGGAAGTCCAGAGTGATAATGACATCCAACGCCAGTGGACATGGCAACAGGACGCCGAAGTATCCGTTGATAAGAGCGACGTGAGCGTCTGGTTGCCGGGGCATCGGCGAGACGTCCTTCCCCATGACAACGACTACGTCCTTCCGATATACCACGTCCGGCATAGTTCGTACGCGAAAAAGGCCATCAAGGCCTGCTGGGACGGGTCTTCGTTCCGCAATGAAGGCTGTGGTTCCCTCTGTGAATCCTGTAACAACCTCGAAGATTGTGGGTATAACACGCGGTTCATGCTTGATCACCGGATCCATATGGTGTCTCAAGCTGAGGATAGTTACGTCGGCTACCTATTCCAGGATCAGTACGAGAGCGGGTCGCACGCTCGCCAAGGCCTCCTGAAGCAGAATCATGCTACCGCAGTCCGTGGCGACATGGAGAATGGACCGGAAGCGAAACTCGGGCCAGCGAACCAAATTCCCACCAGCGGCTGGTACAGTCGAGAAGGTCAATGGAACGATGACCTGAATGCCCATCTCGAATCGATTCGTCCCGACGACGACGGTACCGAATTCGGCGTAGATCGGGCATTCGTAAATCGCGGTGGCTGTGAATCATGTGTATACCGTTCCATGTGCGGTGTTCCCGATGCAGGTGATTTCCAATGACGAAACTCACAAATCCAACTGACGCTCCGTCAGTATTTGACGACGAACCTCAGAGTGCGGTGTTTGATGAGTACTTCAACGGCAGCAACCGTGTGGTCGTTGGTGCCGGCGCAGGAACTGGGAAAACGACCACGCTAATCGATATTGTCGCGGAGGCTGTCCTACAAAAACTCGATGCTGAAGAGGGCAACCCACTCGACGACTTACTTGTTACCACGTTCACGAAAGATGCCGCAGGAGAGCTAAAAACCGAACTCAAGGACCGGCTACGACTACACGAACGCGAGACGGGAGAGGAACTCAACGACAACATCTGGCGATGGATTGAAACAGACAGCTACATCGAGACGATCGACTCTTTCACGCAGCGGTTGCTCCGGGAGGTTGCTGTTGAAGCGGGTATTTCGCCCGACTTCGAGATCCGTGATGGGTTAGAGGACGAAGATCTCATCGACGAGATTATGGAGGAACTCCGGGAAGACCCGGAGTTGGCTGAGCGGTTGGAGCGCTTGGAGGGTGCATATCCGAACAAGGATTGGCAGGATTATCCGCCTCGCGACGTTAGAGAGATGATCTCTGACACGCACAAAAAAAGCCGTGAGTTCTGCTGGTCACCGGAAGAGATGGGCGAACAACTTCTGGAAACCCATCGGGCGTCTCACGCCGATATCGAACCGGAGTTCAGTCAAGAAGATATTCAAGATATCACTCAAGAGATAACCGGTCAGTACGCCATTATTCCGAGGGGGCTTCCGGAGCACGCGAGCCGGGTGTACGAATATAACGAGTCGCTTCTGGAAGACTTCAAATCGCTGCTCGTCGCATTTGATGAAAAATACACTGAAAAGACACTGTCTTCTGGCCAGCTATCACATACGGACATCACGTACCTTGTCTGGGAATATTTAGATAAACACCCGGACAGTGAGTGGGCACAGGGGCTCAGTGAACGCTTTGACCACATCTTCATTGACGAATTCCAAGACACATCATTTGCGCAATGTCGGATTCTCTCGAACTGCTTCTCGGGTGCTGATCCCGATTCCGAGGAAGCGGCGAATGCGCTGTTTATCGGCGACGTGAAGCAGTCAATCTACCAGTGGCGGTCAGCAGATCCACGGATCTTCTCCGAGATCATCCAAGAGGCCCAAGAGGGAGAAACAGACGAATATCTTGAGGTCTCCGGGCTGACCTATCGACCGCTTACAACCAACTTCCGGAGCCATCCGGACTTGGTGGAGTCGGCCAATCACGTGTTCGATACAGTGTTCGATGACCCTGCTCGAGGTGACATTGGGTCGTTTCCAATTCCGTTCGAAGCAGCAACACCGGAACGGTCAGCGACAGAGCCAGAATGGGCCGAGACGACTGAAATAGACGATGATGTAGCACTGTCGCGGCTACACGTCTTGGATCTGGGTAGTCCATCGAACAAGGATGACTGGTGGGATACGGAAGCGCAACAGGTCGCGATGCGGGTCAGTGAAATCATTGGAAGCGACCGAGTGCCAGTTCTCGATACCGACGCGACTGAGGTGTTGGATGATCCGCAGTATCGGCGTCCGGAACCCGGTGATATCACGTTGCTGTTTAATCGACGCGCAGCTATGCCGCAGTACGCAGAGGCTTTGCGGCAGTACGGGGTTGACTGTGCCATTGACGTATCTGCAGGGTTATTTAACGAGCCGGAAGTTCGTCTGTTGACTGACGTTTTGGATTGGTTTGCGAACCCCCACCAGAAGAGTTCGTTAGTCCGGATTCTCCGCTCGCCGGTAACTGCCCTCAACGACAAGACCATCCGGTATCTTGCGAGCGAGAATTTCTACCTTTCAACTGCGCTTCGTGACTGGCCCGACAATCTCCCGGATGATGACCACGAGCGTCTAGAGAGCCTGCTTGCCCTCCGAAGTGATCTGCGATGGGACCGAGAAAAGAGCAAGGCCGAACTCGTCGGAGAATTGATTCAGCATACGGCTTTCGACTCGATTATTTTAGCGGATGCTGATGGGAAGCAAAAATACGCGAATCTCTGGCTGGTAACAGAAATCGCGACTGAGTGGGAAGAAGAGGAATTGATGAGTTACCGCGAGTTTGTCGTGCGATTGAAACGGCTGCGACGGCGCGCCCGCAGGGGAGAAAATGAATATCCCGTCGCGAAGGTGTCCGATGAGAACTCGGATACAACCGTACAGCTGACGACGACTCACCAGTCAAAAGGGCTGGAGTACCCGATTGTGGTGTTACCAGACCTACAGTATTCTCCTCCGGGCGGGTTGTTCCCGTGGGATGATCGGATGTTGTTGAGTCGTGACGGCGTTGGTCTTCGGCCGCACATCGGGAACGAAACGCCCATGGAGTTCGACCAGGGTGGGTCGAACTACTGGCTGACAGATGACTACGACCCATTTGTGTTCGGTACAGACGGCCTAGGTACAACCTGGCTCCGTGGAAATCGTGGTCAAGATGGGACGATGCAAGATAATCATCCACTGGCAGACAATGTTGCTGCCAACATCGCGGAGTTCTGGCGGACCCTCTACGTTGCGTACACCCGTGCATCTGATCATCTCATCTTTGGGTTGAGTGATACTACGCCGTGGCCTGACGAGTACATGTCGTGGACTCCGTTGCTCCGGGAACGCCTTCAGCCGCATGGCTTGGACGGGTGGCGGGAGGGCGTCTTCTCGAAATCCATCGAGTACGATGAATTGGACGAGGAGAAGACGGTCTGGATCGGGATTGATGACCTAGATGCTGGAACGCCGATTGATGACCAGCCGATTGGAATGGATACCGTGGATGATGCGATTGCCGAAGACCGGCGGCATGAATTAGCTGACGTCTCACCGGATTTCTTCCCAGAGGTAGTCCGGCCGAGTACCATCCAGGAATTGCTCGCGTGTCCGCTCCGGTTCCAGTATAGTGAGTTGGAGAAAGTGAGCAGTATTCGGGCGAAGATTCCGCCGGGGAGCTCGCCACCCGGAGACTTACAACGGAGCCAGTGGGGGGATATCGTCCACCTCTTCCTCGAGAACTACCAAGATGCTCCGGTGAAGGCAGAAGAGATTGCCCAAACATACTCTGGAGATATTCGATCTGAACTCCTTGAGGAGGTACAGCCGAACTTCAAGAACTCGGAGCTGGCTAGTCGACTGGAAACTGAGGCTGAGGAAGTCCTCCCCGAACATGAGTTATTGGCGTATATCCCAGATTTAGATACGTATGTACGCGGAAAAATAGACCTCCTGTACCAGGACGACCAAGGTTGGCATATTGTAGACTACAAAACCGGCCGCGTGGCCGAAGAGGATGAGTACTCGGGCGAGATGTATCGGCGACAGCTGGCGGCGTATCGGTGGTTGATAGAAGAGTCCTATGACATCGAGGTCACGTCTGCTGAACTCATGTACATCCACCCGGATGTCGAGCGACATCCAGTTGAAATCACGGCAGGTGAATTTGAGGAGACCCTAGAGGAGTTACAGGAAAGCTTGGACATTGTCCCGAGCCAAGGATTGCCTGCCGATCCTGACCCCGAGCCGGAGCAGACAGACGACCTAGATGCGACTACACGCTGTGGCTCATGTGCGTACCAGTCCATTTGCCCGGAGTGGAGTGACTAATTACTGAAAGAGGCTATCCAAAGGACGGCGGCACATTCTCTGGGCTATCGTATTGTTCGCATTCTTTACGCCGTCAATTCAATAATCTGAACCACTATCGTTAGCCTCCTCAACGAATTCCCACTCTAATGTGTTGAGGTCCACTACAACGTGACCAACCAATTTTGTCTCGTCAATATTCCTCATCTGAAGAGAGTCTCGGAGAGAGCTATCAATTGACACCTCCTCAAGCCGCCAATCCTGTGTATCCAAGACCGCCGGAGGACTCTCGGGCAATAACACGTTGATTGATCGCGTTTTCCCGAACCGTTCTTGTGTAACTTCCACCTCTATTGGTAGTTTAAGTGTCTCACTAGTCATACCCTAACGTTGAACACACTGTGTATGAACCTTTCTCGAGGTGACAATTGAATTCAGATAGTATCGGCGAACGGTCCGAGACCCATGTTATCGGTGATAATCAAGTACGTACTGAATCAACTTAGAATAGCTCTTCTTCGTATATTCGCTCTACTAATGTCTCCCCGTAGTCCGTGAGCGCGTAGAGTTTCCCTGGATGTTCATCGGCTACGACCTCGACGATGTTGCGCTCCCGGAGCTCTGTTAGTGCCCGTGAAATATTCGGGAGGCGAGCATCGTGATTGTCCTTGATCTTCGTCGGATAGCTGATCCCTTCCGAAAGGTCCTGAACGACATATTGGCGGTACTTACTGTTGATTATATATCGAATATCGCCGAGCTCGTCATCCATCTACTATTTACATCTGACCTGCCGTCGGTTGTATAGATACTTCCAATATGACTATCGATTGGTTATCATTTTTACTAAAAAGATTTACACTATAGCCATGATAAGCGAGAGTTGAAGTCGGAAGCGCCGACCAATACACACAATGAGCTACGAACTAATCAACGGCAACACGTTCGAGATCCTCGATGGGCTACCGGAAGTTGAGGACCCAGACGCCGATTGGGACGACGGTGGAGGGGTACACGCGATTGTTACTGACCCGCCGTACGGCGTGATCGAGTTCGCAGAAGAGAACGTCGAGAAGATGCGCGAGGGTGTCGGCGGGGTCTGGCGTATACCTCCTTCTATGGACGGTAACCAGCGAAATCCGCTCCCTCGGTTCACAGTTCTCAACGACGACGATAAGCAGATGCTCCAGGATTTCTTTGCGAAATTCGGTGAGCTTGCGTACGACGTACTCCGACCGGGCGGACACATCTTCATCGCCTCCACGCAGCTGCTGATGCACTACGTCAGCGCTGGGTTCGACGCTGCCGGACTGGAACGCAGAGACGTGTTAGTAAGAGAGACGAAGACCCTCCGCGGGGGAGATCGCCCTAAAGGAGCGCACGACCATCCAGAGTACAAAAACGTCTCTTCGATGCCTCGGGTTTACTGGGAGCCTTGGCTACTCTACCGGAAGCCGTACGAGGGGAAGCTTACAGATACGCTCGACGAGTGGCAAACTGGCGGGCTTCGCAGGGAATCTGACGAACGACCGTTCACCGATCTCCTTCAAGATGGCAAGACGCCAAAACAGGAACGAGAGATCACGAAGGACGCGAATCCGGAATCGGACGATCCGCATCCAAACGTGAAGCCACAATCCCTGATGCGTGAGCTGTGCCACGCCGCACTTCCACTTCAGGAAGGCGTGATACTCGATCCGTTCATGGGGAGTGGTGCAACAATCGGTGCCGCAGAGGCTCTTAAGTATGACTCAGTTGGGATCGAGCTCGATGAGTCGTACTACGCGATGGCTGAAGATGCGATTCCGAAATTCGCGTCGATGAACACTCCGATCGACGATAGAGAGGACGTCAAGCGACACCAGGCAGCCGAAGGATCTACCTCTCTCTCGGACTTTCAGAAGCAGTAGCCGATTGGTTCAATCCGGGTCGTATTCCGGGTCAAACGAAGCCTGAATATCGCGATACCGGTCTACGTGCTCATTCTGGCAAATTGCGTCCGGGTGCTGATAGACAGGGTTGCTACGCATTGCGTCACGTAGGTCATCCGCCGCACGATACGTCGTGTTCGAGTTCTGGCCCCTCGGTTCAAATTCCCAAGACTGTTGGGATGCGTCCGCGAGTAAGATTTGAGTAAACTCGAACGGTTCGACATCTGCTACTTCACCCGGCTCGTGAATACGATACTGAATGAACAGTAGGTTAGTATTTGATTGATTGTGACTTGTAAAAAATCGCTTATAATGTGCTGCTTTTTGTTCGATACCCGTCACATCGTCATAATCTCGGTCTCTCGCTTCTTCCAGATCCCGCTGATGAACGATGTCCGGGCGTCGGTCATCGTGAGGGTTGTGTTCAAGTTCGTCGACGTTCGCGACCAGGGCGTCGTTAAATTGGTGGCCGATGTAGTCGCCCACAGAATTCATCGCTCTGAACGACTTGTGGAACCGAATACTGTAATTCTCGACGTGGAATTCGTTGAGGTCGTGGTATCGAGTATAAACACGCTCAATCGCAGCACGGATATCTTCGACCTCGATACTCAACGGTAACTCCGCATCCCTGTTCAGGAATCTTGAGCGTGGCTCTGGCTCCCTCATGAGTCACCCAGCGTCGTTTGATCAGTGGCGTATTCTGGATGCTCCTCAGCGAATACGGGATCAAACTGAGCCTGTATCTCCCGATATCGCTGTTTTGGACTGGCTTTACCAGTTATCGCATCCGGTTTCTGATAGATAGGGTTGCTCCGAAGTTTGTCCATCCCGGATGCGATGATACTCGACGTAATCGTCCGCCGACTCTCATCGCTCCGTCCACTGTGACTCCAGTCCTCCTCATCGAGTTGTCCAGCCAGGACTTGGATGATCTCGACGCTGTCCATTTCTTCCGGAGGTACATCTCTGTCGATGGATCCGTACCGGAAGATAACGAACCACGCTTTCTCGTTGTTATGTGCCTGCCAGCCTCCATTCTGCTGACTACACTTTGTTTCGATACCTTCGAGCCCGTGGTGGACGCGGTAATCCTTGCTCTCGTACTCTTCGTTATCCACCGGTAGGATATCGGGGAATCCGTCCTGCTTCTGGTTCTTAATTAGCTTCGCTGATGCCTCTGCTAAGTTGTCGGTGAGAATATCGCCGACAAAATCAGAGAGAGCGTTGTTGGCGCGTAGTAGGTTCTCGATGGAGTGGTGACCTTCGCTTTGTAGGTACTCATTGAGTCCGTTGTACAAATCATACCACTCTTTTATCGCATCAGCAACTTCCTCTGGTTTGACACCATATGGAAGCTCCGCGTCAGGGTTGAAGTATCGTCGCTTGAATTCTGGGCTTCCCATTCTATGTTGGATAACCGATGGCTTACATAGGAGAGTTATTTCAGATAGGCAATCAAGGAATTATATTTTGATTATCATTTGATTATTGGTCTGCTTAACGTCTGGAATAGACATACTGCCCAGTCCTCCTCTTCGCAGGATAGAGCTGTTACTGGCTCAGCTTTGAATGTTGATTATCTAACACTCAATCGATCAAAAATGGCGGCTGAGACAGTGTGAGCATGGAAAAGAGAGTTCAGCCGCAGACGCTCCGCTCTCCACTAGAGGTTCAAACGCAGTGAACGCTGTCTTCATTATCCTCTGTGAATCACTCTCCTGTTCGACCGATACCGTAAACTCCTCGTAGAACGTCTTTCCCTCCGATTTCGGGCCCAATAGTGTCAACACTACAACGTTCAAAGCTGAGTTATTGGAGTAACCTGATTACTGTATGGAAGGCGATCCCAGCTCAAAAGGAGAAACTGATGAACAGAGTGACGAGGAGGCTACCAGTAAATGGGAGATGTGGTATCCATGTCCCGTGTGCCACGAAACAGAATTGAATATGTACATAGAGTCCGAACTATCTGTCTCAACTACAGAACACGGCGCACGTGAGAAGACAGAATCTGCAGGCGAATACGAATATGTTGAATGCAGCAGTTGTAATGAAATACTACATGAGTTTACTG
>ERZ1034573.410-NODE-410-length-12818-cov-10.537570_pt1 | contig 12818 bp, 16 predicted proteins | sample MGYA00520641_ERZ1034573 | MGnify/ENA primary metagenome ERZ1034573 (study PRJEB33760, sample SAMEA4777724) | hypersaline lake metagenome | biome: hypersaline environment; feature: brines | place: Spain | collected 2014-08 | depth 0 m ...
GCCGACGTGAAAATCGTCCACAGCTGTGGGTTCGATTCGATCCCAGCCGACCTCGGGGTCAAACTGCTGCAATCGTACGCTACCGAGGAGTTTGGAGCAGCTTGTGAGTTCGTTCGTATCTATCTGGAAGATGGAGAGGGTGGGGTGAGCGGCGGTACCTTAGCCAGTGCAGCCGAGTTATTCGAAGCGGCCGCAACTGATCCGATCGCCCGAGAAACCCTGACAAATCCGTACTCACTGGCTCCACCGGGCGAACGCTACGGTGTCGATACAGGCGAACAACGACGCCCACAGCGAGATTCCATCCGCTCGATATGGACTGCGCCCTCGCCGATGGCAGCCGTCAACGAGCGGGTAATCAGACGGAGCAATGCCCTCTTATCGTACCCATGGGGCCGCGAGTTTCGATGTACAGAGGGTATCCCAACCGGTTCTGGAATCAGTGGTGCCACAGCAGCTGGCGGGATCGCACTCGGCTTGGGCGTTGGAACGGCTGCGATGAAAAGTAGCCTGCTTCGACGCGGATTGCGCCGGTTCGTCTTCCCTGAGCCGGGGTCGGGGCCCTCACAAGAAGAGATGGAGTCGGGGCACTTCTCCGTTCGCGCTATCGGCCGTGGGACAGCGACCGACGGGCCATTCACCGTGGTGAGCGAGATCGGAGCCGAACTGGATCCTGGCTATGGCGCAACCGCCCGGATGCTCGGAGAGGCTGGGATGTGTTTGCTACGAGATGAGACGGCGTCACCGTTGGACGGTGGGATTCTGACGCCTGCCTCGGGGATTGGTGATCCACTCGGTGACCGACTGCGGGATGTTGGCTTCACTGTGACCGCTGGTGAGTGGTGAGAAGCGACGCACAGTGGCGACGGTTCTCGTGAACTATTGTTGGTTTTCAACGGCTTGGCGGAACGCCGAAATGAGCAATTCTGCACACTGGAGCCGGCTGGGTATCAACTCCATTCCAACACGCTCTTCGATGTATTCGTTATCCCACCCAAGGATCTCAGAAACAGCGGTACCAACCATCTGTTCGGACAACAACGACGCACCAGCTTGTGACAGCGTGCATCCGTCTCCGGTAAAGCGAACGTCCTTGACGGTGTTCCCATCATCGCTGAGGGTGACCTGCAGTGAGACACGGTCGCCGTCGGGATGTGTTGGGCCAACACACTGCGGATTCGTCACTTCGGCTTCGACATCAGGTGATTTGAGTTCACCGTAGTGGCGTGGATTCCGTGAGTGATCCCTGAGCATCTCTTCTACGAGCTTGTCGTCCATGTCGCTCCACAGGGCCTACAGGAGGAAGATTGCTCTGGAAAAGGTCGTTCATCGGATACGCAAACGGAGACGTTCATTCGTCGGTCGGAACGTGAGAACGGTGGGCCTGACCGGTGGGTATGCCTACGGTAACCACTGTGATTATCTACTCTCGTTCGTTTTTACATTCAAAACGTTCTGATTACCCATCAGCGTCGGCATCAGTCGTGTTGCGGTCGTTGGTGTCGATCAACCACCTCAGCGAAAGCAACATTTTCTGTGGTGTTCTCAATCCGAACCGTGACGCTGTCGCCGACTTCTGTGTCTGGAATGATGAGGACATAGCCGCGGTCAACCCGTGCGATCCCATCGCCCTGATCGCCGATGCTATCGATTTCGACAGTTCGTGTTTCCCCAACGTCGACCGGTGGCTCCTGATTTGCACGCTGGCTTCGACTCTGTGAGGGCCCCGCTGTGTCAGCCGAATCACTTACCGTGTCGTTGGCTGTCGTGTGCTCTGTCTGTGTCTCAGTTGGCATCACTGCAACACGGTAGGTTCCTTCCGGTTCTATCTCACCAAGTTCGATCTCTTGGGTCGGAACCTGAATCTGATATGTGTCCTCGTGGTCTTGTATTTGCGCCGTGAAGAGACATGCTAAGTTATCTGAAATCTCCATACAGAGGGTGTGTGATCAAGCTTCAAAAATAGCACCTCTCATCTTGGAGCGAGCAAACGCATCTCACTGCAGCACAGTTGCCTGTGGAATGTCGTTGGGGCTTCGTTATCGGTCGCTGTTGTTATCGCTCAGGCAGTCGCCGTTCCATCGCTACAATGTAGGCTGTCGCAAGTGCTCCGTCTGGCAGTGCTTCGCAAGCAGACAGACACCCATGCCGAAGGCGATCACGTTGCGTGCCTTCAGGCAGTTTGTTCGTTGCAACCGTGTGGGCGCTCTCCAAGAGTGAGGCTGCGGTGTCACTGTCGCCCGTTGTGGCATAGTTGCGGGCTTCCGCAAGCAGTTGTCCAAGACTTGATCGGACATCGGCGGGCATCTCGTCAGCCATTATTATGGGTACGCGCTGGAGCATGATGAACACGATGGAGGATTTCACAGAGGCTCAAGAGTCGAGAGCGTCGCCGAACTCCTTCTGGAACCCCTCAATGATACGTCCGAGCCCGGATTGCATGAAGAACTCGGCGTCTTCCTTGGCCTCTCGCAGGTGTTGTGCTTGTTTGCCGGAGGCACCGGCGGCCATCGTCTCTAACTCTTCGATGAGCCCCTCGATTGTTGCTGTCTCTTCGAGTGCGTCGTACGCTCGGATACAGTCTTTGAGCGCACGCTTGGCAGATTGCCTGACACGACCGTCTTCGTCGGTTATCGCCTCGAGTAAAAACCCACAGACGGCATCGGTTTGATCGTGGACGGTTTCCGCCGGCGGACTCGCAACATCCGATGACTGAAGCGTGACTGCCGCCGGGAGTCTCGGCGCAAACTGCTGGACAACTCGGACACAGGACTGCCGAACGTACCCATCCTCGTGGCTGCGGTAAAGATCGGTCGCACCCGCAAAACACCCCTCAAATGCCTCAGTACGCTCCACGATATTCATCTCTCTGATCTCGTCAACGACCGCATTGACCCGGTCAGCATCACCAGCGCGTAGCTCGGATTCGTACTCCTCCCACTGTGTCGTCATACTGAGTGAATCAAGCGGTGGATCCTACTTCGTTGTATCGTCTGTGCTGTTGCTACAGCAGCACGCAGCGCCAATAAGCGGTGATCAGGTGGTGTTTGGCTTCAAGCCTCCCTTGTTGTGGTTCTCATCACCATGTGATTAACTTATCTGACACCAGTTTCGACCGCTCACGACGATCCCCCGGCTGGCTATTCCGTATGATTAATTTGCTGGAATTCTAACGTTGAACCCGAACCGATCTGACTGATCGTACCGCACCCGGAGTAATCGATGCGGTTGACGATGTTCCACCAGAGGACGAAACCAATGCCTGCAAGCTCACAGCCGGTTCAGCAAGGTCGCACCGAGACACAGGATGAACAGTATGCAGTCTACGACCGCGAGAAAGACGATATCTGCCACACCGACGATGGTGTCGTACTCGGCGAGAGCCGCGAAGCAGCAGCCGAGAAGCTGGCCGCGGTTGCCGATCAGCTGGATCGCCCAGAAGACCAGCTTGTGGTTGTGCGGCTCACGATCACACCGGTCGCTACTACGCCCACAGGGGTCGATAGCGACGAAACGCACGACACCGACGCTGATCGCACCACCGGCTCACTCATGATCACCCGCGGTCCCCACCGCCAAAATCCAAAGCTCGTTGAGTATCGCCAAGCGGAGGATGGCGCTTGGGCGGTCAAAACACCCGTAGACGACGAGTTTTGGATCTTTCTGCGCTCGGGCACCGAGCGTGATGTGCATCAACATATCCGAGCAAAATGGGATGCGACCTACAGCAATCCCGACGCATTCACCGATCAGAGCTGTCCGACCGAGGATCTATAGCCCACCTGTCGGGGGGTGAGACCAGCCCTCGTCGGCAACAACCCCAGAGAAATACTGCCCCCATCAGTTGTCGTTACCCAACGCTCAACCCAACAAGCACCCAGCCGCCGGTCACCGAAAACGGTAGGGAGCAGTCAGTCACTATCGACAGCGACAGTCCCACGTTTCTTGCGGCGTGGTTTACTTTCACTCCGCTTGGCGACCGCTTATACTGAATTACCACCTACAGAGACGTATGGATGGACTAAACACACATATAGCAGATGACACCCCCGACGCTGGGCGTCACGACAGTCACAACCACATGATCGGCGAAGCTCAGCCTCCGACAACCGGATTCGATGCCCGTGACCGGCTGCTTGGTCAGCTTGATGATACCACCGTCCGGCAGGCTGCCGCACCGCTAGCACACCAGTAAGCATCGTTTGCTCGCCGCGTCAGTATCTGCACGACAGCAGCGTCGTCAGTCGTGAGCGGGATGTGCGATGAACAACGCGTTACTTGCCGCGTTGTCGCCGAACAGCCCACTCCTCTTTTGAGACAACGTACAGCAACACCTCGGTGGTGAGCCCTTCGTCGTCGGCTTCCGCATCGACGATCGAGTAGTGGATCGCGCGGTCGACGACACGGAAGCTCATATCTTCCTCGCTGCGGGGTCGCTCGGTGTCGGTGCCGTCGTCGATCTGGAAGTTTTGGAGGCTGACGAGGTCGCCAACAGCCGGAACCGGGGGCGAACAGCCCGAGACAGCACCGATCTCCTGTTCGGTATCATCATCGAGGAGGACGATCTCCGTCTGCTCGGACTGCTGTTGGTTTGCAGACTCATCCAACGATGCATTGGTGGTCATACATTATAATAACTTAATGTGATAATTAAACTGTCGGCCGAAGCAGTGTGTCCGCCGGTTCACCACAGCATCACGGGCGCGGGAAGTCACTCCGAGGCGTCGGGTGTGTGGGTGTGGCCACAGTTGGGACACTCAACATCCTCGCTGCGGAGTGCCGCGCTCTGCTGGCGGACATCCCGCATCACCGAGGAGATCCGTTCTTCGGCGTCGAGTTCGTCGGCGACCGCGAGGTCAACGCCTTCGACCTCCAAGAGGAATTTTGCCACCTCGGTCACCTCGTACATCTGGTCGTCAAGTTCGTCGGCGGTAAAGAAGCCCGACATCGCGCCGTAGAGAAACGTCGCACCGGCCTGTGTCACCTTCTCCTCAAATGACGACCGGGCCTGGTTGACCGCCTGGGGGCTGTAGGTATCGGTCATAAACGGGACTAACTCCGGGAGGTTCTCGCCGATCTTCGTCATCTCGACGCCGGTTTCGGTGCGGAAATCCGCACAGAGCCGGGCGATGGCCCACTCACGGGCGGTGATATAGGTACGGTCGCGCAGAAACTCGTTGACGCGGTCGTACTGGGCGCCATCCATCTTTGTGAACCGCTCGTATTTGCGGACATCGGCTGGGATCTCCGTCTCAGCGTCGGCCGCTTGTCCCGCAGTTGGAGCCGTCGTGGGCTCATCGCCGGCCGGCCGGTCGCGCTCCTCGTGTGGCTGGCCGTCGTCACCGGCCGGCTGATCGCCGTCGCCGGAACGGGAGTGAGACTCGGCGTCGGCTGCGTCGTCGTCCATATTTCCACTCTGAACGGCCACCTGAAAAACGTTGTCGTGGTTGCCACCACAGCCGCGATGGCGGTTGCACGGCGGTCGGACGGACAACGCTTTTACTGAGTCGCCGCAACCATCCCTTGTATGAACGTACTCGTGGGGGTCGGCAGCTCAAACGACTCGCCGGCCGCCATCGAACGAACCATCCGGCGGGCGGCAAGGATCGCCGACGAGCTGACCGTCGCCATCTGCACCCCCGATGCCGCCACGGATGAGTCGCTTGCGGCGACTGTGACGACAACACTGGAAGAGCATGATATCACAGCCGCGACACGCCACGTTTCAGGCCAACCGGGCAGCGAACTTGTCGATATCGCCGAATCAGAGGGGTTCGACGAGATCGTCCTTGCCGGCGGCCGAACGAGTCCGATGGGAAAGATTACGATCGACAAAACGGTTGAGTTCGTCGTTCTCAACGCACACACCACGGTGACGCTCGTCCGATGAATTCAGAACGTCGCTACCCTGAGACCGTGTCGGGCCCGTTTGAGGAACCGCCCATCCAGTTCAACGATCGGGACGGTCGTGACATCGAGATCCGCCCGTATGATAGCTCTGAACCGGAGTACGAGGCACTAGCGGAGATGTACGTCGAGTTCGACCCCTCAGATCGCGCCCAAGGCATTCCCCCGGGACGGGAGTCGCGGGTGCGAACCTGGCTTGACGGCATCCTCGCCGACGACTGCTACAATCTGATCGCGTGGGACGGCGACACCGCCGCCGGCCACTCAACACTCGTCCCCGACGGCGACGACGACTACGAGTTGGCGATCTTCGTCCTCCAAGACTATCAGGAGGCCGGGATCGGCACCCACCTGATCGAGTCGCTGCTCGGCTACGGCTACAGCGAGGGGATCAACTGCGTTTGGCTCACCGTCGAACGGTGGAACCACGCCGCCGTCTCGCTGTATGAGAAGGTCGGCTTCGAAACAACAGGGGCCGAAAGCTTCGAGCTTGAGATGGCGATCCGGCTCGCCGAGGACGGCTAACTTAGACCGATAGTACCGGCTGACTCGCGTACAGCAGGACGTATTCGGCGGCTTTCTCCAACACATCGGTGTCGCTGTCACCGGCTGGCTCTCGCGGGACAACGACGAAATCTGCCCCAAGATCCTCGGCTGTGTCGAGAACAACGCTGCCCGGGTGGAGCGTCTTGATCTCCGTCGAAAAGCCACGGGTGATCGAGGTTGAGAGCTCGACCCCGGCGTCAGCAGCGATCGCATCGAGCGTCCCGGTGAATGATTCGGTATCGGTGGCGATCTCGGCGTCGGTGACCGTCCCGTCGGCCAGCCCGCGAACCCGCGGCTCACCAAGAACATAGACAGCGTGGACGGCCGCGTCGTAGCGGTCGGCGATCGCCACCGCGTACTCGACGGCGGTCGTCGACTCCGGGCTCCCGTCGACCGGGACGACAACGAGCTCGATATCCAGGTCGGCCATACCCCACCTGTTTCCCGGCGACCACAAAAACACTCCCCTCCGCCGTCGACTCCCGCTTGTTGTTGAACACCACCAATTTATCACCGCCGCGGTCGAACCGCCGGCTATGTTTGAGACGATTGTCGTGGCGACCGACGGCTCCGACAGCGTCAGCCGAGCGGTCACGGTTGCACTCGACGTCGCCGACCGGTTCGATGCAACCGTCCACGCGCTGTCGGTGGTCGACACCGACGCCGGCGAGGATGACACCGACCGACACGACAAACTGACCGCCCACGCCAAGGACGCACTCACCACGGTCGACGCTGAAACCGACCAGCCCGTCGTGACAACCGTCCGCGAGGGTGAGCCAGCCGAGGTGATCAACGCCTACGCCGAGGAGATCGACGCTGATCTGGTCACCACCGGCACCCGCGGTCGCCACGGCGAAGACCGGTTTCTGCTTGGGAGTGTTGCCGAGCGCGTCGTCCGGATCTGTCCGGTACCGGTGTTGACAGTGCGGCAACTGGCAGCTTTCGAGGACGACGAAGCCGTCGACGCTGCGTAGGCCGGCCGCTCACGCCGTAGTTTCAAGTACGAAGCCGCGGCCACGGCGGGATACCGATGGTCGATCCCTCGTCTCCGACCGACAGTCGTGGCGTCTCGCCGGTGATCGGCGTGATCCTGATGGTCGCACTAACAGTGATTCTGGCAACGGTACTTGGAACAGTGGTGCTTGATTTTGCCAGTGGGCTCTCCGAACAGCCGCCGCAGGCGGCCTTCGGATACGAACGCAACGATGCCGATGAGATCACGATCACCCATGTCAGCGGCGATCAGATCGACAACAATCGGGTTCGGATCACCGTCGACGGTGACGAAGTGTATCCCGATGACTCCGGTTCGGCGGTCTCGAAAACCGGGTGGGCCAGCCCGATCGAGGCCGGCGATACGGTCGATATCGAGCACACTGATGCGGATGGTGGTGACACCGTGCGGGTCATCTGGCAAAACCCCTCAGGTCAGTCGGCAAACACACTCAGCACGTGGCAGTGGCCGCAATGATAACGGCGCAGATCTAAAACGTTAGGAGAACACCCGTTTGAGGTGTTGCTTCGAGAACAGCGAGGTCGGCTTATCCATGTGGACGCCGATCTCACCCGAAAGCGCGCGAAGGCCGAGCCGTTGAACTGGTTCCGGCAGCGAGTAGCCACGCCGGATCAGGTGACCGAGGCGAATTTCGCTTGAGAGCGTTTCGCGCCACGCCGATTCGTAGATCCCGAGTGAGTCAGGGCGATCCGGTTGGATATGGCGGGCCGCGCAGTCGGCAGCGGTCATCCCGTAAAGGATTCCGCCGCCGGTGAAGGGCTTCGTCTGTGCGGCGGCGTCGCCAATGAGGAACACGCGGTCGGTCGTCACCGTCTCCGGTGGCCCAATCGGGATCGCGCCCGAGCAGAAGTGGTCGGTCTCAACATCGTACTGTTCGGTGAGAACCTCGAAGCGGTCGTTGACATCCGCACCCGGTGCGGCCGCGAGCCCGTACTCGACGCCGGCCTCGCCGCGGGGGATGCGCCACGCGAAAAATCGTGGGACGGTGAGGTGGACATCGACGTGGTCGCCGTGATCCTCCTCATCGGTGAACGCGAGGACGCCGTGGAGCTTTTCTTCCGGCTCAGGGAGTTCGACGGCCTGCCGAACGCGGGACACGGGCCCATCGCAGCCCGCGACCATGCGGGCCTCGATCTCTACTGGATCGTTTTTATCGGCGACGCTGACGGTAAGCACGACCCGATCGTCGCGCTCGTCGACACCGGTGACGGTATGGCCTTCGCGGATCTCCGCGCCGGCGTTGCGGGCGGCGTTGGCGAGTGTCCGGTCGAGTTCGACGCGGTCGATGACGTTTGAGATCTCGTCGGTTTTGTAGAACAGATTGGTCTCGCTGTCGGGGCCGCCAGTGTAGAAGTTTGCGCCGTAGACGCGGTTCTGTAGGAGGTTGTCCTCGGCGGCGTCGGGGAGATAATCCCAGATGTCGGTGCTGACGTGGCCCGAGCAGGCCAAGGGGGTGCCGATCGTTCCTTTTTCAAGACCGAGCACGCTGTAGCCTGACTCCGCGGCACGGCGGGCGAACCGCGCGCCAGCAGGGCCAACACCGACAATGACAAAATCATACATGGGAAGTTGCTGGGTTGGAGACAACTTATACATTAGTGAGCATATATCTGTGGGACTTGCGATACAGCAGAAGTTGCTTTTGCCCTGTGCACAGCTGACACGTACTATTCGATGGATGCTACTACCAACGAATGCGATGGATTATACCGCTCAGTCTGAAAGGTATCCTATGGTTGTTGTCGCGGAGATCCGTCTCGCGGATCAATCGCTTCCATTGGTTGCTGTCGCAGCGGCACTCCCAACGGGAAGCCTCTCGGTCTCACACTCGACGACGCTTGATTCAGGGGATCTTCATCTTACGGTGACTGTTGACGACGCCGACCGGTCGCCATTTGTTGAAGCGATACAAGATCAGTCCGCGGTGCGTAACTTCGCAGAGATCGGTGAAACAGCCGACGGCTGGCTGTATCAGGTGACTGTCGTGGAAGCCGAACGACTGCTTTCTACACACGACCCCGCGGTTGTTGAAGGGACGCCGGTAGATGTGACGATTACCGCCAAGGGGATCGAAGAACAGAAGATCTTCGCCGATTATGCGGCGTTTTCCACGCTCCAAGAGCGGTGTGCCGCCAACGATATTCCGTTTGAATTGGTTCATATCGCATCTGATCCTGAGAACCCGGGTGAGCGCGACCAGTTTGGCCTCACCGACAAGCAGTACCGGGCTATCACGGTTGCCTTCAGGAACGGCTACTATGACTCTCCACGAACGTTCTCAACGGACGAGTTGGCGGCAGAGCTCGGTGTCTCGTCTGCTGCTGCCTCGGAACGGCTTCGGCGGGCCGAGAGACAACTGCTCAGCGAGACGATCGGCCCCCAACGGCTTCGAACAGTGCTGGCCTGAGGGTTCGTGCTAGCTCTCGGTGGCGTGGTTTCTGCTACCGGTATATAAACGGCTATATGAGTACGCACAACCCGTATCAGTATTTCGTGGCTACGCACGGGTGATGTCACCCGAGACAACTGACGCAGACCCACTAAACAGACAGGATCTGACTGACTCCGTTGCGATCGTCACCGGCGCATCATCCGGGATCGGCGAGGCGACGGCAGTAGCTCTCGCCGCCGAGGGGGCAACGGTTGTGCTTGCCGCCCGCCGTGCTGCAGCGCTTGAGTCGGTGGCTGATCGGATCGACGACACTGCCGGAGAGGCACTGGTTGTGCCAACCGACATTACCGATGAGACCGCGATCGATAGCTTAGTCGAGACGACGATCGACGAATACGGCCGGATTGATATTCTTGTCAACAATGCAGGCGTCATGCTGCTTGAGCCGCTTGAGCGAGCCGACCGCTCGAATCTGCGGCAGATGATCGAGGTGAATCTGCTCGGTCTTATGAATCTCACACATGCCGTGGTGCCGACTATGCAAGAACAGGATAGCGGCCATATCGTGAACGTTTCCTCGGTCGCGGGCCGGCAGGCGGGGGCTGACTACAGCGGGTACAATGCGTCAAAGTTTGGCGTCAACGGATTCACCGAGGCGATCCGACAGGAGTTGACAACACAATCAATTCGCACAACGGTGATCGAGCCCGGAGCGGTTGATACAGAGCTTTCAACGCATATCCCTGACGAACAGGTGTTGGAACAGCTCGCCGACATGGAGTTGCCGATGTTGCATCCCGATGATATCGCCCACGCGGTCGTCTACGCGACGACACAGCCGGAGCGCGTCGACGTGAATGAGTTGCTGATCAGACCAACTGGACAGGAACTCTAAGAGAAGCATCTTGCAGGGGACGCTTATATTCGTATAGCGATAGACCGATGCCGAGACACGATGCGGCGTTTTCTGGTAAATACGATATGATGCTGTTTAGTCGTCGCCGGTGACCTTCGCGGGCTTGCGTCGATCCGCGCGCGGCCCTTCGATGTCGACGTCGGGAAGATAATCGCGCAGATAGCGACCCGTATGCGACTCATCGGTTCGGGCGACCGATTCGGGCGTCCCGCTGGCGACGATATCGCCGCCGCCCTCGCCGCCCTCCGGGCCGAGGTCGATGATGTGATCGGCGTTTTTCACCAGGTCGAGTTCGTGTTCCACGACGACGACGCTGTTGCCGTTGTCGACGAGCCGCTGGAGCACGTCGATCAGTTTGCGTTCGTCCTCCTTGTGGAGGCCTGTGGTGGGTTCGTCCAGCAGATAGAGCGTATCGCCGGTCTGTTTCTTGCCGAGTTCCTCGGCGAGTTTCACGCGTTGGGCCTCCCCGCCGGATAGCGTTGTCGACGGCTGACCGAGCGACATGTAGCCGAGGCCAACGTCTTTCAGGAGTTTCAGCCGGCGGCGGATCTGGGTGTTGGCCTCGAAGAACTCGTGGGCCTCGGCGACCTCCATGTTGAGCACGTCGGCGATCGTCTTGTCCTTGTAGGTCACGTCCAGCGTTTCGTCGTTGTAGCGCGCGCCGTCGCACTCCTCGCAGGGCACCTGCACATCCGAGAGGAAGTTCATCTCGATGGTGACTGTGCCCTGCCCGCCACAAGCTTCACAGCGGCCGCCTTTGACATTGAACGAGAAGCGGCCCTTCTTGTAGCCGCGCTGTTTGGCGAGTTTCGTCTCGGCGAACAGGTCGCGAATGTAGTCGAAGACACCGGTGTAGGTTGCCGGATTCGACCGTGGTGTCCGGCCGATCGGGCTCTGATCGATCAGCCGGACGGTTTCGATCTTTTCGACGCCCTCCAGTGCGTCGTGGTCGCCGGGATCGACCGAGGTGTTGTCGTTCATCTCGCGGGCCAGCCCTTTGTAGAGAATCTCGTGCATCAGCGTCGATTTCCCCGACCCCGAAACGCCCGTAATCGCGGTAAAGACGCCCAGCGGGATCGGCACATCAAGATCCGTGAGGTTGTGCTGGCGCGCGCCACGCACCCGGAGTTCGTCGTCGCGGTCGCGTCGCTCGTCGGGAACGGGGATCGTCTTGCGGCCAGCGAGATAGTCACCGGTCGTCGAGTCCTCAGCGGCGCATACGTCGTCGAAATCACCCTGCACGACGATCTCACCGCCGCGCTTGCCCGGGCCGGGGCCCATGTCGATGATGGTGTCGGCCCGCCGCATCGTCTCCTCGTCGTGCTCGACGACAACGAGCGTGTTGCCGAGATCGCGCAAGCCCTCGAGGGTGTTGAGCAGGCGGTCGTTGTCGCGCTGGTGGAGCCCGATCGAGGGCTCGTCAAGTACGTAAAGCACGCCGACGAGGCCGGAACCAACCTGCGTGGCAAGGCGGATCCGCTGGCTCTCGCCACCGGAAAGCGTTGAGGCCTCCCGATCCAGCGTGAGATACTCCAGCCCGACCTCCTCCATGAAGCCGAGCCGCGCGCGGATCTCCTTGAGGATCTCCTCGGCGATCGTGGTGTCACGCTCGCCGAGCCGCGCCTCCATCCCCTCGAAGTGCGCGCGGGCGTCGGCGATCGACATCCGGTTCACCTCCGTGATCGGCGTGCCGTCGACGAGGACGTGTCGCGACTGCTCCTTCAGGCGGGTGCCCTCGCACTCCGGGCACGTCGTCACGGCCATGAACTCCTCGATGTGGTCGCGGGCGCGCTCGGAGTCCGTCTCGACGTGGCGGCGCTCCAAGTTCGGGATGACGCCCTCGAAGCGCTCGGTCTTCTCGCGGGTGCCGTTCTTCGTCGTCCACTCGAAGTGGACCCGGTCGTCGGTGCCGTAGAGGAACTGCCGCCGGATCTCCTCGTCGAGCTCCTCGAAGGGCGTCGAGAGCGAGACGCCGAAGTGCTCGGCGACGTTGTCGAGCTGCCGGGAGTAGTAGGTGCGGTCGTAGCTCCACGGCTCGA
>ERZ1034573.411-NODE-411-length-12813-cov-49.928751_pt1 | contig 12813 bp, 9 predicted proteins | sample MGYA00520641_ERZ1034573 | MGnify/ENA primary metagenome ERZ1034573 (study PRJEB33760, sample SAMEA4777724) | hypersaline lake metagenome | biome: hypersaline environment; feature: brines | place: Spain | collected 2014-08 | depth 0 m ...
TCCGCAAGCGCCTTCAAGAAGGCGGGTTCAACCACATGCTCGTCGTTGAGGACGGCGCACTGTGCGGCGTGATCTCGGACCGGGACGTCCTGAAGGCGATCAGTCCCTTCCTCGACACCTACAGTGAGAAGCATCGCGACGTAAAGACGCTCAGCCGGCCGGCATCGGAGATCATGCAGGGGGACCCCATCACGGTCGCGCCCGGCACGCCGGTCGAGGAGGCCTCCCAGACGCTGCTCGACAACCGCGTGTCGTCGCTGCCGGTGGTGGAGGGGGGCGACCTCATCGGCATCGTGACCGGAAAGGACATGCTGGAGTATTACGTGTCGGAGGGGGCGTGAGCGCCCCGACCGCGGGGGGTGGGTCGAGCCAACCGGCACGCCGCCGCGTGTGGTTTCGGGCGTCGACGGCCGGGCCCCCGGGGCCGGCCGAAGAAAACTGAGTCATGATTGCGCGGCGCGGGGCCGACGCCGACGGGTCGAATTGATAAAGCCCCACGGGGCCCCCTATCTTGAGGACAGACCTCACGGATCGGGGGTCCCGTCGTCTTTCCTCCCTCCAATCTTCTTTCGTGCCGTGCAGACCAAGTACATCTTCGTCACCGGTGGCGTCACGTCCTCTCTCGGCAAGGGCATCTTCAGTGCCTCCCTGGGGCGGCTGCTCTCCGACCGCGGGCTCGACGTGACGATTCAAAAGTTCGACCCGTACATCAACGTCGACCCGGGGACGATGAACCCGTACGAGCACGGGGAGGTGTACGTCACCAACGACGGGGCCGAGACGGACCTCGACCTCGGGCACTACGAGCGGTTCCTCGACCAGCCCACCAGCCAGGCCAACAACGTCACCACCGGGCGGGTCTACATGGAGGTGATCAGCAAGGAGCGGGAGGGGGCGTACCTGGGCAAGACCGTGCAGGTGGTGCCCCACATCATCGATGAGATCAAGCACTGGATGCTGAAGCTTGGGGAGACGGGCGACTACGACGTCGTCATCACCGAGATCGGAGGGACGGTGGGCGACATCGAGGGCCAGCCCTACCTGGAGGCCATCCGCCAGCTGCGCAACGAGCTGGGCCCGCGCAACACGATGATCGCCCACCTTACGCTCATCCCTCACCTGCGCGCCGCGGGCGAGCTGAAGACGAAGCCCACGCAGCACTCCGTGAAGGAGCTCCTCGCCCACGGCCTTCAGCCGGACACCATCGTCTGCCGGTCGGAGCGGTCCATCACCGCGGAGGTGCGGCGCAAGATCTCCCTCTTCTGCAACGTCGAGGAGGAGGCCGTCATCCAGATGCTCGACGCGGAGTCGATCTACGAGGTGCCGCTCCTGCTCCGCGACGAAGGCACGGGCGAGCTCGTCGTCGACCGCTTCTACCCCGAGAGGGGCGACGAAAACGAGAAATGCAGCGACACGCCCGACCTCAGCGACTGGATTGGGTTTTTGAAGCGCCTGAAGAACCCGGAAGAAACGATTCCCATCGCCCTGGTGGGAAAGTACGTAGAGCACCAGGACGCCTACAAGTCCATCACCGAGAGCTTCATCCTCGCCGGGGTGCCCGACGAGGTCCAGGTGGAGGTGAAGTACGTGCCCTCGGAGGACCTGTCGCCGGACACCGTAGAATCCCAGCTCGGAGACGTGGCGGGGGTGCTCGTGGCGCCCGGCTTTGGGGACCGGGGCGTGGAGGGCAAGATTTTGGCGGCCCAGTACGCCCGGGAGCACGACGTGCCCTTCTTCGGCATCTGCCTGGGGCTGCAGTGCGCCATCGTCGAGTTTGCGCGGCACGTGTGCGGGTGGGACGGGGCCCACTCCACCGAGTTCGACGAGGACACCGCCTACCCCGTCATCGACCTCATGGAGGAGCAGAAGGAGATCTCCGACAAGGGGGGGACGATGCGCCTCGGGCAGTACGACTGCCGCATTCAGGACGGCTCGCGCGCCCACGAGATCTACGAGGCCGACATGGTCCAGGAGCGGCACCGGCACCGGTACGAGGTGAACAACGTCCTCCGCTACAAGCTGCTGGAGGAGGGCATGCGCTTCAGCGGCGTGAACCCCGATACGGACCTGGTCGAGATCATGGAGCTGCCCGACAAGCGCTGGTTCCTGGGCGTGCAGTTCCACCCGGAGTACCGAACCACGGTGGGGGATCCGCACCCGCTGTTTCGGTCGTTTGTGCGGGCCTGTACGGCCTACGCCCACGAGGAGGACCTCGTCACCTCGCCCCAGCCGCCCGAGCGAAAGGCGGTCCCCCTCGCGTCGGTCGACATGTAGATCGCGTCGGGACGCCGGCGCGTTGTACGTCGGACCGTTGTGTGGGTCCGTTCTGGCGAGGGCGGGGGAACGTGGCCCTTCACCTCGTGTGTGCCCGGCCCCGTTCTTCACGGGCCTCCCCGCAGGCGCCTGCTGGTGCCTGAACGTTCAACGTTCTGACGCACCAACCGTCCAACGCAGTCAGAGCGTGCGGATGAGGCCCAACACGCGACCGACGACGTAGTAGTCGGATTCCGTCGGGGAGAACGTCTCCTCGGCGTAGTGGGGGGCGGTGGGGCGGAGGTGAATCTTTCGGTTGGCGAACTCGAATTCGCGCGCCAGCAACTGGTCTTGAAGGAGAACGGCCACGAGCGTCCTATTGTCCAGGTCGTCCCATTCCCGCTCTTCGATCAACAGGAGGTCCCCCTTCTGAATGCCCGTCTCGATCATTCCATCGTCGCCGGCCCGTCCGAGCAGACAATCGTCGGGCGTTCGGGCGTTGCGCAGAAGCTGGTGGTCGACGGACAGGGTGCCGGCGGGCCGCTCCCGGAGCCGCTCCGGGTGGTCGCTGGGCGTGCGGCTCACGATGGGCAGGGTCGGGGGGCCCCCGCCCTGCCCAAGCGGGTCCTGCTCCCGCCCCGCAAGCTGGATGCTCCGGGCCTTGTGCTTCTCGCGCTCGATCCAGCCCTTCTCTTCGAGCTTCTGGAGAAGCTTGTAGACGCCGTTCGTGGACGCGATGTCCAGGGCGTCCCCAATCTCTTGCAGGGTGGGGGGCTTCCGGTGGCGGTCGAGGTACTGCTCGATGAAGTCGTACGCCTGATTCTGGCGCTGGGTGAGGGGCTCCTTGCTCATGGAGAACGAGGCGGGCTGAGGCGGAGGGCGAGGGGACGTACGGGAACGTTGTCGTGAGGGACTACAAACATATGTGCGCCCGCCCCAGCCGGGCAAGAGCAAAGAGGTGAAAATATTTTCTTCGAGGGGTGAAAACATTTTTATTTTGCCGCCGACAGGACGGAGCCGGCCTGTATTTCGATATGTGCGGGCGGCGCAGCCCGGGGGAAATGGGGGCGATAATCGGCTTTTGGCGCCGCTGAACCTTGACATTGGCCCGGAACCGCGTACATTGTGGGGCGCGTGGGGAAATGTGGGGAATCGTCCCAGGATGGTTTTCGCTTCTCCGTTCTCGTTTGCCGTTCCGCCGCGCCACTCGTGGGGCATGTTCAGTCATGGCGTTCAAAGGACAGGCCGAATATTCCGTCGACAGCAAGGGCCGGGTCGCCATTCCGGCCAAGATGCGGAAGTCCCTGTCGCCCGCTGCGAACGAGACGTTTACGATCACGCGGGGGTTCGAGGATTGCATCTTCCTCTACCCGATGGACGAGTGGGCCGACATTGAAGAGGAGATCGACGAGCTGAGCATGTACGATCGAGAGGTTCGAAATTTCGTGCGCCTCATCATGCGATGGGCCAGTGAGGTTTCCCTGGACGGGCAGGGGCGCATCAGCATTCCGAATCCGCTAATCGACTTTGCCGGGCTCGACGACTCGGCCCTTATCTTGGGGGCGTTCGACCACATTGAGATTTGGGACCCGGCGCAGTTCGACGGGTACCTCAACGAGCAGCCCGACGACTACGAAACGCTCGCCGAGAGCGTCATGAGGTAGACGACTTCCCGCAGGGACGTGGACCCGAACCGATGTCAGACGACGATTCTCAAGACGATTCCGTTCCGGAGGGCGATCCTCGCCGGTACGCGACCGACTTTCACGCACCTGTTCTTTCACACGACGTACAGGCCCGGCTCGTCACCGACGCATCGGGGCGCTACGTCGATGCGACCCTCGGGGGGGGCGGGCACGCCCGAGCCCTGCTCGATGTGCTCGACCCCGACGGGGTTGTCCTCGGCATCGACCGGGACCCGGAGGCCCTGGAGACGGCCCGCGACCGCCTGGCCGACGAGCGCGAGGCGGGGCGCTTCTGGGCGGTGCACGGGACCTTCGGAAACCTACGGGACGTGCTGGCGGCCGAGGACCTGATCCCCATCGACGGGCTGTTGCTCGACCTCGGCGTCTCGTCCCATCAGATCGACGTGCCCGAGCGGGGCTTTAGCTTCCGGGACGAGGGCCCGCTCGACATGCGGATGGACCCGCAGCGCGGCCTCACTGCGCAGCAGATCGTCAACGGCTGGGGCGAGCGTGACCTGCGCGATGTGCTTCGCGAGTACGGGGAGGAGTCGCGGGCGGGACAGATCGCCCGGGCCCTTTGCGACGCCCGCCCGCTCGACACGACGCGGGCCCTGGCGGAAGTCGTAGAAGACTGCGTGCCGCCCCCCGACACGGTCAAGACCCTGACCCGCGTCTTTCAGGCGCTCCGCATCGCGGTGAACGCCGAGCTCGACGAGTTGGAGCAGGCGCTGGAGCAGGCCACGGAGGTGGTCCGCACGGGGGGACGCATCGCGGCCATCAGCTACCACTCGCTGGAGGACCGGCGGGTGAAGCGGTACCTCCGCTACGGCAACTTCGAGGGCGAGCCGCGCCGCGACCTGTACGGCACCCTCGTGGCGCCCTGGGCCGAGACGCCCCGCGGCCCCATCGAGGCCGGCGAGTCGGAAGTGGAGGCCAATCCCCGGGCGCGAAGCGCGCACCTCCGGGTGGCCGAACGACGAGACGACGACGAGGCGGGGGCTCCGCTCCCGCCGCTCTCGTGAGGCGGACCCGCACCCGCACCATTCGATCCGATACAACATCATGAGCAGACGAACCGGCTCCTCACATGCAGGACGATCGTCTACGGGCGCCCCCCTGCGGCCCGGCCGCGGGGACGGGGCCCCGAGGGACGCCGCCGCGTCGAATGCGGCCTCCGGCAGCGCGTCCGACGGGTGGGTGCGGCACGGCACGGCGCTCCCGAGCTGGACCGACCTCGAGCCGTCGCGGAACCGGCGCCGCCGAACGTCCGAGGGCGCGTTCCTGGAAAACGTGTCGACCCTTCGCTTCTCGCTCCTCATCCTCGCGGTGGCGGCGGTGTTCACCCTGTACGTGGGGCACGTGCACGCCACGACCGACCTGTACAACCAGCTTCAGCAGGCCCGGACCGAGAACCAGCGCCTGCACCTCAAGCACAACCGCCTCCAGGGCGAGTTCGGTCGCCAGGTGGGCCCGTCGGTCATCTACGAGCGCGCCCGCGAACTCGGGTTGAAGGGGAGCGTCACGTACGGGCCGCCCATCACCGTCGAACCGGTCGAATAATTCTGTCCAGCGCGCGGGCGTCCCGACGTGCCGGCGCCCACTCCCACTCGAATCACACATGCCCATGAAGCCCAAAGACCAGATTCTGGCCCGGATGTACGTGGCGCTGACGCTGCTGGGCCTCGCCCCGCTGGCCGTCGCGGCGCAGATGGGCCAGATTGTGGTAACCGAGACCGACGCGCTCCGCGACCAGGTGCGGGCGCAGGCCCGCTCGTCGGTGACGATTCCGGCCATGCGCGGCGCCATCCGGGACCGGGACGGCCGGGGCCTCGCAACGAACACGGCCCGGTACGACCTGGCGGTGGACCCCACGGTGGAAGGGTTTCGGAAGCAGGCGGGGACGTTCTTTGACAAGTTGGCCGGCCTGACCGACGCGTCGGCGTCGCAGTACCGGCGGCGGGTGCGCGACCGGCACAGCCCGCAGTACGTGAAGCTGCGGGAGGAGCTCACGCCCCGCCAGTACGAAGCCATTCGGGGGTGGGACGTGCCGGGCGTGATCCTCACGCCGGAGTTTGGGCGGCGCTACAACTACGGGTCGACGGCGGCCCACGTGATCGGACACGTCGGGAGCAACGGGACCGGCCTTGCCGGGCTGGAGCTGGCGTACGACGACACGCTGACCGGCACGCCCGGACGGCGCATCGTGCGGCGGGACCGGAGCGGGCGCATCGAGGCGTACGTGGGCGGAACGGTGGTGCAGCCGGAGCGGGGCGACGACCTCGTGCTCACGATCGACCTGACGCGGCAGGCGGCGCTCGAAAACGAGCTTCGCCGCGGCGTGCGGGAAAGCGGGGCCGAATGGGGGACGGCCGTGGCGATGGACCCGAGCACCGGTGCCATCCTCGGCATGGCCAACGTGCCGACCTACAATCCCAACCGTCCGGGCCGGGCCCCCAGTGGGGCGCGGCGCAACCGGGCCCTCACCGATCGCTTCGAGCCGGGGTCCACCTTCAAGCTCGTCGGGGCCGTTGCGGCCATCGAGCAGGGCCTCGTGTCGCTCGACGACTCGGTGGAGACCGGCGACGGGTGGGCCGTCTTCCACGGCTACACGATGAAGGACGTGCAGGCGCACGGGACGATCTCGTTCGCCGACGTCATTGCGAAATCGAGCAACGTGGGCATGGCCAAGACGGTGGACGAACTCGACCGAGGCACCTACTACCAGTACGCCCGCAACATGGGCTTTAGTCAGCCCACGTGGATCGACCTGCCGGGGGAGGTGGGGGGCGTACTGAAGCGCCCGCCCCAGTGGAGCGCCACGACCCAGACCTCGATGGCCATCGGCTACGAGGTGTCGATCACGCCGCTGCAGCTGATCACGGCCTACAGCGCGCTGGCGAACGGCGGCCTCCTCAAGCGCCCCTACGTCGTCGCCGAGCGGCGGGACGTGACGGGGAAGACCCTCTGGGAGAACGAGCCGGAGACCATCCGGCGGGCCTTTCGGGAAGAGACGGCCGATACGCTCCGGTCTGCCTTCGAACGCGTCGTCGAGACCGGAACGGGCACCAACGCCCAGATTGACGGCCTCCGCGTGGCCGGCAAGACGGGCACGGCGCTTCAACTCGCGGACGGGGAGTATTCTGCGGACGAGACCCGCGCCTCCTTCGTGGGGTTCTTTCCCGCCAACGCGCCGGAGGTGGCGCTGCTGGTGGTCCTGGGGGCGCCCGACGGAGGCCCCCACGGTGGGGAGGTGGCCGCGCCGGTGTTTCGGCGGGTGGCGCGCCGGTGGGCCGGCACGTTCCCCGCGGTGGTGGACCGGATGACGCCGGACCCGTCGCCCGCACCGACCGCGGCGCCGATGGAGGTCCGTCCGTCGGCGGACACGCTTCCGTCGGGCCGGCCGGACGCGATGCCCGACCTGACGGGACTCAGCACGCGCCGGGCGGTGGCGTGGTTGCGGGGGCGAGACATTGAGCCACAGCTTCGCGGGGCGGGCAAAGTGGTGCGCCAGCGGCCTCGTCCCGGGGCCCCGCTTCCAGAAACTCGTGCCCTTCTCACGGCGGCCCAGTGAGCCGATGCCAGGCCCTACGTCTGCACACACCGAGCGGATTTCGGAGTGGGAGCCCGATCCCCTCCCCTGGTCGGCGCTCCGGCGTCGGCTGCGGAAGGCGGATTTGCTGGACGAAACGATAGCGGGGGCGGAAGCCCCCGATCCCGACACCCTCGCGATCGGCGGCCTGACGGACGACAGTCGGGCGGTCACGCCGGGCGGTGGCTTCGTCGCGATTCGCGGCGTGGACGCCGACGGCCACTCGTTCATTGACATGGCGGTAGACAACGGAGCGCGCCTCGTCGTGTGCGAGGCGCTGCCGACCCGAGCGCGCGAGCGCTTCCCCGGAGTCGTGTTTGCGCGCGTGACGGACACGCGGACGGCCCTGGCCGAGGGCGCCGCGGCCCTGCACGGGGACCCGGCCGACGAGCTGCGTCTCGTGGGCGTGACGGGCACCAACGGAAAGACCACCGTCGCCTACCTCGTCCACCACCTGTTGGAGGCGCTGGGCGAGACCGCCGGGCTGCTCAGCACGATCGAGGTCCGGGCGGGCGGCGAGACGACGGCCCCCGCCCTCACGACGCCGGGACCGCTGGTCCTGCACCGCACGCTGCGGCGCATGGTGGACCGGGGCTGTACGGCCTGTGCGATGGAGGTGTCGTCCCACGCGCTCGATCAGGACCGTGTGCACGGGCTCGACTATGAGGTGGCCATCTTCACCACCCTTTCGGTCGATCATCTCGACTACCACGACACGCTGGACGACTACCGGGCGGCAAAGAAAACCCTGTTCGACGCACTCGGGCCCGACGCGACGGCCCTCTACAACGCCGACGACGAGGCCGGCCCCACGATGGTGGCCGATACGGAGGCGCGGGTCGTGTCCTTCGGGCTCGACCGAGACGCGGACATCGAGGCGACTGTGCTGGAGGCGCGGCTCGACGGTCAACGGGTGCGGCTCGACGGCCACGAGCGGGACACCCAACTGGCGGGGCGCTTCAACGCCTCCAACATGGCGGCCGCCTACGGGACCGGCACGGCCCTCGGCCACGCGCCGGAGGCCGTGGCCGACGCCCTCGCCGACGCGCCGCCGGTGCCGGGCCGGGTCGAGCCGCTGCGCTTCGAGGACGGCACCACGGTCATTGTCGACTACGCCCACACGCCCGACGCGCTGGAGAACGTGCTCCGCACGGTGCGCGACACGACCCCGGCGAAGGCCGCGCTCTGGTGCGTGTTTGGGTGCGGGGGCGACCGCGACGCGGGCAAGCGGCCCACGATGGGCCGCATCGCCGAGCGGCTCGCGGACCGCGTGATCGTGACGAGCGACAACCCCCGCACGGAAGCCCCGGTGGCCATTCTGCGGGACATCCGCGACGGGGTGGAGCGGCCGGAATCGATGCGCTGGATTGTAGACCGGGAGGAGGCCATCCAGGCCGCGGCCGACGAGACGATGCCGGGCGACGTGGTCGTGATCGCGGGCAAGGGCCACGAGACGACACAGACCATCGGCACCGACACCCGCCCCTTCGACGACCGCGAGGTGGCACGACGATACTTTGGCTGACGACGCGTCCGGGCGGGTGTGATCGAAGTCCGATGCCCGCCCCGGCGCCTACCCACAATGCTCTACTACCTCATCGACTACATTGAGCGGCTGTACCACCCGCCGGGGTTTCAGGTGATTCGGTTCATCACCGTGCGGGCGGCGCTGGCCTCCATCACGGCGCTCGGCATCGCGCTGGGGGCGGGCCGGGGCATCATCCGCTGGCTGCGGCAGCAGCAGTTGGGGGAACAGGTGCGGGAGGGCGAGGCGGCCGGGGCCATCAGCCACGCCCACAAGGCGGGCACGCCCACGATGGGCGGCATCATCATCCTGCTGTCCGTGGGCGGGGCGACGCTGCTCTGGGGGGCCGTCGCCAATACGTACGTGTGGCTCTCCCTCGTGGCGATGGGTGGGCTCGGCGTGGTGGGCTTCGCCGACGACTACGTAAAGACGGTACGGAAGCAAAAGGACGGCCTCAATGCCTGGTACAAGGTGGCGGGGCAGGTCGCCGTCGGGCTTTTCGTGGGGAGCGTGCTGTACTTCCATCCCGACTTTGCGGCCTACAATACGTTCACGTTCATTCCCTTTTTGAAAGATCAGGTGCTCGATTATGACCTCTTTCGGTTTCTAGAGCTGGGGGTCGACCTCGGATGGCTCGTCTACCTTCCGGTGGTCGTCTTCATTGTGACGGCGGTCTCCAACGCCGTGAACCTGACCGACGGCCTCGACGGCCTGACGACCGGCGTCACGGCGTTCGTGTCGCTGGGGCTCGTCGCGCTGGTGTATGTGTCCGGCAACGCGGAGTTTGCGACGTTCCTGAACGTCATGCACCTGCCGGGGACCGGGGAGCTGACGGTGTTCGTGGCGGCCGTCACGGCGGCCTGCTTCGGGTTTCTGTGGTACAACGGATACCCGGCGACCGTCTTTATGGGCGACACCGGCGCCCTCGCCCTCGGCGGGGCCGTGGGGAGCACGATCCTCATGGTGCGCAAGGAGCTGCTGCTGCCGCTGCTCGGCATCGTGTACTTTGCCGAGGCGCTCTCGGTCATCGTGCAGACGAGCTACTTCAAATACACCCGACGCCGCACCGGCACCGGAAAGCGCGTCTTCCGGATGGCGCCCCTGCATCACCACTACGAGGCCCGCGGGCTCCACGAGGCAAAAATCGTGACGCGCTTCTGGATTGTGACCGCCATCACCGTGATTGCCGCCCTGCTCATCCTCCGCATTCGATAGCGACTCCGATGACGAACCCCGCGCTGCGGCGTGGGGCCGAACCGATCCTCCAATCCCCCTCATCCTCTGCAATGACACCGGACGAAGTCCGCAGGACACGAGCCACCGTGGTGGGCGGCGCCCGCAGTGGGCGCGCCGCGGCCCGGCTGCTGGCGAAGGTGGGGGGCGAGGTGTTTCTCACCGAGCAGGACGCCCCGTCGGACGGGGCCGCGGCGGCCCTCGACGAGGCCGGCGTCGAGTACGAGTTTGGGGGGCACACGGCCGAGGCCCTCGACGCCGACGTTCTTGTGCTCAGTCCCGGGGTGCCCACGCAGTCGAACATCGTGCAGCAGGCGCTGCGGGCGGGACTCGACGTGTACTCCGAAATTGAGGCGGCGTCCTGGTTCTGCGACGCGCCCATCGTGGCCATCACCGGTACCAACGGCAAGACGACCACGACGAGCCTCACCGGGCACGTTTTCCGAACGGCATTCGCGGACACCCCGGGCCGGGAGGCCATCGTGGCCGGCAACATCGGGTACCCGTTTTCCGACTACGTGCTCGAGACGGAGCCGACAGACGTGGTGGTGCTGGAGGTGTCCAGCTTCCAGCTCGACCACGTGGAGACGTTCCGCCCGCGCGTGAGCGTGCTGCTGAACATCACGCCCGATCACCTGGGGCGCTACGACCACGACTTCGAGGCCTACGCGCAGGCCAAGCACAACATTTTCCGCAATCAGGGCGAGGGCGACGTGGTGGTCTACAATCGGGACGATGACGACGTACGGGACGCCGTGGAGGAGGCGGCCGCGGAGCAGGGCGTCCGCCCGATGGCCATCACCAGAGAGGGGGTGCCGGCGGCCGGGGCCGGATTCCGGGACGGCCGCATCGTGCTTCGAACCGACGACGAAGACGATTCGCTTATGCCTCAGGACGAGCTCGCCCTTCGAGGGCGCCACAACATGTACAACTCGCTTGCGGCCGCCGTCTCGGCCCGTGTGATGGAGGTCGAGAACGACGTCATTCGCGAGAGCCTGTCCGGCTTCGAGGGCGTGCCGCACCGGCTGGAGGAGGTGCGCACGGTGGACGACGTGCTGTACGTCAACGACTCGAAGGCCACCAACGTGAACGCGGTCTGGTACGCCCTGGAGAGCTTCGACCGGCCCATCGTCCTGATTGCCGGGGGCCGAGACAAGGGAAACGACTACACGGACCTCAAGCCGCTCGTTCGCGACCAGGTGCGGGCGGTGGTGGCCCTCGGGGAGAGTGCCGAGAAAGTGGAGCGGGAGCTTGGCGGAGAAGCCCCCGACCACAGCCGAGCGGAGACGATGGAGGACGCCCTGACCCAGGCCCAGCGCGCGGCCCAGCCGGGCGACGTGGTGCTGCTGAGCCCGGCGTGCTCCTCCTTCGACATGTACGAGAACTACGAGGAGCGGGGCGACACCTTCCGCCGCCTCGCGGAGACGCTGCTATAGGAATTACGTGTTGCGTATTGCGTATCCGATCGTCTCTCCGACCACGTACGCAATACGAAATACGCACGACATTCAACCCGACGACTCAATTTTCCGACTTCACACTGACGCTCGATGAGCATCGTCCAGTCCCTCACACAGAAAGTGACCGACCGCGCCCCGGCGGACAAGTACGTGGTGTGGGTCGTGTTGGCGCTGTCGTCCGTGGGCGTGGTGGCGGTGTATAGCGCCGTCACGTATCTGGCGGAGGTGCGGGCCGGGACCGAGCCGGTGCACTTCCTGCTTCGCCACCTGGCCCGTGTGGGGATTGCCCTCGGGGCGATGGGGGTGGTGAGCCTCATCGACTACCGCACGCTGGCCCGGTACAGCCGGCTGGCGCTCGTGGGCACCCTGCTCCTGCTGGTCGCCGTCAAGGTCGTCGGTCTGTTCTCGGGCGGGGCCGACCGCTGGCTGCAGATTGGCGGGGTCGGGTTTCAGCCGTCGGAGTTCGCGCGGGTGGCGCTCGTCTTCTACGTGGCGGTGTTGTTGGTGCAGAAGCAGGACTACGTGAAGAGCTTCAGCCGCACGTTCCTGCCGGTGCTGTTTTGGGTGGGGGTGACGGTGGGACTCATCGCCCTTGACGACCTGTCGACGGCCCTCGTGTTGCTGCTCGGGGTGCTGCTGATGAGCTTCGTGGGGCGCGTGAGCGTTCTGCAGATCGGGGGGCTCGCCGTGCTGGGGGGCGTGATGGCGTTCGGCGTGCTGTCGACATCGCCCGACCGGGCCGCCCGCCTAGAGGCGTACCTCGGGATGGACTTGTTTCCGAACACCGACACGGAGCAGGTCATGGACGCGCGGGGGGAGCAGTATCAGTCCCGGCAGGCCCGGATGGCCTTCGCGGCGGGCGGGTTCACCGGGGTGTGGCCCGGGAAGAGTGTCCAGCGCGACTTCCTTCCGGGGCCCTATAACGACCTTATTTTCGCCATCATCGCGGAGGAGTACGGCATCTTCGGGGCCCTTGCCCTGTTGGCCGGGGTCTTCGTGCTGCTTTTTCGCGGGTACCTCCGCATTGCGCGGGGCGCTCCGGACCCGCTCGGGCTCCTTCTTGGGGTG
>ERZ1034573.412-NODE-412-length-12801-cov-7.837282_pt1 | contig 12801 bp, 9 predicted proteins | sample MGYA00520641_ERZ1034573 | MGnify/ENA primary metagenome ERZ1034573 (study PRJEB33760, sample SAMEA4777724) | hypersaline lake metagenome | biome: hypersaline environment; feature: brines | place: Spain | collected 2014-08 | depth 0 m ...
CTTCTCCTGTTGCTATGGAAAACTGGTATGCGCATCGGGGCGGTTCAGGGACTTGATGTTGAGGACTACGACTCCACAGAGGGCTATATCTCGGTTTGTCACCGACAAACAACGCCGCTGAAAAATAAAGAGGGCGGAGAGCGGTTCGTTGCGCTGTCCGACGAGACCTGTGGTGTATTAGACGACTGGCTATCGCACCAGCGCCCTGACGTGACCGACGACGTTGAACGGCGACCCCTTCTTGCCACCGCCCACGGGCGACCACACAAGACGACACTCCGAGAAAAGGTCTACCGTTGGACTCGGCCCTGTCAGTATAGCGGTGAGTGTCCACATAACCGCGATATCGAGGAGTGTGAAGCCACTGACGGGCATAACAAGACTGCTTCGAAGTGTCCTTCTTCGGTTTCTCCACACGCGATCCGACGTGGTTCGATAACACACCACCTTACCGAGGATGTCCCAGAGAAGGTCGTATCAGACCGTATGAACGTTGGACAGGACGTGCTCGACAAACACTATGACCGCCGCTCCGAGGAGGTGAAGGTCGAACAGCGGCGTGGGTATCTGGAAGACGTATGAAAGACCTCAGAGTTACCATAGACGGCGACACACACGCCGTTGATAGCGTTGAGGAGGCCGCTATCCTATCCGACGAAGCCGGCGGTGAAGACGACGTGGTCGCTATTCACGTCCAGCATACAGGCAGAGAGTGGGTTGCGACGGTCGAAGATCCCGACCTCGACTACGAGGCCCGCGACGACCGCAAGTGGGGCGCTATCCGCGAGCTGGTCGACCTCGTAGACGACCGCGCTCGACGGTTCGGGTTCTAACTCGCCACACCGACTTCGACATACGCTTCGCCTTCCGCTCCGCTCGTGTGGAGCACGACAACGCTGTAAGCTCCAGTCACTTACGCCGCCTAAGACGGTGACAGACATATCTACCCCTAATCTATTTACGATGGGGTGTGACCTCTTGGAATAATGAGAACTGCTGAGGAGATAGCCGAACGAGCAAGAGGGAAGTACAAACCTGAATACATTACCCAGACGAACTCGGTGGCCGTGCCTATTATCGAGCGACTTTCTTCAGAAGAACAACTCCATTTCGTCTTCTTTCACGAAAATAAGGGATTCCGGATCTTCGAGCCGGACGGGAAAGAACGAACACCAGACCATACTTCCATTACTGGAACAACCAACAAACGGTTCTTTTTGGTGACCGACGAGCGGATTCTCTATATCGTCGGTGAAGATGAGGAAGCCGATGATAAGATACAGGAGTTTTCTTATCACAACATTACCTCGGTGGAGGGCTACGAGTCTAAGGGCGCGTCGATAATAGAGTTTAGCACGAAAGACGGACGCAGATACAAGTTCGTTAATAACGCTTGGCAGACCGATACAGTCCAAAATGCGGCGAAGTATATCAACAGTCAGGTTGACTCAACGGCCACGGAGGGCTCCGAAGAACCTGCTCAGGGAGACACAGAAGGGGCAAACCCGGAGCAGGAAACTACGGCTCCACCGGAAACCAGATTTTGTCCTGACTGTGGAGCGGAGGTGACGGCAGACGACGCTTTCTGTAGCGAGTGTGGGAATAATGTGGAACAGCTGGGGCCTTCTGCCGGCTCACCCGAGAGCAAAGCCGCCAGCGGTGACTCCTCAGGTGAGGAAATGTCCTTCACAGAGCGTGTGGAGGATGTTCAAGATAGAAAAGACGACGGTGGGTCTGGAGCGGATGAAACGTCTGGAGATGGAGGCGCAGACGACTCGGAAAACGAAGGCATAACGTGGACGCTGAGCCTCGTCGTAGGTGGCTTTATGAGCCTCTCGGGGATAGTGCTGGGTATCTATTATTTCGCATTTGAGGGGAACATCCTTTCAGGGCCACTTCTTTTCCTATCAGGTTGGTTCGGCGGTCAGTATCTGGGTGGAACTTTCAATATGTCCAAATGGCTCGCTATCGTGATCTTCTTAATTCTCTGGATGAGTGGTGCGGCACTAATAGGGGTAGTATAACCTCCAGACTGTGACTGAAAGGAAACGAACCACATAGCGTATCACTATGCACTCCTTCTGTTCTCGTGCCAGAGTACGGCTCTCTACCGAAGCAGTCGATTACTACGACGCATCCGACCTGCCTTCCCGAGATTTCGCTCTCGCACCGTTCTCGCGGCTCTTACGGTGAGACACAGGCTCGCTATACCCTGTATCTCGAATTTCGTTCAGCCGTTCCCCTCTGCTTTTGACCGAGGGGCCTGCTCTCCGAGGTGCTATGACCGACGACGACCTCAAAGCACGAACCAACGACTTCGTCCACGCACTCGCCGCTTCAGACGCCGACGTTGCGAACATCAGCGCGGAAAGAACCGAGCAGGGTATGCGGGTGACGTTCGACCTGCTCGATCCCGACGACACCAACCTCGTCCGAGACGTTGCCGACGAACACGGCTTCGAACAGTGCGGCGACACCGGAGAACGGTTCGAGAGCCAACCCTGACTACCAGTCGAGGGCTGAACTGCCTGCCGTTGGTGGATGGAACTCGCCTTCCTCGTCCTCACAATAACTGAATATCGTTCGTTCGAGTCTGTTTCCTGTTGGGTGTTCCATTACCTCTTGACGATAGTTTTCCAGTCCATCTGGGAGCACCTGACCATATGAGAGAATGAACTCGCCGTCTATGTCGGTGACTCTGCTTACGAGTTCGTCGTGATCAAAGTCGGCGGTATCTTGATAGTATTCTTCTTTTTTGGAGTATGGCGGGTCAAGATAGAATAGAGTCTCTGGCGAGTCATACCGAGCGAGAATCTCCTTATAGTCCTCGTTCTCTATCTTGACCGGGTCATCCAGATCTGGTTGATGTGTAAGATCAAACCGTCTTTCGAAGTACGTTGGATCGTTTCTCGTGAACCGTTTTCTGAACTCGGGGAGTCGGTCGCGTTTATTGAAATACCGTTGAGGCTTGTATCGTTTCACCCCCGGTCGTCTGTACCCAGATCCGTCGTCCTTCTTGCGTTGTTGAGGAAACCGGAGATAGAAGAAGGCTGCCGCCCTCTTGACCCTATCCTCCGGCCTATTGCTCCCCTCGTACCAACTTTCGTCTCCGTACCAGCGGTCTTCCCACTTGTCGTAGAGTTTCTCCTCATACGGCTTCCCTTCCAACTGCACCGTTATTTCTTGCGCGTGGTCACGGAGCGTTTCGAAGAAGTGGGTGAAGTCCTCGTTGTGGTCGTTGTAGACTTCCTCCTGACTTGGTGGCTTATTATACAGTACCGTCGCGCTCCCACCGAACACTTCTACGAACGTCTTGTGATCCGGGAGTCGAGTCTGTCTCTTTAGATGTTTGAACTTACCCCACTCAGGTACAGTCACACTAAATCGGCCCTTGAACCACTCTGGGTTTTCCTGCTCGTAACGAGTCCACTCCTTACTATTCTGAAACTGGTTCCAGTTTAAGACGCTCCAGAGTATCCAGTTGACGATCTTCTGTTTGGAACCGATGTATGGGAATAAGTAGTCTCCCTCCATCCAGTTTTTGTGCTCGATCTCGTTTCGCTGTTTCCAGTCTCTTCGGATTTTACGGGCAGTTGGATGTGATACGCCGATACTTGAGGCCACCTCAGCAGTCGACGCTTTGGGACGTTTCTTGAGAAACTCCCGACCAGCCCGCCACTTCGCTGACTGGGGAGCAAAATCCGAAGTCGCCTTGATCTCGCCGGCCTCAAACAACTGGTGGCGTATCTGCCCTATCCAACGTCCAGTAACACCGAATCGTTCGGCAAGTTCTGAATCAGTAGCGTGATCGTCAGTACCATCGAGAGAGAGGATCCGCTCTTCGATCTGTTCTCGCGTTCCGGCCATACAACCAGTACACTCGGACTCTTGAAATCCGTTCCCCCGTCTGTCACGAGCCTTTGGTCGTCTTCTTCTGAGTCGTTGTGCTTGCTTTCCGGGAACAACGCCGGCTCGTACTGTTCACCGTTGCAGTGGACTTCGTCGGTATCTTCGGGCGGTTCTATCCCACTCGGGAAATAGACGTGTCGCTGGCCGTTCTCGCGGTTGTTACATACTGCCCTCGCAAACTCACCTGTCTCTCGCTGAAGTTGTTTCAGCGTCTCCTCGAAGTATGACTGCGTTCGTTCAGGGTTGAGTGCAACAGCGAGTATTCCGACCTCCTCTGCTGTGGGATACTCTCGTGAGTCCGACCGCGATGTGTCCCCGCAGGAGCAAGCCCGAGGGGGGGTACATATTTCTCTACAGGAGGAGCAGTAGAGAGTAGTAGAGTCCGAGGACGAGTCGTCTTCAGAAGCATAGAGCGAGGATATGTCGAGACCATACAACTTGCCAGCCCACTCGGGATCGACACCTCTGGCGAGTATGCTCACGGCGGCCCGAACGGTGTCTTTCGTCACGAGGCTCGGCTCCCCGTCTTTGCTTGGATCCGTCCACGGTCGGTGTTCGTCTGGGTCGAACCCATCCTCGTACTGACGCCGTCGCCATCGATGCCACGCTCCGAAGTCGAAGTACTCTTCGACGGCGTCCATCTGTTCTTCGAGGTAGGTGTCTCCATCGTCGCGGCTGAGACACTTTCTCAGGTTCCCGGTCTTATCGTATCTGTTCTCCGAGCAGTAGCGTTTGAACACCGCGAGTGCCTGTTCTCGGGCGGTGTCGCTGTCGTCACCCCGGAATAGGAAGGCCCCATAGAGCCACTCTAACACATAGTAGTCGGCGGCACTCCGGTCGATACTATCAGGGTCGTCGTCTCGACGGAGACGATAGGAGCCGGTTCCTCCGCGAAGGGAATCCATCAGGTCGGAACCAGCCAGTTCGGTGGCGTGGCGGGGCACAAATATGGTACAGATGTATCTCTCTGCCGCGTCGGTGAACGCTTCATGAGGTTCGGTGAAGCCGGCGTTACTACCAGTCGACGTGGAGGCTGTGTCGCTCGTACTATCGTCTTCTTCGGACTGGCAAACATCTCTGAGGTTGTCGAGGTCTTTGCCCGAGAGAGTCGCTATGGAGCGGTCCTTCGAAATCGTGTATGGAGTCCGTCCGGTCTTCCCGCAGTTTTTACACTCGGCGTCGTGGTCAACAGCAGAACCGGGGCCGACGCTGTACCAGCCGTACCGAACGCTCCCCCACGACGGACTCCCGGCGTTCGAGATACCGGAGTCATCCTCGACGGTGTAGTAAAGATGGAGTCCGTCGTGGACGGTTTCGACCGTGAGTGTCTCAGGAAGTGAAGTAACCCACTCGGGGAGGTCGGATGAGTTGTCTACGTCGATGTCGAGTATCACTAACTCATCCCCGCCGTGGATCGTGTAGTTGCCGTATATTTCGGAGGGCCGTTCCTGTGTCGTCGCCTGTTCGTGGTTCGAGGTCCGGGCCTGCTTCGATCCGTGAGGAAGCGAGATGCTCCGAGCAACCCGGACACCAGCCTCCTCCAGTCGTGTTTCAACCTGCTCTTTGAGGTGACAAAACTCCGCTGAGCGGCTTGGAGAAGCTATTAGTCTATCGCCCTCTACATCTGGCATAGACGACACCCCCACGTCGTCGAGGTCCTGTTCAACCGTCGTTCGCCCGAGGCCACCGGGCGGACACTACCTTCGAACATCGTTCGTGAGTGCCTGCTCTGAGCGTAGAGTGGGAGCGTAATCAACGCTCTCCCCTCGTAGCCGCTATTCGAGCGGTAGAATAGTTCTGTAGTCTAATAACAGCCGTCTCAAGAGAATATCTGGGGTGATATAGAACGGAGTACTCAGAAGACTTCCAGATTATCTCGGAAACCTCGTGAGTACTTTCTGTGAAACCAACTGATCCGTACAGAAACGCATCCCGGACACATAAGAGACGCCGGCGTATGGTCTACTATATGTCCCTGAGTCTCGACGAACTGGATTCTCACCTGTTCAAGTGTGCCGACATCATCCGCGACGCCGTCGACTCGACCGATTACAAAGACTACATCCTCCCGCTGGTCTACTACAAGACGATCTCGGACAACTTCGAGAAACAGCGGGAACAGTACGTCAAGGAGTACGGCGAGGAACACGCTAACAGACCGAATATCTACGACGTGCCGTATGTCCCGGATGGCTATCTCTGGGACGACCTGCGAGCAGTCAACGAGAACGTCGACGAGGCGATTAACGACGCTTTCGACGCCCTCAGAGAAGCGAACGACGGTGAGGTCGAAGGCGTATTCAGAGCCAACTACGTCGCCGAGGACGCACTCACAGACGACCGGCTTACTCGCCTCATCGAACACCTGAGCACCTACGACCTCGACAACGAGAGGGTCCCGCCGGATATGCTCGGTGAGGCGTATATGGACCTCGTCCGGCACTTCGCTGAGGAAGAAGGGAAGTCGGGTGGCCAGTTCTTCACCCCGCCCCACATCATCCAGTTGATGGTGCGTCTCCTCTCTCCCTTCGAGGACGGCGACACCTTCCACGACCCGACCGTCGGATCCGGAGGGATGCTTGTCGAAGCCGCAACTCACTACCGAGACGAACAGGGAGGCGACCCATCGAAACTCCAGTTCACTGGGCAGGAGATCAACCCCGATATCGCGGCCATCGCTAAGATGAACCTCTCGATTCACGGCCTCAGTGGTCGGATCGAGCGTGAGGATTCGCTTTTGCGGCCACAGTTTACCGAGAACGGCGAACTCACTCGATTCGACTACGTCCTCGCTAACTTCCCGTTCTCCGTCGACTGGGCGAAAGACGAACTCCAAGACGACACCTACGGACGCTTCGACTGGCACGAGAAACTCCCTCGGGCCGATAGGGGCGATTATGCGTTTATTATGAGTATGGCGAAGCAGTTACAGACTCCAGAGGAGGATGGCGAGGGCGGGCAGGCGGCTATCGTTGTCCCGCACGGTGTACTCTTCCGAAAACACGAAGGTCGGTATCGGAAGCCGATGCTGGAGCGGGATATGGTCGAGGCGATTATCGGCCTCCCGGAGAATCTCTTCCAGAACAACTCGATTCCCTCGGCTATCCTCGTGCTGAACACCGACAAGCCAGCCGAACGTGAGGGTGAGGTACAGTTCATCCACGCAGCCGACGAAGACTTCTACCGCGAGTTGTCGAACCAGAACGAACTGACCGACGAGGGGTTGGATCATATCGTCGGAAACTTCGACGAGTGGCGGACGGAGGAGCGAGTGAGTCGCGCAGTCTCGCTGGAAGAAATCGAAGAGAACGATTACAACCTGAATATCGCGTTGTACGTCGACACCACCGAACCCGAGGAAGACATCGATGTTGCCGAAGAGTTAGCAACGTTACGAGAGTTACAGGCTGAACGCAACGATATCGAGTCTCAGATGACCAAGCAGATGGAGGCTCTGAACTATGAGTGAGCAGGACGCCACACTTGATGAGTTCGCAGGTGATGTCGATGATCCCTCTGAACAAGAGGGCGAACGACGCTTACCAGAAATCGACTCTATACCAGACGACTGGAATTTGGTGACTGTCGAGGAAGTTGCAGAAGAGATTCTTGGTGGTGGTACTCCCTCGAAGAGCAACAACGATTACTGGGGAGGCGAAATACCCTGGGCGAGTGTGAAGGACCTCGGGGCTATCAAACTCTCTGACCCGGAGGACTCCATCACTGAGGCAGGCGTCGAAAATAGCGCAACAAACGTCGTTCGAGCAAACTCTGTTGTTATTTCCACGCGGATGACAGTGGGAGAGCCGTTCCTCAACGAGGTTGATATGGCGATTAATCAGGATATGAAAGCCGTTATTCCCAACACAGAGATGATGAACTCGCTCTTTCTCGTCTACTCTCTCTGGGACAAGGATCCGTATCTTAAAAGCCTCGGACGCGGGACCACGGTTGATGGAATAACAACGAACGACCTATCTCGGACGCACATCGGATTGCCATCTCTGGAGGAACAGCGTAAAATCGCCAGCGTTCTCTACACCGTTGATCAGGCGATTCGAAAAACAGAGGAGATAATTAGTCAACTTGACCGGACAAGAGCTGGGTTGACACAGAGCCTATTTTTGAACGGATACCGAGACTACGATGAAGTGGTTGAAGCCCACCATCGGAACCGGCTACCCAAACATCCGGCTTCGTGGGAAACAAAGCCAGCAAAAGAGGTTATACAGGTGACTCGTGGGGCTCATCCACGGCCAAAGAGTGATATCTCACTCTGGGGAGGCGATATACCTATGATCAAGATCGGGGACCGGAATCGAGGCGACTCACAGACGATCACGTCCACGGAGGATACAGTGACTGAAAAAGGAAGTAGGAGTAGTAAGCTTGTAGATAGAGGGACCCTCATCGTCTCTAACGCTGGAACGGTGGGTGCTGCCCGTATCACCGGTATGGAAGCGTGTATTCACGACCACTGGTTAATCCTACGCGGTTTTGAAGAGAAACTTGACACTCGCTATCTCTACTACTTCATCAACTGGAATCAAGACTTTCTCGAATCACTCGCCTCGGGGAGTACCGTCTTGGATCTTAACACCGATGACTTCCGGTTATTCGATCTTACCTTCCCCGAGATTGAGGAACAGCGAGAGATTGCTGATGTACTCGATGGTATTCATAAGAAAAAAACGAAAAATAAGGAATACAACGAGCAACTTCAGCGTCTCAAACAGGGACTGATGCAGGACCTCATCTCAGGAGAGATTCGTACCCACGACAAAAATATCGAGATCGTCGACGACGTGCTCCAGTATGGCTAACGCACAACCCTCTGAGGCCGGCGTTCAGGAGTCTGTCCTACAGTGGCTCAACAGTCTCGGATGGAACACATACGACGACGCCAAACGGGGTGCGACGGTTCTCGACGAACGCTACGAACGGCAACGGTCTGAAGTCATCTACTGGGACCTGCTCGCCGAGGCAGTCGTCGACATCAACGACGAACTCACGGAGGACAAAGTCGGCCGCTTCTTGAATTCACTTCGGCGTGATCTTGACCACGACAACCTCCTCGACGGTAACGAGGCGTTTCACGAGGTACTGACGACAGGAAAAAAACACACCGTCGACCAGAAGCACAACGGAACGAAGACGATCTACGCCGACCTCATCGACTTCCAGAACCCCGAGAACAACCGACTCCACGCTATCGATGAGTTCGCTGTCTCCCGTCGCGGATCCATCCGCCCCGACGTAACTCTCCTCGTCAACGGTATCCCCATCGTCCAGATGGAACTGAAGTCCGTCGCACACGACAACGATTTCTATGACGCCATCAACGACCTACAGGAATACGAGGAGAAGGTCCCGAGAGCGTTTATTCCGACGCTGTTTAACGTCGCCGCCGATACGCAGGAACTCCGGTATGGTGCTGTCGGAGCCACCCACGAGTTCTATCAGGGCTGGACAACCGCACCTGAACAGTATCAGTCGGACAACGATATGAAGCAGGCGGTACAGGCCTTGCTAAACCCGAAAACGCTCCTCGATCTGCTGAAGTACTTCGTATTCTACGAGGAGCAACCCGACCAAGACGCGAAAATCATCCCCCGGCATATGCAGTACTATGCGGTCAAGCGAATCCTCCAACGTGTTGACCGTGGTGAGCACCGAAAGGGACTCATCTGGCACACACAGGGGTCGGGAAAGTCGTTCACGATGCTGTTCACCGCGAGGAACCTTCTCGACCGCGACATCCTCAACGCCCCGCAACTGTTCGTCGTCGTCGATACAGACAAACTCAACAGCCAGATGCGGGACCAACTGGCGAACCTCTCCTTCGAGCGGTGGACGGAAGCAAAGAGTATCGAAGGACTGGAGGAGACCATCGCCGCTGGGCGGAGCGAACTGGTCGTCACGACCGTCCAGAAATTCCAAGACGTGGATCCGGGCGTTCAGTCGAGCGACGAGGTCGTTGTGATGTCCGACGAGGCTCACCGATTTATGGAAGCCGACCTCGGGAGTCGATTAGAGGCCGCGCTTCCCGACGCTTACCACTTCGGATTTACCGGTACACCTGTTCGGGAAGGCGACCGTGACAAAGACCGGAACACGTTCGACGAGTTCTCACCAGACGACGAAGAGTATCTTCACCGATACTCGATCAAAGACGGTATCGACGACGAACTGATTCTCCCCGTCTACTTCCGGCTCCGTCACGGGATGGACTGGGACGTTGATGAGGCCGGCCTCGACGCAGAGTTCGACGAAGAGTTCGCTACCCTCCCCAAAGACGAGAAACTGGAGATCATCCGCGAGCACGTCACCAGCCGGATGCTCGCCGAAATCGAACCGCGTGTCGAACGGGTAGTCGAAGAGATCGACGACCACTTCGACGGCGTCGAAAAGAACGGCTGGAAGGGGATGGTCGTCACGCCGAGCAGAGAGTCGGCGGCTATGTACGGCAAGCGGCTCACCGAACGTCGAGGCGAGGATTCCGTCGAGGTTCTCTACACGTCGACCAACGACGACCCGGAACTGCTTCGGCAGTACCATACTGACCCCGGCGGGCGTGACCAAATCGTCCGGGAGTTCAAGAAGGAAGCCGAGCCGAAACTCCTCGTGGTACATAATATGCTCCTCACGGGGTTTGATGCCCCGATTCTGAAGACGATGTATCTCGACCGGGAACTTCGAGACCACTCGTTGATGCAGGCTATCGCTCGGACAAACCGACCTGCGGATGGCAAAGAGAACGGCGAGATCGTCGACTTTCAGGGCGTGTTCGAGAACATCGATGACGCCCTCGACTACGACACAGAGACGAAACAGTACGCCGCACAGGACAGCGAACAACTGTTCGAGAAACTCCAGAGACAACTCGACGCTGTCCTCGACATCTTCGAGGGGATCGACCGAGAGGACAGTCAAGAGGTTGTAGATGAGTGTCTCGATAGGGTAAGTACCCATCCAGAGAAAGGGCAGTTCAAGAAGGGCTTCCGCCGACTACAAGACCTATACGAATCCGTCTCGCCTGACCGACGACTTGTTGAGGAGGGTATCGATGAGGACTACGGATGGCTCGGACGGATCCATACGGCCTTTCAGAGGACGAACAACCGCTCGAAGCGACCCGAAGACGAGATGCGGGCAAAGACTCGTGAGATAATCGAAGAGCACGTCGACATCGGGGAGGTCAAACAGAGTTACCCAGTATACGAACTCGGTGAGGAGTACCTCGACGAACTCGATCACCTCGGTAGTGACGCGACGAAAGCCTCAACGATAGCCCACGCGATCCAAGAGAGCACTCAACCACGTATGGGACAGAACCCCCGCTACGAGCGTCTGAGCGACCGCGTGACCGACATCGTTGAGGAGTGGGAGGCAGGCGACCGAGCCGATCCCGAGGCCGTCGAAGCCCTCAGAAAGGTCGAAGAGGAGGTGCTCGCTGTCGAGGATGAAGCAAACGAGCGCGGGATGTCGGATGCCGAGTTCGCTATTTTCACCGACCTCACCGAAGAGCGTGACATCGACATCTCCGAGCATACAGCCGAAGAACTTGCCCGTGCCATCGTATCGGAGTTCGACGACCGAGTCGACACGAGTTACGATGGATGGGAGACGACCGATAAGACGGTCAAAGAAATCGAACTCGTGTTACTCGACGTGCTCGTGAAGGAGTACGACCGGGGCGAACTGGTGACTGACGAGTTCATCGACTCTGTCCATACCTACCTGATTCAGAACTATGTCGCAGACAACACGTAAGCACACGACGACGCTGGCCGGTGAAGAGGTGACCTATGAGGTCTCCCGGAGTGACGACGCCACACAGCCCCGGATCGACGCAGGGATAGACGGGATTACCGTGGTCTTGCCGGCGTCACTCGACGAGGACCCGGAGACTGTCTTGATGGAGAACGCTGGGTGGGTACTCGAAAAGAAAACGAAGTTCGACCAGTATCGAGCGGATATCCCGGATCGCACCTTCAAAGCCGGCGAACAGTTTCCCTATCTCGGGGAGGACCACGAACTGATTATCGAGCTGCGACAAAAATCCGAAGTCGTTGATCAGACGATTCGACTCCGGCAGAGTGCTGTCGACCAGTCCTCGGTTGAGCGTGTGCTTCGGAACTTCTACCGACGTGAAGCCCGAGAGTACCTCTCTGAACGTCTTGATCAGTTCGCCGGCGGGATGGAGTTAGACTATGACGGGGTACAGATACGAAACCAGCGAACTCGGTGGGGCAGTTGCTCGACGAACGGAACGATCAGCCTGAACTGGCGACTACTGATGGCTCCGCCCGAAGTCATCGACTATGTCGTCGTTCACGAACTCGCACACCTTCGGGAACCAAACCACACGGACGCCTTCTGGTCGCTCGTCGCTGAGTACATCCCCGAATATGAGGCCCACGAAGACTGGCTGGAGGAGAATAGCACGCGGCTTGTATTCTCTGCGGACGATCTGTAGGGACACACGTTCTCACACCCACGGGGACAAATACGGCGAATCTGCTCAAGTTGTCTCAACGGCCCCCTTCGGAAATACACAGGTCGGAAATTAGGCGAAAACCCCCACCCGGAGAATATGACAGTCGCCGGCGACTGGCTCTACTGATACCTTCGTTGACCCGCTTTACTACGCCGGCAACTCACGCTACTACGCTATTCAGAAGCAGGACCAGAACCAGTCGGGGCTTTATTAGTTTATTATACTCCGTGAGGGCGTCACAACCCCTCTGTTTCCACTCCAACGAAGACGAGGGTCGTAAGGAAAGGGTGGGGTGTGCTCGTGTTGTTGAACCCGTCAACCGTGGGGTTCGAGCCGTGAAGACCGCTTGGAACACCGGTCTACTCGACCGTCCACGAGATTATCGCGCCCTG
>ERZ1034573.414-NODE-414-length-12777-cov-7.091652_pt1 | contig 12777 bp, 10 predicted proteins | sample MGYA00520641_ERZ1034573 | MGnify/ENA primary metagenome ERZ1034573 (study PRJEB33760, sample SAMEA4777724) | hypersaline lake metagenome | biome: hypersaline environment; feature: brines | place: Spain | collected 2014-08 | depth 0 m ...
GGCGACCCCCGACGTGGGACGCGAAAGCGTACTTCGCCACCGAGGAAACGTGCAATCTCGAACTCCCCTTCGGGGAATCCTCGCCCTTCAGGGCGGGGAGGATGTCAAAGCAGTTGTGGCCCGAAGATCATCAGGACCAGCGACGCGAGCATCGTCAGCCCGATGCTGGTGGTGATGGTCCGCACCACCCGCGGGGAGTCGGAGACGGGGAGCCGGGAGACCACCGCCTCGGCGCCCATCCGCAGGATGCGCCCGCCGTCGAGGGGGTAACCGGGGATGCAGTTGAACAGGCCTAGCTGGAGGTTGACCCACGCCGCCCAGAAGAGCGTGTTCGCGAGGATGAACACGCCGTCGCCGAGTGGGGCGAGCGGTCCCTGCACGACGTAGAAGTTCGTCACGGCGGGTGTGAACCCGGGGAAGTTCGGAATGCCGAGGACGATGGACGCGAGCGGGAGGACGAGCGCGACGTAGACCAGCGCGAACGCCGAATCGGTCAGGCCGGAGAAAGTCGCGCTCCCCTCGCCGCCCGACCCGCCGAGCAGTTCGAGGTAGGCGCCGGCGGGGTAGGATCGCACGCCGAAGTCGGTGATCAGGAGGCCGCTCGTGCCGGGGAAGATGTCGACGCCGACGAAGCCGTTGCCGTCCCGCGGGTTCTCGCCGAGGCGCACGTCGTAGGTTTCGAACTCGCCGTCGACGTAGGCGCGGACGGTGACCCGATCACCCTCCTGGTAGCCGTCGAGCACCCGCGCCAGGTCGGCGGAGGACGTGACCCGTTGGCCGTCGATGCCCGTGACGATCATCGTCGCGTTGGTCGGCGCGCTGGCGTTGGCGAGCGGCCCGTCGGGGGCGACTCCCGTGATGTACGCCCCCACCGGAATCGTGCGCTCGCCGGCCGTCGTCTCGATCCGGGCGAACGTCCCGTCGGCCACCGCCGCCCGGAACTCGCCGCGCGTGTGGACGGGCGTGCCGTTGACCGCCGTCACCTCGATCGGGTCGTCCTCGACGGTCAGGTTCGCGGGGTTCCCGCCGACGCTCCCGACCACCGTGAGCGAGCGTTCGACCCGAACCGTCCGTTCCCCGTCGATTTCGACGGCGACGGTCCGTTCCTCCGCGGCGAGGAGGGCGTCGTTCAGGTCGCGTTCGGTCGTGACGTTGGCGCCCGCGACGGCCGTGATGCGGTCGCCGTGATCGATGCCCTCGACGGACGCGGGCGAGCCTTCGTACGCCCCGTCGACGGCGACGCCGGGGGCGACGCCGACGGCGGCGATGACCGGCCCGAACAGGAGCGCGAAGGCGACGGCCGTGAGGACGAAGTTGTTGGTCACGCCCGCCGCGAACATCCGAGTACGGGCGCCGCGGTTGGCGCTTCCCTGGCTCTCCTCGTCGGGTTCGACGAACGCCCCGATCGGAATGAACGCCAGGAAGACGACGCCCATGGACTCGATGTCGATGTCCTCGACGCGACAGAGTAGCCCGTGGCCGCCCTCGTGGACGACGAGGCCGACGAGCAGGCCGAAGACGATTTCCGGCGCGACGGCCAGCGGGAGGAAGTCGTTGACGCCGGGGACGACGAGAAAGTTCTGGGGTTGGTTGACCGCCGACGGCGCCGGCGGGTTCCGGAGGATGGTCAGCGCCTGGACCAGCAGAAGGGCGAACATTCCGGCCATGATGACCAGGGCGACGCCGACGCCGACGTTGCTGTACGCGCGCCAGAGGCGCTTGGGCCGTGCGAGACGGGTGAGGAGTGCGCGCCCGCGACGGGTGTGGATCGTCGCGATCGGTCCCTGTAATCGCACCGCGCTGGGAAGATAGCCACGAATCTGGAGGGCCTTCGCCACGAGGGAGTAGACGAGGACGCCGACGAGCACCCACAGCAGCGTGTTCATCTACCCGAGCGAAGGCCGCGACGGCAAAAGGCGTTCGGATACCGTCTACGCGTCGGGTGCCTCGACCCAGTACGGTAGCTTCCGGCCGTCGGGCATCAGGCCCCGGTCGTCGACGATCCCCTCCTCCCAGGCGTTCGGGAAGCCGGTCACGTCGACGCCCGCCGAGTCGAGCGTGGTCAGCGACTCGATGCACTCCTCTCCCCATAGTGGCGTTTGTAAGTCATCACAGACGCCACTACAGTACCCGTCCTCGCTGACGACGAACAGTGTGGCTGGCATGCGACCGGGGGTCTTGAGGGGTAAACGGCCCGTGATGCGGCGGCGTCGCGAACTCGCGCGACTTTTTCCCGCTGGGCGTCGAAGCACCCCTATGACACGTTTCGATGCGGCCGACGCCGCGGAGCGCCGCAAACTGTTCGCCGAGTCGGTCCTCGCCCACCGGAATCGCGGGAGTCAGTTCTGCACCATCGAGGTCGATCCGGCGGACGCGCCGGGCGCGAGCGACGACGACGAGCCCGCGCCCGTCCCCTGGATTCAGTTCGCCGAGAAGACGTTCAACCTCGACTGCACCGACGCGGAACTCGACCGGCTGAAAGGGCTTCTCGACGAGTTCCCCGAGTGCCGCATCGAGCGGATCGAACGGCCCGAGGAGGCCGAGGGGGCGAACGTCCGGATCACCGCCCGGTCGGACGCGAACCGGCTGGGCCAGTTCGCGGACCGCGCCCTCCAAGTCACGTTCGGCCTCGACGACGACTACCGAGCGTGGGTAACGCAGATATGAGGAAGGGGAAGTGTGATGATGGTTCGGGACGCGATGTTGGGTCATGAACGTACTGTGCGAGTCGCCTCCCGGACCGAACGGAGGGTGCAGCCGTGAGTGAGCCGGCTGGCTCGCCCGGACTCCTGTCGCGGCCGCTCGTGCCGGTCGCGAGCGAGGACGACGCCGTCGAAACCTGTCGCACCGCGTTCCCGCGCATCGCCGCCGCGGGTGGTCGCCCGGTCGTCGTCCACGTCATCGAGAAGGCGGGGGGTGCTCCCGACAAGGCGTCGGTCGAACAACGGGAGGCGGCGGCCGAGGAGGCGTTCGCCGTCGTCCGCGACCGTGCGGCCGACCACGGCCTCGACGTGGAGACCGACGTCCGGTACGGGACGGACGTGGTCGACGCCATCCTCGCGGCGGCGGCCGACGCCGACGCGAGCGCCCTCGTCTTCCACCCTCGGGGCGGCTCGTGGCTGCTCGACCTCCTGACCGGCGACGTGCGCGACAGGCTGATCGAGGAGAGCGACCGGCCGGTGGTCGTGTTGCCCGATCCGGAGGGCGACCAGTGAGCGGCGAGGAACTCGCCAAGGACCTCGGCCCGCTGGCCGCCCTCACCATCGGCGTCGGGACGATGATCGGCGCGGGCATCTTCGTGCTACCCCGGACGGCGATCAGCCAGGCCGGCTCCTTCGCCGTCGTCGCGTTCGTCCTCGGCGGCGCCATTGCGCTCCTGACAGCCTTCTCGGCCAGCGAACTCGGGACGGCGATGCCCAAATCCGGCGGGGCGTACTACTACGTCAACCACGCGCTCGGCCCCCTGTTTGGCTCCGTCGCGGGATGGGCCAACTGGCTCGGCCTCGCCTTCGCTTCCGCGTTCTACATGGTCGGCTTCGGCCAGTACATCCAGCAGATATTCGGGCTCACGGGCACCGTCGGCGTCGGCCCGGTCGCGGTCGACCCGGTGAAGATCATCGCCCTCGTCGGCGCCGTGTTGTTCATCGCGATCAACTACGTCGGCGCGAAGGAGACGGGGCGGCTCCAGAACGTCATCGTCATCGTCCTCGTGGGTATCCTCGCCGTCTTCACCGCCTACGGCGCGCTCCGGGCCGACACGGCGAACCTGCCGCCGGCGGCGACGTTCACCGACACGATGGCCGTGACCGGCATCATCTTCGTCTCCTACCTCGGTTTCGTCCAGATCACGAGCGTCGCCGAGGAGATCAAGAACCCCGGGGTCAACCTGCCGCGGGCGGTCATCGGCAGCGTCCTCCTCGTGACGGTCATCTACGCGCTCGTGCTGGTGACGATGGCCGCCGCGGTGGAACAGGGGTTCATCAACGCCTTGCCGACCGAACAGATCGCCGTCGTCGAGGTGGCGCGGCTCCTTCTCGGTCCCGCCGGCGCCATCGCCATGCTGCTCGGGGGACTGTTGGCCACCGCCTCCAGCGCCAACGCCTCGATCCTCGCGTCCTCGCGCATCAACTTCGCGATGGGCCGGGACGGCATCGTCAGCGAGTCGCTGAACGAGATCCACCCCCGCTTCGCCACCCCGTACCGCGCCATCGCCATCACCGGCGCCCTGATCGTCCTCTTCATCGCCGCCGGGACCGTCGAGACGCTGGCGGCGATGGGCAGCGTCCTCCATCTGGTCATCTACGCCCTCCTCAACGTCGCCCTGATCGTGATGCGCGAAGCCGACCCCTCGGACTACGATCCGGACTACACGATTCCGCTCTACCCGGTCGTCCCGATCCTCGGCGCGCTCACGGCACTCGGGCTGATCGTCTTCATCGCGCCGCTGGTGATCGCGCTGAGCGCCGTCCTCGTCGCCGGCGCTATCGTCTGGTACTTCGGTTACGCCCGCGCCCGCGCCACCAAGCAGGGCGTGCTCTCCGAGTACGTCCTCGACCGCGCGGAGGAGATGCCCGCGGCCGCCGTCGACGCCGCGGCGAGCGTCCAGCCCGACGGCGGCGAGTATCGGGTGATGGTGCCGCTCGCCAACCCCGAACACGAGCGCGATCTGATCGAACTCGCGAGCACCGTCGCCAAGGAACGCGGTGGGACGGTCGTCGCAACCCACATCATCACGGTGCCGGACCAGACGGCGCTGGAGCGGGCGAAGGGCCGCTCCGACGAAATCGACGCAACCTCGAAACATCTCCTCGACCGGGCGCGCGAGGACGCCGAGACGTTCGGCGTCGACGTGGAGACCCACACCGTCCTCTCGCATCGCTCCTACGAGGAGATCTTCGACTCGGCGCGAACCTACGACGCCGACCTCGTGGTGATGGGGTGGACCCCCGGCGCCCACGGCGCACCCGGCCGCGTCGAGGGGACGGTGGACGAACTCGTCCACACCCTCCCCTGTGACATGCTGGTGTTGAAAGACCGGGGGTTCGACCCCTCTCGGATCGTCGTCCCCACCGCCGGCGGCCCCGACTCCGAACTCGCCGCGGAGGTGGCGGCGCTCCTCCGTCTCACCAACGACGCCGAGGTGCGGGTCCTCCACGTCGCCGACGACGTGGCCGAAGGCGAAGCGTTCCTCGAAGGATGGGCGGCGGAACACGGGTTAGCGGGTGCCGAACTCGTCGTCCGCTCCGGGGACGTGGAGGAAGCCATCGAGACGGAGGCCGACGACGCGACGATGCTCATCATCGGCGCGACGGAACGCGGCCTCATCTCCCGGCTGGTCCGCGGGACGCTCGTCCTCGACGTGGTGAACGACGTGGACTGTTCGGTCCTGCTGGCCGAGCGGAAACGGGATCGGGGGCTGCTCGAACGCCTGTTCGGCTAACGGCAACCTGACGGTTTTTATTCCTCGACCGCCCGGTAGCGGGTATGGACGCGGACGCCGACACGGACGCGAGCGCCGTCACCGGCCCTCCCGACGGCATGGTCGACGCCCGCGACGACCTGACGCCGATGCTGCGCCAGTACTACGAGCGCTGTGCGGAGTACGAGGACGCGCTCCTCCTCTTCCAGAACGGCGACTTCTACCAGACCTACTGCGACGCTGCCGAGGAGGTGGCGCGGGTGTGTGAACTCACCCTCACCCAGCGGGAGGACAGCACCGGCACCTACCCGATGGCGGGTATCCCCGTCGACAACGCGGCCACGTACGTCGAACGCCTGCTGGACGCCGGCTACCGCGTCGCCGTCGCGGAGCAGGTCGAACGCCCCGAGGACGCGTCGGGCCTCGTCGAGCGCGCGGTGACACAGGTTATCACGCCGGGCACCGTCGTCGACGACGAACTGCTGGGAGCGGGGACGAAAAACTACGTCGCGGCGGTGACCCGCGAGGGATCGACCCGCGCCGTCGCCGCCGTCGACGCCGCCACCGGCGAGTGTCTGGTGACGAGCGTCACGGACGAGGCCGGGCTGTACGCCGAACTCGACCGCCTCGCGCCCGCGGAACTGCTCGTCGGCCCCGACGCGGCCGTCGACCCCGCGGCGCTCGCCGCCGAGCCGATGGTGACCGACCACGGAGCGGCGGCGACGGATGCGGAGACGGCGACGGAGACGCTGTCGTCGTACGTCGCTCGCCCCGACGCGGTGGTCGAGGGCGACGCCGAACGCCGTGCCTGTGGCGCCGCCCTCGCCTACGCCGAATGGACGCAGGGCGGCGACGGCCCGCTGGCCTACGTCACGCGCATCCGCCGTCACGACCCGCGCGAGTCGCTCGGCCTCGATTCGGCGGCCATCCGGAGTCTCGAACTCTTCGAGAACCGGGGGGCCGGGGCGAGCGAGACGCTCTTCGACGTGCTCGACGACACGGCCTGCGCGCTCGGCCGGCGGACACTCGACGGCTGGCTCCGCCGGCCGCTCGTCGACCGCGACCGGATCGAGGCGCGACTCGACGCCGTCGAGGCCCTCGCCGACGACGCCCTCGCCCGCGAGGCGATCCGCGACGCGCTCCGTGACGTGTACGACCTCGAACGCCTCGCGGGCCGGGTGTCCCGCGGCCGCGCCGACGCCCGCGACCTGCGCTCCCTGGGGGCGACGCTCGACGCCGTGCCCGCCGTCCTCGCGGGCCTCGACGACGTGAGCGGCGACGCCGCCCGCCTGCACGACCTCGAAGAGCGGATCGACCCCGTCGACGACGCCCGTGACCTGATCGAGCGGGCGATCCGCCCCGACCCGCCGGTCGAGGTGACGGAGGGCGGCGTGATCCGCGAGGGGTTCGACGACGAACTCGACCGACTCCGGGAGACCGAACGCGAGGGGCGGGCGTGGGTGGCCGAACTCGAAGCCCGCGAGCGGGAGCGAACCGGCATCGACTCCCTCTCGGTCGGCCACAACCAGGTCCACGGCTACTACATCGAGGTGACCGACCCCAACCTGGATCGGGTGCCCGACGACTACACCCGCCGACAGACGCTCAAAAACGCCGAACGGTTCTACACGCCGGCGCTCAAGCGACGCGAGGACGAGATCCTGGGAGCGGCCGAGCGGGCCGACACGCTGGAGTACGAGCGCTTCCGCGAGGTTCGCGAGTCGGTCGCGGCGGAGACGGATCGGATACAGGCGGTGGCGGACGCCCTCGCCGAACTCGACGCCCTCGCGGCGCTCGCGGCCGTCGCCGTCGACCGACACTACGCCCGCCCGACCTTCCACGACGAGGGGATAGCGGTCGAGGCGGGCCGCCACCCCGTCGTCGAGATGACGCAGGACCGCTTCGTCCCCAACGACGCGGACCTGCCGCCGGGCAGCGTCACGCTCGTTACCGGCCCGAACATGAGCGGGAAGTCGACGTACATGCGGCAGGTGGCGCTGATCGTCGTCCTCGCGCAGGCGGGGAGTTTCGTCCCCGCCGACGCCGCCCATCTCCCCGTGGTCGACCGGGTGTTCACCCGCGTCGGCGCCAGCGACGACATCGCCGGCGGCCAGTCGACGTTCATGCGCGAGATGAGCGAACTCACGTCGATTCTCCACGAGGCGACGTCGGACTCCCTCGTCCTCCTGGACGAGGTGGGCCGCGGCACTAGCACCGCCGACGGCCGCGCCATCGCCCGCGCCACCGCCGAGTTCCTCCACGACGAGGTTGGCGCCACGACGCTCTTTGCCACGCATTACCACGATCTGACGCGGTTGGCCGAGGAGTACTCGCGGGTGCGGAACCTACATTTCGCGGCGGAGCGCCCGGGCGCCGCGGACGGCCGGCCGGCGGGCGACGGGGACGACGTGGCCTTCCTTCACCGGGTCGTGGAGGGACCGGCCTCGTCGTCCTACGGCGTCGAGGTGGCACGGATGGCCGGCGTGCCGGACCCGGTGGTCGAGCGCTCACGGGCGCTCGTCGACGGCACCCCCCCCGAGACGAACGGGCACGACGAGGGGGTCCAGGTGACGCTCGCCGGGGTCGACGCCGAGGATGGCGACGCGGCGGCCGACGACGCGGGCGCCGCCCTCGTCGCCACCCTCCGCGAGGCCGACCTCGCCCGGACGACGCCCATCGAGGCGCTGAACCTGCTCGCGGACCTGCAAGAGCGGGTCGACGAATGAGGCGTCTCGATCGCGAGACGGTCGACCGCATCGCCGCCGGCGAGGTCGTCACCCGCCCGGCCCGGGTCGTCGAGGAACTCGTCGAGAACGCGCTCGACGCCGGCGCGGCGCGGATCGACGTCGAGGTCGACGGCGACGGCACCGAGCGGATCCGCGTCGCCGACGACGGCCGGGGGATGAGCGCCGAGGCGGCGGCGATGGCCGTCGAGCGCCACACGACGAGCAAGCTTCCAGACGGCGATCTGACGGCGGTCGAGACGCTCGGCTTTCGGGGCGAGGCGCTCGCCAGTATCGCCGACGTGGCCCGGCTGACGCTGACGACGAACGACGGGGGGCCCCGAGCGACGTCGGTACGCGTCGACGCCGACGACGTGACCGTCGACTCCGCGGGTCGCGGCCGTGGCACGACCGTCGAGGTGCGCGACCTGTTCCACAACCGCCCGGCGCGAGCGGAGTCGCTGGCGGCGCCGGCGACCGAGTTCGAGCGGATCAGCGATCGCCTCGCGGCGTACGCACTCCTTCGTCCGGAGGTGGCTCTCTCGCTCGCCCACGACGGCCGGCGGATCTTCGCCACGCCGGGATCGGGCGCGTTCGCCGACGCCGCCCTCGCCGTCTACGGCCGGGAGGCGGCCCGCGAGAGCACGACCCTCGACGCCACCGCGACGGTTTCCGCCGGGGACGACGACGCCGCAGTCGGCCTGCGTGGCGTCCTCGCCTATCCGTCGGTCACGCGGGCGTCGGCCGATCACGTTCGGGTCGCGGTCAACGGCCGCCCCGTCTCGGTGCCCGCGCTCCGCCGCGCCGTCGACCGCGGCTACGGATCGCTCCTCCCCGGCGACCGCCACCCGGTCGCCGCTCTCGCCCTCTCGCTCCCGCCGTGGGCGGTCGATCCGAACGTCCACCCGACGAAAGAGCGGGTGGCGCTCCGGGCCGCGGATGCGGTGGCCGACGCCGTCGAGGACGCCGTCGCCGACGCCCTCTCGACGGCCGACCTCCGGCGCTCGGCGGACGTGGCGATGGACCTCGACGCGGCGCTCGATCCGGTCGAGTCCGAGCCGTCGCTGCTCGGCGACGCGACCGTCATCGGCCGCTTTCGTGATCTGTATCTGCTCTGTGCGGTGGGCGGCGATCTGCTGGTGGTCGACCAGCACGCCGCCCACGAGCGGATCAACTACGAGCGCCTGCGGGCGGCCGTCGAGGCCGAGGACGTCGAGTCGGCACCGCTCGATCCGCCGGTGACGCTTTCGCTCTCCCCGGGCGACGCCGCCGCCGTCGAGGCCCACACCGACGAACTCGCCCGCCTCGGCTTCGACTGCGACCCGTTCGGGGGTGGCACCGTCCGGGTCCGGGCGGTGCCGGCACCGCTGGGCCGCGTCGCCGACGCCGACGCGCTCGAAGACGCACTCGCCGCGCTGCGCGACGGCCGGGACGCCGACCGGCGCGACGAACTGCTCGCGGACCTGGCCTGTCACCCGTCGCTGAAGGCGGGCGACGAACTCACCGACGACGACGCCGCGGCGCTGATCGAGCGCCTCGGGGCGTGCGAGCAGCCGTTCGCCTGCCCACACGGCCGCCCGACGGTCCTGGCTATCGGCGAGGGACATCTCGCGCGCGGGTTCGAGCGACGTCCCAACCGTCGGTGATCACCATCCCTTGCAGTCGGCACAGACGAAGGTGGCGTCGGCCGCCGGCCGACTTCCGGAGGCGCGCGGCGCCTCCCCGTCTCGCCACCGCCGCGAGACGACGCTCCCGCAGGCGTCGCAGGCGGTGCCGTCGACCGACCAACGCATCGTCGGGACGCTTCGATCGGCGTCTACGGCAGCCGAGTCGTCGGCGTCGTCGGCATCGTCGCTCCCCGCCGGCCCGCCCGCGAACTCGTCGAGCGAACGATCGGACACACGTGTCGTCTGGACGCCGAGAGGCTTAGGGATGCCGACGGCGGACCGGCCCGGAACGGCCAAGTGTGGCCCACGCTTACCGGCGCTATGGCCACCGTCACGGACTTTCTGGTACAGTTGGTGCGGAGCGTCGTCGACCTCGTGATCATCTTCGTGACCGAGGTGGCGCTCCAGGACCCGATCGGTCTGCTCGTCTTCCTGGTCGGCGCGGCGCTGACGACGTTCGCCGCCGGCCTGTTCGGCGTTCTCACCGTCGGTGCGGTTATCGGCGGCCTACGCGACGCCCTCGCCTGACCTACGCCCGTGCCCGGTCGTGCGCCTCGGCCGCGAGGTCGATGGCGGCGTCGAGGTCGGGTCCGAGCGGCGAGCCGACGACGACGCTGTCGGCGTGGTCGAGCACCGCGGCCAGCCGGTCGGCCACCTCCTCGACCGTCCCCGCGGCACAGAAAGCGTCGATCATCGCGGGGGTCACGAGACCGAAGGCCTCGGAGAAGTCGCCGGCCGCGATGGCGTCGCCGACCTCGTCGGCGCGGTCGGCGTCGATGCCGTGTCGGTTCAGGACCGGCGGGGGCGAGCCGGCGGCGATGAACGCGACCGGTGGGCGTGCGGCCTCGCGGGCCGCCTCGCCGTCGGCGCCGACGCTGACGCTCGCGTAGGCCGCGAGGTCGAACTCGCCGAGGTCGTCGAGTCGGTCGTCGAGGCCCGCCGCTACCTGCTCGCGCGCCCACCGCAGGTCGGCGGGGTGGGCGCCGTTGTAGAGCAGGCCGTCGGCGTGTTTGGCCGCCATCTTGCACATGTGCGGCCCCTCGCCGCCGACGTAGGTCGGGATGGGCGTCGGCACGTCGAAGTTGAGACCGGCGTCGGTCGCCTCGAAGGTGCCGTCGTGAGTGACACGCTCGCCGTCCCAGAGCCGCTTCGCGACTTTGAACGCCTCCAGTACGGGGCGGAGTCCCCGGTCGTCCGCGAGGCCGAGGTTGCCGAGCGTCGACGGGTCGCCCGGCCCGATCCCGAAGACGGCGCGGCCGTCGCTGGCCTCGGCGACGGTGGCCACCTCGCCCGCGAGCGTCACCGGGTGGCGCTCGAAGGGATTGACGACGCCCGGCCCCAGCCGAATCTCGCCTGTCGCCGCCGCCAGCCGCGAGAGGGCGGCGAAGGGCGAGCGGTTGTTGTAGTGACTGGAGACGAAGAGGGTGTCGTAGCCCGCGGCCTCGGCGGCCGTACCCAGGTCGACCAGTCGGTCGAGTGGCTGCTCGGGCGTGAGTTCGATTCCGAACATCAGCGGCGGTGCCTCCTCCGGGGGTGCGCGGCCAGGATCATCTGTCCGTCGGTTAGCCCCGACGCTCAAAAACCGTTCGTCGTACGCGGTACCTGCCGGTGTCGGTGTCGAACTACCTGAGTAAAACAGTCCCGCCGTTCACGCCGGGGAGGATGTCATTCGTGTCCGTTGACGGGCACCGGGCTGTACGGCTCCTCCAAATACTCCAAGTCGCCGTCCGAGAGGTCGACCTCGAGCGCCTCGACCGCCGACTCCAGATGCTCGACGCTCGTGGTGCCGATGATGGGTGCGTCGACCTCGTCTTGGTGGAGGAGCCACGAGAGGGCGATCTGAGCCATCGTCACTCCGTTCTCCGCGGCGAGTTCCTCGGCGCGTTCGTTGATCTCGTCGCCCCCGTTGGCGTAGTAGGTGGCGACGCGTTCGGACATCCGCTCGTGGTTGTCCATGAACTCGCCGCGCGTCGTCTCCAGAAAGGACTCGTGGGGGCGCGCGAGGAACCCGCGGGCGAGCGGCGACCACGTGATGACGCCGACGCCCTCCCGGTCACACAGGGGGAGCATCTCGCGTTCCTCCTCGCGGTAGGCGAGGTTGTAGTGGTTCTGCATGGTGGCGAACCGATCCAGCCCCAGTCGCTCGCTCGTGTGGAGGGCGTCCGCGAACTGGTAGGCCCACATCGAGGAGGCGCCGAGGTGGCGGACCTGCCCCCGGCGCACCGCGTCGTCGAGGGCGCGAAGCGTCTCCTCGATGGGCGTGTCGTAGTCCCAGCGGTGGATCTGGTAGAGGTCGACCGTGTCCATCCCCAGCCGATCCAGGGAGTTCGACAACTCCTGTTCGATGGCCTTCCGTGACAGCCCCCGTGCGTTCGGGTTGTCGTCGTCCATCGCGTTGTACACCTTCGTCGCGACCACCGGCCAGTCACGGTCGTACTCCGCGAGGACGTTCCCGAGGACGCGTTCGGACTCGCCCAGCGAGTACATGTTCGCGGTGTCGAAGAAGTTGATCCCCAACTCGATGGCGCGCTCGATGATCGGGCGACTCTCCGCCTCGCCGAGTACCCAGTCGCGCCAGTCGCTCGATCCGAAGCTCATACAGCCGAGACAGAGGCGGCTGACTTTCGTCCCGGTGGAGCCGAGCGTCGTATACTCCATGGGTCGGCCACGCGGGGTGGTAACAAAAACCCCGTCGGTCAGCCGTCGTCGAACGACCACCCCCGGAGCGCCTGTCTGACGAAGTCCCCCTCCACGTCCCGGAAGAGGGCGTCGCTCCCGTCGTGGTCGCCGAAGTCGAAGTCGCGGACGACGACGACCGGCGTCCCCCCATCGCCCTCGCCGGCGACGAGGCTCCCGGCGGCGGCGAGTTCGTCGACGACTGCCTGGACCGTCACGCCGAGTTCGCGCCCGTCCCGGTCGCGTTCGCCGCGCCAGTCCCTGTCTGCGGGCGTGCCCGCCCACCCGATGG
>ERZ1034573.415-NODE-415-length-12769-cov-5.980415_pt1 | contig 12769 bp, 9 predicted proteins | sample MGYA00520641_ERZ1034573 | MGnify/ENA primary metagenome ERZ1034573 (study PRJEB33760, sample SAMEA4777724) | hypersaline lake metagenome | biome: hypersaline environment; feature: brines | place: Spain | collected 2014-08 | depth 0 m ...
GTGCCTCCTTCTCTCACACGATCAAGTTGGTCTCCTCACGTTCGACAGCGATATTCAAGTGCCGGCTCCTGTAGGAACCCCACGCGAGACCTTTAGGCGGAGGGTGGACGTCATTCGGGAAGGAAGCGACACGGCGCTTTACGACGCCCTCCAACGGGCCACGGAAATGCTCAACGACACCCGTGCGGATCGGCGAGCGCTCATTGTGTTCAGCGATGGCCAAGACACCCGCTCCGCGCTCACGAAGAGCGAGGTGGGGCGGACGCTACAGGAGGCGGGCCGGCCCGTGTACACGCTCGGCGTGGGAAAAAAGGTGGATGCAGGTCTCCTTCGGAAGTTTGCATCTATAACCAACGGGGAATACGTTGGGGACGTGAACAGGTCCAGTCTTGCCTCCCTCTACCGCCAGCTCGTTCGCCCACTGCAGGGCCTCCAATACGTTTTGCAGTTTCCGTTTGAGGGGAATCCGCTCCAGGCGATGCACGAGCTACAGGTCGAAGTGCGGTATCAGGGGCGCCCTTATCGGGCGGCAACCTTGTTCTCGGACGAACTTGTGCCGGTGCAAGGAGGCCGATAGCCCCAGATGCTTCCACACATGATGAAATAAGACTAGAGACATGATTTCCGTTCGTCTGTGTCTGGCATTTTTGAGCGTCCTTGTGATTGGGGTCCTCTCCGGCGGTGTACTCGCCGGGTGCGGGTCGTCGTCATCCACGGCGACGGGAGGCGGTACCATTGAGACGGCGGGTGTTTCCGGTCAGGAGGAAGACCCAGGATCTGGAGAGCAGACGCCGGAGCGAGATTCCACACAAAGGTCCGGCAGTACGCTCTCGGGCGGAGAAGGAGAGGCGGCCGACGAGGATTCCGAGCTGGAATCGGGGGTGTACGCGACGGGTCGGGTTGTCTACCCGGATACGACCGCCGTGCCGAAAGCGTACATCTCCACGGAGCCGTATGCTGGAGCGGTGCTTGCGGACTCCTCGGGGCGGTTTCGCCTTCGGGAGCCTCTTCCGGAGAACGAGTATACGTTCATTGCTCAGAAGGGTGAGCGGGAGGGCAGAACGGTGGTCAGCGCCCCGGGGGAGAGGGTCAAGAAGCGAATTTGGATCATGGTAGGGACGGGCGAAAGGGCGCTGGACGCCATAAGCATTGATTCGATTCGGGCCAATCCGGGCGGGCCTGGGCTGAAGCGGACCGGAAATTGAGGCGCCCGGGACGTGTCCCGCGTGCAGCCTTGGGCCCTCGGGCGAGGGGTATAGTGTCCCGTGCACGCCGCAACGGCTTTGGGGGCGGAGCCCAAAGCTGGAATCGCGCAGGCTCATTGCACGGCCCCAAGAGATTTGACATACAAGATTCTGAGCAAGGCTTCCACCGCCATGCGAGTGCCAAGACGATGCTCCTCCCAACAGTGTTGTGCCGACCTCATGCGTGCCGAGCGTCTTCCGTTGACGAGACTGTTGCTGAAAGGGATCCTCGTGCTTGTACTGTGCTGCGGGGCCCTGGCCTGTGGCGGCGAGTCGGATCGGTCTGACCGGTCTGTTGCGGCCAGGAGCGGGGGCGCAGGGGCGTCTTCCTCAGGAACGGAGAACGCGGTTGAACCAGACGCGCGCACTGCGGGCCCCACGCAAGGCGACACCGCTGCCGCTGAAGAGACGGCCCCCAGGCCCATCGACGTTGGCGACAGCGTAGAGTTCGAGGACGTGGAAGTGAGCGCGACGCCGCCTGAAGAGGAGGCGTCCGGGACCACGCCCGACGCCGAGCCCACGGATCCGGCCCCCGATCCGCCAGAGCCGGAGCCGGAGCGCAGCCGGCTGGAATTTTCTACCGATCCGGGGGAGGCGACAGTGGTAATCGAGAATCAGGAAACCGGAACGCGAAGGTCAAAGGAAACCCCGGCCACCTTTGAAGTGCCGCCGGGCCTCTACTCGTGGAGCGTGAAAAAAGAGGGCTACGCCTCGAAGGAATCGCGCCGGGCAATCAATCTCGAGACCCAGCGCGAATACACGCAGCGCATCGACCTTGTGTCCGTTTCGGGAGGCGGGGCGTACTTGGCGCGTGCCGACCGGGCCTACCAGCAGAACAAGTACCGGCAGGCCATTTCCCTTTACCAGCAAGTGCCAGAGCCGAGCGCCGAGCAGGATCCGACCGACTTCCTGCGCGCACAGGGCCGACTCGGACGGATACACTGGAAGCAAGAAGGCAATTACGAGGCGGCCATTCAGGCCTACCGGAACGTTATCGAGTACGACGAAGCGCGGTATGGGGCGTATCTGAACCTGGCCCAGATCCATTTCGAGACCGAGAACTACGGAGAGGTCCTGGAGAATCTCGACCGTGTGAGCCAGCTCAAGTACAGCATTCCAGCGCAGAATCAGAAACGTCTCAGAATCAGCCTTCGGGCTCGTTACCTTCGGGGACGCGCGCTCTTCCAGCAAGCGAAGGATGAGCGTACCCGGAACCGCCGTTCGAAGGCACTGCGGGCCAATCAAGAATTTCAGGGCTTTCTGAGCTCCGTCCCCCCCGACCTGCAGTCGACGTTTTCCCGGCAGATCAGGGAGGCGCAGCAGAAAAAAGAAGAGGTTCGCACGCTTTTGAGGGAAGAGCTCCGGTAGTAGGCGAGGCCCTTCCGGTGCACCGGTTGGACGGCGTCCCTGCAAGATCGAGAACGCAATGGTGGGGAGTGCTTCCCCGTCTGCTAGCCGCAGGGGGCCTGCATTGTGAGAGACAAGACGGGGACTTTTGACGAGCATGAGACGCTGACTTTCACATTCTTCGCTTTACACGAGAGCAATGAACGCCATGAGACCGCAGACACTGTCGACACCACGGGCGCTGCAGCTGTGGGCGAGCGCTCTTCTCGTGGCTTTCTTCCTGCCTGGCAGTGCGGCCGCGCAGAGCGAGCTTAGGGGCAACGTTCAAAATCCGACGTTCAGTCCATCGGACCGCGCCCTGGTGGCCTACTCTCGGCAGGTGGAAGACACCCAGGAGCTGTACCTGTACGACGCGGCCGAGGGAACCGTCCGCCAGATTACAGCAGTGGAAGGCGCAGAAGAGAGAGGCGGGACGGACGGATTCTTCGAGGCTGGCCCTGATCCGTCCCTGCGCCGGTTTGAGGGACAGCTTGCCTGGCGACCGGTGCTCGACTCCGACGGCCGCCAGTGGTTTGCGTTCGTGAGCAGCGCGAGCAAGACCGGATACGGGCTCTTCCTCTCCTACCTCACCCCCGAGGGGGAACTGGCCGACCGCATCGTGGAGATGCCTTTTCAGGGACAGGCGGGGTTTCCCGAGTGGTCGCCCAACGGCCGCCGGCTTGTCTTCAGTGGAAGCCTCGAAGACGCGGAGGGAAACGAGCTGTACCTATATCCCGATGTGGCCCGCTTCTTTCGGGGAGAGGGCGGGCCTCTGCGAGAGGAGCAGGGGGCCAGGGGAGCTCCGATTCCGTTGACGGACAATCCTGCGGGCAACCTTTACCCAGCGTGGTCTCCGAACGGGCAGTACATTGCCTACCAGTCGAAGCAGCCCGACGAGGGGGGGCGGCCCAACTGGGGGGTGAGTCTGCTCGACCTTTCAACGTGGGCGGGTCCGTCGGCCAACGCGAGGCCCCGGTCTGTCCGGCTGAGCCGGCAGTTCAGTGCGTACCACGAGTACAAGCCCAGCTGGTCTCCGAACGGCTCCTACGTGGGCTTTTACGTGTCGCAGAGCCGGGTCGATGAGAGTGCGGACAATCGCCGGCAGGACATTGGGGTGCTCCGGCTGGTGCGTGGGAACCGGGGGCGCGTGCAGACCGGGCGGACGCTGGACGGCTACACAGGGCGGCGGCTGGCAAAGAACGTGCTTCCCAACGCCCACCAAGGCCCCGGGTGGCATCCTGCGGTTAGTACTGCCTCTCTAATCTACGTGGAGAAGGAAGAGAACAGGGGCAACCCCATCTACCTCGCGGACGTGGCGCGGTGGAGCAGCGACAACGCCAACTATTCGCGGCGCCTCTCGACCCAGTTCGAAGGCGAGACGCGACTGCACGAGGCGGTAGACGCCACCCGAGGGCCGGAGGGGCTGCGGCTGGCCTTTGCCTCGCAGGAGGGAGAACGTCTCCGTCTACAGCTCCGGAACGGCCTCGAACCGACCTTCGGTGCGTCCGGAATGCCACAGGTAAGCCAGGAGGTGGGCCGGGTTTCCGCACTGTGGCGCTCGGCCGTGTTTCCGGGCTGGGGCCAGCTCCACAAGGGCGAGCGGAAATGGGCCCTGATTTTTGCGGGGGTAGGGGCCGTTGCGCTGGGCGCGACCGCCGGTACCATTGCCAACCACCAGAGCAAGGTCGACGATTATGACTCGTTCGTCGAAGAAAAAATTAACCCCGAAGCCCTCGCCACCTTGTCCGAGAGCGAAGTCGAACAACGCTTCGACAAACTCCAGTCTCTGAACGACGACGTCGAGTCGGCGGCGACGGTTCGGACCGTAGCCTTTGTGGCCCTGGCGGGCGTGTGGGCCTGGAACCTGTACGACACGTATCGGGGCTTCCCGACCTCCGTGGACCGCCCGGTGTACGCCAACGAGTCGCTCCAGGTGGAGGCCCCCAGGATTGGGCTCGCCCCGACCGGCGACGGGATGTCCGCCCAGTTCTCGCTCCGCATCCGCTTCTAGCACCGCCCGGCGATCCGGCCCCTCCCCGCTCCGCTTGCATTTCTACCTTCCGAACGAGACATGATGACTCGACTCTTTCTTGGCGCCTGCGTCCTTACTGTCGGACTGGCAGTTGGGCTCACAGGGTGCGATGGCGTGAGCACGTCGCCCGACGACATCAGCAAGGAGGACAGAACCGCCGCGGCGGATTCGCTCCGCCCCACCGCGAAGGATCCCGCCGACATTCCCGATTCGCTGAAGCAGGTGGCGCCGGGCGGGACGTTAACGATTCCGGCCGATTCGGTGGCCAACGCCCCGGACGATCCCCAGGGAGACGGCCCTCTTCGGTTCGACTCGGTGTCGGTGGCCGATACGACCCTGGCCACGGTGACGAAGACGAACAACGACACCGAAGCGGTGCTCGATGCCGCGGGGGCAAGCGGGACGGTGACGGTGGGCTTTCGCCCGGCCTACGGCGAGTTTGTGGCGACGGAGGCGGATTCCTTTTCCGTGACGATCGAGGAGGGCAACCAGCCGCCGGTAGCCATGGACGACAGCGACATGACGACGGCGGGGCAGTCGACCAGGACCGACGTTTTGGACAACGACAGCGACGAGGACGGGCGCTTAGAGCCCTCGACGGGGCAGGGAGAGAGCGGCCCGGCGCCCGGGGCGGCGCGCGCCCACAATGAGGGGTCGGTCACCTACACGCCGGACGACGGCTTCACGGGGCAGGACAGCTACACCTACGATCCGAATGACGCGTTTGAGGACCTGGGCGAGGAGGACACCGGGTCGGATTCGTTCACCTACACGGCCAGCGACGAGAACGGGGGCACCGACCAGGACACGGTGGACGTCACGATCAACGGCGTCAACGACGAGCCGGATTTGACGAACAAGGGGTTGACAGTGACAAAGATGGATAGTGTGGCCATACCCACGGACTCGCTCAGTGCGTCGGATGAGGATGATGGGCCGTCAGAGCTGACGTTTACGGTGAAAGAGGAGCCAAATAATGGCCAGTTGTATCGAGGAGACGCGGAGCTGTCTAGTGAAGATACATTCACGAAGCAGGATCTTCGCGACGAGAAGGTCTCTTACAAACACGAAGCCTCGAATGTCGAAGACGACAGCTTCGAGTTCGACCTCACGGATGATGATGGAGTTGGCCCCACAGACCAAGTGTTCGAGATCACAGTGGAGCAACCCTAAAGTCCATGAAGAGACACACGGATAGCTTCTGAGGAAGTCATGCAGTCCTAAGCTACTTGGCTCCTCACTTTGATGACTGTAAGAGATGACTGTGGAAGGTGTAATGGTCCGAGACATCTGGACCCACGCCCCGGAGGTGCTGTCTGGCACTCAATGCCGGTGCGCACCCGTTTGAAAACCGTCGAGACTCCTCTCGTGTCAGGAGAAATGCGCCATCGCCAAGGTGATTTTGCGGTTCTGCCTGAGCAGGCACCAGACGGTCGGAATTCGCGGCCGGGGACAGCGCTGGTGCATAGATAGCTGACCGACGGGGACGAGAACGAAGTCGTCACGACAATAGGTACGCTCCTTGTTGAGGGAGTCAACCGTTACGATCGATTGCGAACGAAGTCGCTCTCCACGTGCAGAAACGTGACTTCCTATTTCCCATTCTGATGCTCGCCGTGGGCGTTTCAAGTGTGGCGGCCCAGTCCACAGAGGCCCTCCTCGACGCGAACCGCTACACGGAGGCCATCGCGCAGCTGCGGGACGGGGCTTCCTCGGGCGCGTCGGCTGCGTCGCTGGGCGAGGCGCACCTGCGGCGCGGCTACGCCCTGCGCGACCTGGCGCGGCTACAGGCGGCGCTGGGGGCCGCCTACTACACGAAGCGCGACACGAGCGCGGCGGCCCGCTCCGGGACCACCACGGCCTACTACGCCGCCCGGCATCGGGTGGGAACATCCGCAACGGGTGGGGAAGATGTCCTGCGCCGACTGGTGCAGAGCGGAGCCCTTCCCGCAGCCCTGCAGGCCCGCGCGCAGGTCTGGATCGGGTGGGCGCAGTATAGGAATGGGGACGACGCGGCCGCGCAAGAGCGGTGGTCCCGCGCATCGGGCACGTCCACTCCCGCCGTGGCCGCCGACCTGGCACTCGCCCACTGGCGCGCCGGCGAACCCCTTCCCGCCCTGCACTGTGGAGCGGATGGGAGCGGCATCGCTGCGCTGCGGTGTCGCCTCTGGGCGGCGATCCGTGCCGAAGACTGGGGGCGGACCGCCTCTCTGCAAGAAGACCTGATTCAGAAGGATCGTCCCGCCGAGCGGTCCAAGACCTTTCGCACAGAGGAAGGAGAGACGTACGAGATCCGCTTCTACGATCCTGGAACGCTGCGGGGACTGGCCGTGGCCGACTTCCGGGCCGCCGCCGCGGCGTATCGGAAGGCCGACCGGGACCCGGCCGACCTGCTGGCGGGCCTCGCCGCCTTGGAGGGCCGCGACTACGAGACCGCACGCTCCGCGTTGGGGGCCGCGGGGGACACCCCCTATCGACCCATCTACCGGGCCGTGCTCGGAGAAAAGACCGGCACGCCGTCCGGCACCAGCTCCCTCTGGGAAAAAGGGCGCCAGCACAGCAGCGCACAGATTCGGGCCGTATGGGCGCAGGAGGCAAGCCAGTTTGCGACGTATCGAAAGACCGTGCAGTCCTACTGTAGCACCCAGGAGGCCCCCGACAACATGCGAATGGCGCTTCGCCTCGGCCGGGCTGCCCTGAACGCCGGTCAGTCCGAGACGGCATACCGACTGATGAGCGGCCCGTATCCCGTCAGTCGAAACAACGACCTGCGAGTAATCGATCCGGCGTACCTGGCCACCCTTGCCCGCGCCAAGTTCCGGGTAGGTCCCCAGTACGAGTCCGAACTCCTCAGTCACCTTGACGCGCTCTATCCCCGGTATCCGGTTGCGTCAATCGCGTACTCGCTTGCGCAGGGCTACTACGTGCCCGAGCGCACCGAGGGGTTGGCACGGTAGGGCGCCTTTGCTTCGCTACCTCGCACCACACTGCGTATCTGCTCCTGCCATGGGAATGAGCTCGCCACTTCTCCGCCGCCTGAGTATTCTCGCGGGGGGGCTGCTCCTTGCACTGGCCACCCCCAGCGTCGACGCACAAACCAGTGACAAGTACGGCGGGCGCCTGACCTACGCCGAAAAAGAGTCGGTGAACGAGTTTAATCCCTACCAGCTGCAAGAGCCCCGCCCCGCCTCCGATCGGCTGTTTACGCTTCTTTACGGAACGCTCGTTTCGTACGACTACGTGCGGGAAAAAGTCGTGCCCGGTCTGGCCAAAGACTGGAGCGTGTCGCCCGAAGGAGTCCCCGCCGTCGAGCAAATCACATTCGAGCTTCGCGACGACGCGCAGTGGCACGATGGCGAATCGCTCACGGCCGAGGACGTCGCATTTACGTACGAGTATGTCGTAGGGGTGCGGGCCGGGACCAACAAGCAGGCACTGAAGCGATTTGCCTCGCTGGTCGACTCTGTGCAGACGGACGTGTCCAATGGCACGGTGACCTTTCACCTAGTACGTCCGACCACGAAGCCTGCGCAGCGATTTTCGAGCCTATGGATCATTCCAGAGCACAAATTCAACGACAGGTACGTCTCGAAGGACGGGGAGAAGAGTCTCGGGGAGAATCCCGTAGGCACGGGGCCCTACCAATTCGTCGAGAAGTCGCTGGACGGATCCATAAAGCTCACGGCATTCGAGGAGTACTGGGGAACGGGCCCGTACATCGGGACGACCGAGATGAGGCGGACCCTCGACCCCAGCACGATGGCGAGCCAGGCCCTGGGGGGAAACATACAACTCATCGTGGAGACCCCACCGGACCAGATTGGAAGGCTGGACCAATCTGGACAGTTCACCCTCAAGAGCTACCAGTCCCTCTCGTTCAACGCCTTTGGGTACAACAACAATGGCCCGATCCTCGGGCAAAAAGAGGTCCGGCAGGCCCTCACTCATGCCGTAGATCGCAAGTCGCTCCTGAAGCAGTGGTACCAGAACAAGGGGCAGGTCATCGGGGGACCGCTTGTGCCAGCCCATCCCTACTACAACCAGTCGGTTCAGCCCCGAGAGCACGACCTGGATAAAGCGCGAACACTGCTGAGCGAAGCGGGCTACGAGGACAGAGACGGGGATGGGATTCGGGAGACGGAGAAGAACAAAGAACTCCGCTTCCAACTCGTCACGCTCAAACCCAAGGCAGCGCAGTCGACTCGGCGACAGAACGTAGCCCAGAGCTACGCCGAGCAGTTGGCGGAGGCAGGCGTGAAGGTAGAGGTTGTCAGTCGTGTGAAGTCCGTCTACTTAGAGAAGATCTTCGAGAAGAAGGACTTCGACATAGCGTGGGTAAAGTGGGAGTTCGACCCGAGTTACGACATATCAAGCCTCTTTCTCTCGAAGAACAGCTCTACTGGCGGAGATAACATTACAAATTACAGTAACCAAAAAGTAGATAAACTAATAAGAGGATTCCGTAAGGCAAGTGATCCTGAGGCGAAAAGAAACTATATGTACGAAATACAAAACATAATACACGAAGATGTACCATATACATTCTTGTATACGATAGAAAACTGGACATCTATAAGTATAGAATTAATAACGACTAGGGTAGATCCGTATTACTTCTTCTCGTACTATAATAACTGGTACGTAGACCCAGCCGTACGGTAAAGATGCTTTCTGTACTTCTTCGACGGTTTGGTTTTGGGGTCCTTGTTCTTCTGGGGAGTGGGAGTGCTGTGGCTCTCGCGGTGAGCTTTGTTCCCGACAGTACGACCGATGCCACCGTACTAAGGCAGTGGTGGACCTACCTTCAGGTGCTGGTAACCTTCGATTACGGGACGGTCGATAGCGTCAACCGGTCGATGTCGACCCTTCTTTGGCATCGAGGGCAGGTTACACTCACGCTCATTAGTGGCGCCCTGTTGTTGATGCTAGCCCTTGGCGTTCCGCTCGGAGTTGGGCGGGCGTTGTGGCCGGAGTCCCAGGGGATTCGATGGGCAACAGGCCTTGGGCATACCCTCTCGTCTGTCCCGATCCTCGTCTGGGCCTTCGCGCTTCTTGCACTGTCGACCGCGGTCTTCGGGGTGGCCCCCAATTTTGGCAACCTCCAGGGGGCCAGCACCGGAGAGGCATTGCTCATTTATGCTGTCCCGATTGCCGCACTGGCACTTGGGGACGGCGTACTGTCGGATATCATCCGGCATGTTCGGAGCGAAGCGGAGCAAGAGGTGGAGCAGACGTACGTTCGGGCGCTGCGGGCCCGCAAGGCACCGGTGCTGCGGCACGTTTGGCGGGGAATCGTTGGTCCGGTGTTCACGGTGGTGTCCAACAAAATTGCCTACCTGATCAGCGGGACGATCGTCGTCGAGTACGTGTTTGGGGCGCGGGGGCTGGCCTACCAGATTTACTGGTCCATCGAAGCGACGAAGGAGTACGAGGTTGTGCTCGCCGCAACTCTCGTGTTTGTGGCAGTCACGGTTCTGCTAAAGCTTCTCAGCGAGTTTGTGGCCTTGATGGCCGATCCCCGTCTTCGAGCGGCTTGAGGTTTTCCACCCCTCCTTATGAAACAACAGTACTCTGACACGTCGCATCGGCCCCTCTGGCATCGGTTTCAGGACGCTGTGCGGACGGGGGGCGTCCAGCGGGTGGCAGGTGTTTCTCTTCTTGCACTGCTGATAATCGCAGGAGGCATCGGTGCCCTCTTTGCCGATCAGTTCGGGGAGGGAGCGGTCCCGGAGAGGCATCACCCCCCACACAACCCTGTCTTGCAATCTCTCCTGTACCATCCCGATGACCGTCTCGAACCGGTCACCGAGCAGCAAGACACCGGACCTCTTTTTGGAGGGCACCTTGCTCGGGCGTCCCTCAGGGGGCAAGGCGCGGACGAGGCAAGGCCGACGGTTGTGTCTCGTCCCCTCTACACAGCAGTGACCGGGGAACCGTACCAGTACAACATGCAGGTTGAAGCGCCCTCGGATGGGGCAAATTCAGACGAGGTGACGTACGAACTCGTAGAGGGTCCGACCGGAATGGGCATCGACGCGGAATCTGGCCAGCTCACGTGGACCCCAAAATCCTCTCATCGGGGAGAACAGGCGGTGTCGGTGGCGGCCTACGGTGAGGAGGGAGCGGGAGTACAGCAGACGTTCAGGCTTTACGTCAGCAAGACAACACACCCGTTGGGAACCGACTGGCGAGGCCGTGGCATGGGAGCGTCCCTTCTCCTGGGCGCCCGGTGGGCACTGCTGCCAGGATGCATCGCTGTCCTGGTGGCCATGCTTTTGGGAACCTTCGTGGGAGGGCTTGCCGGGTACTACGAGGGGAGGATGGACACTGTGCTTTCGTACGTGTCGGACCTTACTGAGGCCGTTCCGTCCCTCGTCCTCCTCTTCCTAGCGGCCGTCATTTTTCGGTATAACCTCTTTCTTATCATGCTTGTGGTGGGAGTTATCTTATTTCCACAGGTTGCAACGGCCGTGAAATCAAAAGTGCAGTCGTTGAAGGCCCGCCAGTTTGTCGAGTCCTCGCGGGAGTTGGGTCTTCGGGATCGGGTCATTCTCTGGCGCGACATTGTCTGGTACAACGCTCGCCCCCAGCTTCTACTGCAGGCGTCCGGGGCGTTCGTCTTCGCAATCATCGTCGAGGTGACCCTCAGCTACTTGAACTTGAGCCTTCAAAACGAAGTCAGCTGGGGGAATCTGCTGAAGGAGGGAAAAGACCCAATGCTGAACCAGAACCTCTATGGCCCAGTCGTCCTAACGGCGCTGACCATCATCCTGGCAGTGGCGGCGTTTTATTTGCTCGCCGACGGGATCCGCCGGCGGCACGAGGGAGGAGTCTGAGTCGAGGCCCGTCTTCCTGCCTAGCGATGTCCCGACCGCTGCACAGTGCCGCTGCCTCATCGATCCGATCCTCCATGTCCACCGAAGAAGATGTCGTCGTCGTCGACAAATTGAGCATTTATTTTTACCAGGAGCAGCAGTTCGTTCGAGCTGTTGAGGATGCATCGTTCCGCATCCCGGAGGAAGGACGCTTCGGGCTGGCCGGCGAGTCCGGGAGCGGGAAGACCCAGACAGCGCTGGCCGTTGCTGGTCTGGTCGAGGGGACTCCGGGCGTCGTAGACGGCGACATCTGGATCGATGGCACGAACACTCTGGGCGAGCTGGGGGCCCATTGCTCAGTGGACCGACGGGATAATGGTGTGTGCGTTCAGAAAGACGTGCAGCAGTGGCGGCGTGAGCGGGAGGAGGTAATGAAGGGCCTTCGGGGACGGGTCGTGAGCATGGTCTTTCAGGAGCCCAAGGGGGCGCTCTCTCCCTACTACACCATTGGCGAGCAGGCCCGCGAGACGGTGGAAGCTCACTTCGGCCCCGCGGCCGCCTCGACGTACGAAGAGCGGGTGCGCCCCCTGCTGACGCAGATGGAATTCCAGGACCCGGAGCGGATCCTGGATAGCTATCCCCACGAGCTGAGTGGCGGGCAGCGACAGCGGGGGGTGCTTGCCCTCGCCCTCCTCCGCCAGCCGGGGCTTCTGGTTGCCGGGCAGCCTACGACGCCCCTCGACCCCATTCCCTGGCGCCGGGTCCTGGCGGCGTTTGCCTCGTTGCTGTGTGTACGCGATCTTGGGTCCCTGCTCGTTACGCACGACCTCGGCGTCATGACCCACCTCGTCGACGAGGTGGCGATTATGCAGCACGGCAGGATCGTGGAGCAGGGGGCGGTGTCCACGATTATGGATGGTCCCCTTGAGGACCGACACCCGCACACCCGCGAGCTCCGGCAGGCGGCCCAGCGCACGGGCGTACTGGTGTACGAATAAAAACCGCAGTGGTGATGGCACAGACGGATTCTCCCTTTCTGCGCGTCTCCGGGCTCACGAAGCACTTCCGTGAGCAGAGCGGATGGCTCGGCCCGATTCTCAACGGTGCGCAGCACACCGGGGACGTTGTGAAGGCCGTGGACGACGTGTCGTTTGCGGTGGAGGCGGGGGAGACGTTTGGCTTTCTCGGCGAAAGCGGGTGTGGAAAGACAACACTCGCCCGCACGCTGCTTCGCCTCACCGAGCCCACGAGACAGGCAGAAATCGCGCATGCCGTCTTCCGCTTGACAAAAA
>ERZ1034573.420-NODE-420-length-12727-cov-7.285117_pt1 | contig 12727 bp, 3 predicted proteins | sample MGYA00520641_ERZ1034573 | MGnify/ENA primary metagenome ERZ1034573 (study PRJEB33760, sample SAMEA4777724) | hypersaline lake metagenome | biome: hypersaline environment; feature: brines | place: Spain | collected 2014-08 | depth 0 m ...
TAACAGAATAGATGGTTTAGCTCGGGTTAGCTGACGATGCTTTGTGAGGTACTGAATATGTGTATGAAATGTTACCGACTGAGGATTCTGACAAGGCCTCCCGACGTAATTTCAGTAGTCCTCAAAGGTTGGCTGTTCCGGTTGCTCACTGACCCGTCGACAGAGTTCCTCAATTGTTTCAGGACTCACCGCGTCAACCTTCTCAAGGTACCTTGCGAAATTTTGTAAGTAGATACCTTTGAGTCCGATAACAATGGTGCCATGTTTTTTTGCGTCATCAGTACGTGCAGGCACTGACTGGACGTTATCGAACTGATCTTCAACAAGCTCACGGTTGAATACCACCCCGATCTGGTCAGAGCGAATCTCCTGTACCATATTGTCGACATCTATACTAGTGTAATAGTCTTTTCCGAGTGTAAAAAAGACGATATCGTAGTCGGACCTACTAAGCAGTCGCTGAAGATCTTCTTGAATGTTGAGCTCCGTAGAGCGCTCTCGAATCTCACCGACATTCATCGAATTGAATGTTACCTCATATGGTGGTAGGTAATCATCTTCCGCGACGAGACCAAAGCCAGCACTAATAAAGTAGCGCTCAACATCATGGCCGTCCGAACGAAGACGACGTACAGCATCACGGACGTAATTCTGTTGTCGCCCAGTATAGAGATCCCGGGCGGCAATTTCGGGGATATTGTCACGTGAGAGGAGCGTCTTTCGTGAGTACCGAAGTGTTTCATCTGCGTCAAAAACAGAGCTATTGTCGGGGAATTCTTTCGACCCAGAACACTGGTCAATAACAAGGATATTGAGGTTGTCAGCTTTAATCTCGGGGGGTTGTGGAAGGAAATCGTCACCGACAACGTAGTTTTCACCGCACATCTCGAGCACTTGCTGACGGAGTTCAGTGGAATCACTATAGGTTGCAACTTCGCACCCGTTCTCATGAACGGCGTCCATGACATCACTGTCTAAGTTGCCATCCGTAGTCTGGATAAAGAGATTCTGATACCGGGCTGCCTGTTTTCCAACGTTTGCAGCCATTTGACTGGGAGCAAATGATATCGTTTGAGGCGTGTCTTCCCACCATTCGTTTACGCCGCTTGCATCAAGCACTCCGAGTTCTGCAACAGGAAGATCATGCGTCTGCGACCAAAAATGCGGATGTTTGTCACGGAGATACTCCTCTACGGAATTGTAGTTACCGATACTTGCCGTCCCCTTGGTTGCAACGAGAATTTTTGGGAGTTCACCTTTGAATTCGTCATAGAACCGGCGTGTATTATGGAATCCACGACGACGATTTCTATCGTTCCCCCGGAAGATACAAACTTCAATACCAAAATCTTGACAAATTTGACAATCACACCTTTCCCATGGACGCTCAGATAGTGTCTTTTGATACTCCTCAAGAAGGCCTTCGTCATCAACCCATTCTGCATATTCACGAACAAGCATCCAGATACGATCGTACTCAGAGTCTATATCCGTATCTTTGAATGGCATTCCCAGGAGTGAGATATCTCTAAAAGTCGACACAGCCGTGTTTAAAATATTATTGTACTTTTGTAAGGATATTGGATTGCATGGGTCATCATCACGAAGGAGTTTGATAATAGCGTCACGAAGATTGCTACTAAAACTCGCCTGTAACTCGCGACTGTGCTCGAAGTCCTCACGAAATATTGACTCTATCTCTCTGAGGAGGCGATGATCAAACTGTGAGTCGTGACGATGCTCTCGCAAATAGCGTTCTGCTGAAGAGAGAACGTCTGAAGCGAGGTCGTACCACTCTCTGACTGCATCACGGATTGGATCACCTCTGCCGTACGCACGAAGAGCGACGAGTACCTTACGACCGCGGAGAGCGGTTTCAATAGCTGTTTCGAGGTCATCGCGACTTGACGGATAGCGGACGCGGATCGCGTCGTACCGTTCGCCATGGTCTAGCCGGTAGTTATTCCCACCCGTCCATGCCGAACGGAGCATGCTTGCGCTATCAAAACTCGTCATCCCAGAGCGCCCGACAGTCTCAAAAGCATCAGTCTTCGCAAATCCGAAAATATGAGAATCAATCCGTGTGTTATGTTTCCGCTCAAATGATTTTATAATCTTCCCGACTGATTTAACGATTCTACGGACCTCATGGATTGGGCTACCGGCAACACCCCCGATACCGAGATAATCATAGCCAATTTCTAAAACATCACTAGCAGCAGCTCTGTATGAGTTGGGATCCCAACCCTGAATTGCGACCATTAGGCGGAATGGATATTCCTCCTTCTGGTAGAGGTCATACATTTCTCGTGCGTTTCGTAGTGTGAGTTTGTAGCGAAATTTTGCGTCATTCTCCCGGTAGACTGCACGAGGATCATCAGCGAGTCGTGAGAGGACACTTTCGGTGTCTCCTTGGAAATCTTCAACAGAGAATGGTATAATATCATTCTGATTCCCTGTCTTTATTGAGGGTTCGTACTCATTGACATAACTCGGCCACTCTACGGGCCACTCATCTATCATCAGATCAACAACATTCTCTAGATGTGCAGGAACTTCGCTTTTATTTAATTTCCCCTCGAAGGCACGCTCGTTGAGGTAAAGTCGCCCTTTCTCTTTTCCGGATCCAAGCACAAGGTGGTCAATCGTAACACCAACTGTGACTCCCAATGTTTCGTAGAACTCAAGCATTTCCTCGTTGCCGTATGGAGGAAATGGGTAGGACTTGTACCCCCAGGCCCCGCAGTCGCTGATCGTCGGAAGCCAATTAGGCACGGAGAGGATGGGATCATCGTAAACGCCGTGTTCTGTGAGTCTCTCAGCCTTCCGATCAGTCTCCTCAACCTGCTCGCGAGAGATCAAGACACCATCAATCGGCGTTGTCTCCGGCTCAAAGATATCCCAGATGTAGTTGAGCTCACGCTCCTGACGGTCAAGCATTGAGAACTCGTCATGCTCAAAGTCGTAATAAGCGTCAACTGCGTCGTCCCATTCAGGAACATAGAATCTCACAGATTTAATTCACCATTCTACCCTTTTTTCGCGTTCTCATATGAATATCGTCTTTGCCCAAAATACGACAAGTAATTGCTACTTCGTCGGATAAAGAGGGTATGTTGAAATGCCAGAGATAGAGTAACATCTGCTTACCGAATGGCACCTTCTGAGGAGAGATACTCCAACAGAAATAGGGATAGCTTTCTTCGCCATAGAAAGACGGAGTAGTATCCTGACGTAGCCTAATACGGCAGGTAAGTATCACAATTAAGTGGCTACTTATCATGGTGGTATAAATCAGCTGTAATAGGTTGGAACCAACTGACGGTTTGGAATGTCTTGTAAGCGTTCTATATCGATTTCATCCGCCGAGGAGACATCCCAGACAATATCAAAAAAATGGATTGCAGTCTTCACAAAGTGTGTTCTTTCGGTATAAACGCCGCACTCGGGGTTCCAGTCGTAGCTATTCTCCATGAAATTTGCTGACCCAAGTAATACTGCGCCTTTCTCAGGACTTCCAATAGTCTGTAGTTTCCCATGGATTCCAATCTCACCCAGATCGCGGAAATCCATGTCGGGAGTTATTTTCTGATGTTGTTTAAATCGAGAATAAGTGCGGACCGTCACTTGATTACGGTGCTGCTTGATCTCGCTGAGGAGATTCCGCTGTAGGCGTCGCCACTCCCACTCTTCCTTGGTGTGTCGGGTCAGTAATCGTAGTTCGAATCCCTGCTTCAATAGACGCCGTATCTGAGAAACGTATTCGTTGAATGTGTCGTCGTCAAACGGCGTCATAATTCGAAGGATCTTGTTATTAAGATCGCGTTCGAGTCCAAGGCTGAAGAGGCGGTCGGTCATCATGGTGTATGACCGCATCCCCGCAGGCCGGTTTTCATGCCAACGTCGTAGCCTCGCCTGTTCGCGTCCAAGACCGCGAGATTCACCCACATAATCGTCCACCTTCTTATCGCCAAGAGCCTTAGGATCCATGAGAGTATACGAGAAATATGTTGGTGCCACATCACCATCAGAAAGAGTGTTGTAATCGTGGGCAACCATAGCGTCACCAGCAACCGGTGATAGAGTCATCACAGACGCTTGTGAGAGCGTCTTCATTTGTTGTTGTAGTGCGGCACAACGATCAATAAGATGTGTCGTATATTCCACCTGCAAGCTGCTGCCATCAACCTGCATTGGGACAGTAGAGAATTCAATAACTGCGTTGTCACCGATTGTGCAGTTGACACCAGGAATTTCAGACAGTGATTGATAGAGTTCGTATGGCGTCGCTTTGAGGCGATCGGCAACGAAACTCAAATCGAGGGTCGTGAATCTAGGGTGTATAGATACTGTGGCAACTATATCAATGAGGTCTTCTCGCCTCGATTCATCAATTTGGGAGTCTTCATCAACGTCAGATACACTTACTTCTCTCCCAAGATCTATCTGTGACAGTTCAGTTTCTACTGACGGAACTAGTAGTGAACGTGCTATCTCGTACTGGCGTTTATACTCATCATGTTGCTCATCAATTGCGTTTTCAACCTCCGTGATGTCTGGGAAGGATACAGCGTTTTCAGCAAGTGAAGCAGCGACTGACTCTAAGGAGAACGTATCGTTCGGGGACTCTCCAACCAATCGCTCTATGATCGGGTTGAGACAATCATGATCTTCGACTCCTACAATCTGTGGGAGAATATATTGATATGCCTGGGTGCTAACATTTTCTATCGGCAGTTCTCTTTGCGCTTCAAGCGCTGATTCAATGCGACCGAAGTCCGGTTCCACGCTATCCGGGTAGATCGTCAGGAAGCCAGCAGACCCAAGAAGTGGCCTGAGAACCAACTCTTCCCGGTTCCCCGCGAGTAGACTGTCGAACTCTCTGCGGGGTAGAATGTCGTCTTCAATTTGGAGACTGGATCGCAAAACCCTCTCCGCTGTCCGAGAACTGGCGACAATGATAGCGCGAATGAGTTGGCGAGGTTTACTTACTGAGAGGGTCAAGCCACCAGCAAGGGTTGGGCGGTCTCCCTCAATAAGCCCCAGTTCGTTAAGTAGCCAGTGGTGTACTTTTATTACTTGCTCCAGTTCCCGTTCATCATTCGTCCGCAACGTTTCCGCTCGAATATGTGCCGACAGACACTCTTCAAGACTATCTTTAGTCACTTTCACCGATAGTGCTGTGTAGATACTCGCCGGAGAGACTCCCCAGAGTCTCTCTGGAGAGCGAGTCCGAAGTGCTCGCACTAAGTTAGTTACGTCACTTTCAGTCATTATTTCTCACTTCCAAGTGTAGGTCATGAGACAGTAGCTTGAGTAACTCATTCTTGTCAAATGAGTCAGGGTCATTTTGTTCGGAACAACCGTACTGATAGAGGCAGAACGGGCATCCATTCTCACAGTTACACTCTGACTCGTCCGGGGAGAACGCATTATACATTATGTCGACTGCTTTCTCGAACTTTTTACCATCATCATGTGCGAGAAGTACAGTGATACCACTTCCTCCCTCGTCAGAGTCGTACACTAATGTGCCCTCGTCCTCAATCGATTCAGGAACTTGACGAACGCTCACACCACCGATGTATTGGAGCGCCACCCGAAGTCCATGAGCAAATCCATGCTCAACGTCCTCGCTGTCGAACCGAACACGTAGAGCTTTAGTGTCAAACCTGGTAGCGGGACGCACTGCTATACTTTCATCTGTGGGATGTTCCGGATTATTGGTACATGCTGCGGACTCTCCCACACTAGCGATCATACCGTTGCAACCTTCGACACTACAGATCTCAAATACGTTCGACAGCGGGTCTGAGCCTCCATTCTTGTACGTTGCCCAGTATTTATTTGTCGAAGCAACTATTGTTACGTCACCGTACTCAAACTGTCCGTGTACGTTTCCGCTTTCGTCGACGATATCATACGAGAATACAGAGGTAAACGAATCTCCTGCGTCAGTGTTTACTGGTGCGTACGTGCTCTGTATTTCTTCCTCGGCTTGGTACACACTCGAGGGTTCAAGCTCACGGGCGTTGGGAGCTATTCCCAGCGGCAAATCGTGCTGGAACGCAGTCACACGTTCGGGCACTTTCGTGACTAGCCGCTTCAGCCGGGTGCTGCATGCCTCGCAATGAGACGTATCAATGTCATATTCTGAAGCGCACGTCGGGCAGATGGCCGCATCCTCGAATTGTTCACTGATCTGTGCAGTTTCCAGCGGCTCCCACTCCATCCGCGTCACAATGTACGTTTCACCGTTGTGGAGATACGCTGCCCCCGGGTGGAGTTCAGAAAGTGCGATACGACGGTCTCGAGAACCATCACTGACGTTATCGAACTCTTCGCCAACGAGTTGGTAATCAACTGAATCACCCACAGATCGTAAACCGAACGCTGCTGGACTCTCTCTATTGAGATACTGGCCGAAGTTCATATCCTCAAGTCGTCGCAAATAGTCGTCTAACTGGTCAATACGGCGACGGAGTTGCTGCTTCTGTTCGCGTAATGTACGTTTTTCTTCACGGTCTCGAGTATGTCGTTCTTTGCTACGGATGTCTGCGATCTCTTTGTCAAGTTCCTCCAGATCAGCATCAATTGAGTCTCGTTGCACATTATAGAGATCAATAATCGTCGCGTTGATATCTCGGTGGGCGTCAGTCCCGGTTAGTACTCCTTCGACGATGTCGTCGTACTCGTCTAGGATTGATTCGACAGAGCCGCTACAGCCGTCTCGTTGACAGTCGCCGTTATACCCCGCTTCGTGTTTGCGACCACAACTCGAACAAATACCAAAAGAAATCAAATCCTCAAGCCACTGTTTGATCTCGTATTGGTTCTCACTAATCACCGAACGAAGCACTTCCAGAGGGGCATCGTCGCTCTGATTCTGTACTTGGAAGTTCGACGACGACAGAATACCGGTAAACGGCAGTAGATCATTAGGCTTTGACTCAGAGCGCGGGGACGGTTCGTCATCACAGACAACGAATTCGTCTAGCCCGCTCTGGTTTCGTCGCCACGGGACCCACCGCGTCGTCGCTATGCAGTCAAGGATCCCCCACGTGAGAGACTGGTGGAGAACCTCACGGTTTCGTTCGTTGAGCGGGACCTGTTGTGGGTCGGAGGCAATGAGTTCCTCTGGGTGCTCGTGGTAGTAGTAGTCGATTGGATTTCGCTGACTGACCGAGTGTACGAGTGAGTTTCCAGACTCTCGCCCGGCACGTCCGATCCGTTGGAGGTATGAGTTCGCGTTCGGTGGCGTGCCATAGAGGAGTAATGTATTGAGGTCACCGATATCGACGCCAAGTTCCATTGCTGGGCCCGACGACAGGAAGTGAGGGAACCTTCCCTGCCTAAACTGGTATTCCAGTTCTCGCCGTTCATCCCGGTCTGTCTCCCCGTAATACGCCCTCGCAAGGAGAATCATAGGATCAGACGTCGTTATTTGTTGTGCCGTCAGCGAGAAGTGGGGGTGTGAGAACGTAGAACGGTCTCCTGGGGCCGAGTCGAATTCGACCACATCATTAGGGATATTGATTAGTGTCGATTCAAGATTTGTGATGAAGTCCTCCTGACCCGGACTGTAGTACGTTGGTGTCGCTTCACTGACGACCGCACATTCAATTGTGTCTTCCTCGATCATCACGTACCGGCTACCGTCTTCTTCGGTCCGACGAACTAATCCTTGATCGATCAGTGAGTCGAGATGTCTATTCCCTTTCTCAACTACATCGATGAGTTGAGGTTCGTACCGATGATTTTGTGCAATACACTCTGCGAATAGTTTCCGTTCCTCTGGTTTGAGATCGTCGACCTCAATGCTTAGCTGAACATCAATGATTCCGTCGTCGGTAAGTTGTTGACTCCGGTAACGTTCACTATATTGTCCCGCGAAAACTCTCGAGACTAGTTCCTCAGTCAGATACTCCTCGACTGACTGATCGTAGTTGGTAAAGAATCCAAATATACTCGGCGAATTATTAGTTTCCCCTTTGAGGTCTTCCTCATACTGTTTTGCCTCGGCTACGCCACGGTCAACAATACTCGCTAATGACGCCCATCCAGAAGCGTCGGCCTCATCTTTGACACTGCCGACGAACAACTGGTCGAAAAAGAACGCTTCCTCGGGTTCACGGAAGTTTCGCCCCAATTCTTTCATATTAGACTGACTATCCGCGAACGACAGCATCTTTGATTCAGTGAATGTCTGTGGGTTATCGCGGTTAGCCAGCGACCGCAACAGGTATCGCCCTTGCGTCACTGCTGCGTTTGCCGGGCCGCGCAGCATGGCGTCGTATCTACTGCTCTTTGAGTAGGTCTCCCGTTGGTCTTGATGGTAACAGGGAAGGCCACCGGGGAACTGGCTTGATTCTCGAATACGCCCGTCATCGTCGACCATCCGGAAGTTACTGTATCCTTTTGCGCGCCGCACAATTTCTGGATCGTCGCAGTTACAATCCTGTTTACCACTCGGAAGGAACTCGCGCTCGCAGGACGTACACTCGTCGACCATCTGAATGTCAAACAACGCAGTACGGACGAATCGCCGTTTTCCGCAGGTACATTTGTTTGGGGATCGGCCAAAGTATACTTCCTCGCAATCCGGATCACCACAAGTCCATCCGAGTAGCCGCTTCGGTGTGAGATCTCCATTACAGTCTTCCGCCGTACACCCCTGCACGTCAGAGTTTTCGTATACTTCTCCACACTCAGTGCAATACCGAACGCTGTCGTCCGACAGGGGTTCTAACGCCGCCGTGTCGCATGAATGGCAGGTCGGCTCTCTGGCCTCTTCTACTGTAACCTCCTCGTCACAGTCCGGATTCGAGCAAATATGGAATTCCATCGAGTCGTCGAGTACCATCGAGGAACTACACGCTGGACAATCCTGCTGGTGGTCGAGCTTCTGGCGCTCGCCACACTCAGAACACTCGTAGAACGGCCGCCAGTAGACGCGGACCATGTCTGGTGTTTCGCCTTCAGTCGTTTCACACTGGCACTCGCGTCGCGAGAAGTAATCGAATCGTCCCTCCTCTGAGGTCACAGTGTGTGGTTCAATCCTTTCACAGTTTGGACAGAACCACGATTCGAGTGACTCCTCACCACACTGGTTGCACAACGAGAGCTTCGTCACATAGTGGTGCCCGCACTCGACACAAGTTGATTGTGGGGTATCATAGACTGTTCCACAGTTGATGCAGGTGTAGTAGCCGTCAAGTGGCCAGCTGAATAGATGGGCACGACGCTCCAAAATTCCAGACACGTCGCCGATCGTCATGAAGTTCTCTACTACCGTCTCTGCCTCTTCCTCGGTTAGATTAGCAGATTCAACGAGTCGATCACATAACTCGCCGGGTCGAAGCGGTTTCTCTCGAAGGGTCGAGTAAATACCGCGCACAAACTCCAGCATCTCGCTATCGTCTTCAACGAGATGTTCATAGAGTGCGCCTTCGACATCTATCTCGTCGCCAGAATGGAGAACACCCGCTGCTTCGAGGACGAATTTCGCAGCGTCTGTCTCTATGGAACGCAACTCATCAGTTGATAGTTCGGTTGTAGTGAACTCGGAGGGCACATCATTAGGAAAAGGAGCATCGAGTGTACGTCCTTCCTCCTCAACCACATTGATGTCGGGGTCAACGAACGGGTTGATACGCTGGAAGATAGAAAGTTTGTTTTCGACGGTAGCACTCGCACCGACGATAGTAAGATCGTCGTCGGCCTCGCTGTCGTAGTCGTTGAGTTCCTGCCGTTCTCGTATATACCGTCGCATCAACGTCGAGGTGAAGGAGCCGAACAACTCGGAATACTCGTGGATTTCATCGAAGACAAAGTATTTTGGCTCAGCGACGAACCGCTGCTGTGCCTCGCTCGCGTTAATATTAAATAACCGGTAATTGATCGTGTCAGGGTTCGTCAGCAGGATGTCTACTGGACTTTCGACGATCGCGTCTCTCGTGACTTTGATGAAGTCGAACGTGAGGTCGCCATCGTGTTCTTTCAGCGGTTCAACGACGAACGAGTCGTCCGAACGACGCCGGACGGTTAATGAAGAGTCACACTCTCCACACGGACAGTCGAAATACTGGAACGTTGTCTGGAGGTACGCCAACTCGTCAGGATCGCGACGTTTCGTATCTCCGTCGTAGATACCCACAGTGATCTGGTCGTTCACCGATCGGTCTCGATTGAGCGTGAACAGGTAATTGATGAGGCGCTTCAATTGGTCTTGTGCCAGTGCTTTCGTTGGGTACGTGAGGACACATTTAACGCTATTTGAGGGGTGTGCGTCGTGCTGGCCTGCTTTCGCTTCACAGATAAACTGGAGTATCGGAATCAACCATCCTTCGGTCTTCCCTCTCCCCGTCGCCGCGGTCAACAGTGTATCGTGGTCTTCACCGACTGCCTCGATCGATTCCTCCTGGAATTTGAACAGGTTCTGGAATCCCGCCTCACTGAACGTTTCCGTGACATCTAAATGCAGATTGTGATTGTCGGCAAAGGTCTCCCACGGCGTATCGCTCATTTGAGGCAGGTCAAGTACCTGAATATAGGGCCCTTTAGTTCGAATGAACTCAGGGAGGTCGTCTTCCAAGGACTCACCTTCACCTCCGTGATAGCGGGAAACGAGGTTCTTGACGGCTGGCGAGGGTTGTGAGCCTGCATAGTGTTCGGCGTACGATTCGCGCATCGTGTCGGCCAGTTCTAGTGGGTCAAATTCCATCAGTGGGTATCTCCTATGGGATGTGGTTGGTCAATCAACTGTTCGTGTTCCAGTTGTCGAGTGGATGAATCGACAATTTCTGTTCGTCTAAGTTGGCCAGAAGACGGTCACGGTCGAAAGATCGTTGGTCGTTTCTGACGTCGCAACCGTACTGATACAAACACGACGGACAACCACTGTCACAGTTGCAGTCGAACTGCTCAGTCATAAGACCGACTGCTCGGGAGAAAGCATGGAACTCTCCATCAGACTGCTCAAAGAGCAGTCGTGCAACGTCTGACCCACCCTCTTGTGATTCGAAAATATCAACATGGTCCTCTCCAACGTACTCAGACAACTCACGGATGTTGACGCCGCCAAGGTACTGCAGGGCGACCCGGAGGCCGTGAGCGAGCGTGTGAGACTGTTCACGGTTCTTCAACCCGACTCGCACTCCTTGTGTCTCATACTGGTAACCGAGTCTGACGAACTCAGAGTTCGCCCCTCTTCCTTCGGGGAAGTGTTCAGGGTCTGCGCTACACCGACGCGTCTCATCATTGTCCTCGTAGATTACGCCGTGACAGTTCTCCTCGCCACAGACTTCAAAGAGTGACTCTTGTGGATCAGTCTCTCCTGTCTTGTACTTCGTCCGATAACCGTCGGTGTGAAGGAGTACTGAGTAGACACCATATTCGAGTGTCCCGAGTGCCTCTCCATCGCCCGTCTGTAACTCATACATCTGTTTAGTATCGAAGGAGAGAATTGAGGTCTCGCGTTCAGCGTATGTGTTCTGTACTTGTTGGTTGGGTTCAGTATGTAAGTAACGTGCCTCGTCGCCTTCAGAAGTGAGTTGCAGGTTGTCGTGATATGCCTCGACCGAATCGAGGACAGCGAGTCGACGTCGTTTCAACGGCACTTCATTCTCACAACCACAGCCAGATGTATTGAGCCCGTAAGTCGAATTGCACGCCGGACAAACGAGTTCGTCTGCGAGATGGTCGTTGCTGGTCGCGTTGCTAACTGTTTCTCGCAAGTCAGAGCTTGCCTTATCATCGAAGCGAACGCGAGCGACAGTGTATGTCTCACCATTGTCGAGATACGCCGCTCCCGGATGGAGTTCTGACAGCGCCATACGCATCGCTCTACCACTGGATTGGCCGCCGATATTGCGTCGGTCGTACCCTTCATCAACCAACGTTAGGCCAGCAGTAGTGGCGACGCTTCGCATCGAGAAATCATACTTGCTCTTGCGGGATTTCTGGAGGAAATCGAAGTAACTCTCTTCGCCTAACTCAGATAGGTGCTGTTTGATTACCCCCATGCGTTCCTGGATTCCTCGGCGCTCACGCATGATTTGACCGCGTTCATTTGCACTCGCCCGTTGTTGGTCACGCCGCAGGTCGCGATCTCGTTCAGAGAGTGACACGCGCTCGCTTTCTAGCGCCTCCAAATACTCTTGATACTGTGTGATGTACCGCTCGTCAAACTTTGAGAGTGCATCTTCAGCGAGGTGCCCAAACTGCTCTCCAGCGTGTCGGATTTGACCGTCGCAATCCTCTCGTCCACATGTTGTTCGTTCGTCGGCGACTGCGTACCGCCGCTCACAGTCCTCGCAATACTGATACTCCAGCAGAGATTCAAGATAATCTCTGATCTCTGACTCGTGATCAGATACCACCTCGCTCAGTACCGCGAGTTGCGAAGCATCGTTCCCCAACGATAGGGTATCAGCGGCAAGCGACATAACATGGGTTAGTTTGCTTGCGTCCTCTCGTTCACTCTCTGGAAGTATGCTGCGTTGATGATAAGTATCACCACCGTCAATCGAGCGGGAACGACCATGGCGACTGACATCCCATAGAATCGAGAAGTTAGCCGCTACGAAGTCGAAGACGGCCCACGAAAGCGATACTCGTAGTACCTCTTCGTTGTGCTCGTTGAGTGGCACCGGCGTCGGTTCGGCCGAGATGAGATCCTCTGGATGGTCGTAGTAGTAGTAGTCAATTGGATTGCGCTGGCTCACAG
>ERZ1034573.421-NODE-421-length-12718-cov-17.816394_pt1 | contig 12718 bp, 14 predicted proteins | sample MGYA00520641_ERZ1034573 | MGnify/ENA primary metagenome ERZ1034573 (study PRJEB33760, sample SAMEA4777724) | hypersaline lake metagenome | biome: hypersaline environment; feature: brines | place: Spain | collected 2014-08 | depth 0 m ...
GGTTAAAGGTCTCGTAGGAGTACTGGAAGGAAAGAGTGCAGGCCCTCGACGACTTGAACAACAAAAGTTATTTAATATTAATATTACTTAAATTTGTACTGCTGATGACATCAAAGGACAGGGTTGAAAAACTTTACGACGACAGCAGGCCACTCGGAGAAGTCGACAACGGAATGGGAAAGACAGCAGAAGCCGCAGAGTCAGAACTTCTTAAAGAAATCAACGAATACGCAGAAGAACTAGGAATCGACACCGACATGTACCAGGTCGACACACATTCACGTTTCTCGGGAGACAACAACGCAGCAGTCCTCTACGGGGAAACATACGGTGGAATCCAGAGATGGGTCGGAGAAACCACAGCATTCCTCTACGACAACGAAGCACAGAAAAAATCACACCAGGACCCAAACGGAGCAACAGTCAGACTCGGAAACGGAGAACTGGAAGTAAACGAAGAACACCTCAGAGCCGCAGGAGACTGGCTACAAACCAAAGGTCAGAGCCATTTAGAGCCTAATGCAGCGAGCTAAAGATCTATAAATTAAATTATTAGATCTTTTCGTATCAGTTCGAAGAAAAAAATTTCTATCTAAAGACAAGTTATTACCCTGGATGTGCGGACCAAGGAAATCCAAGGGATGTACCAGCGAACACAAGTGAAGACTCAATAAACAAAGAAAGTACAGAGGATACTGGTAATAAGGATGCAGGTGCTAATGTAAGCTTTGTATCATTTAAGATTGCTGAGGACAAAGTCGAGTACGGTGAGAAAGCAGAATTGATAGCGACCTTTCAAAATACCGGTGGAGCAAGAGGAGAATATGAAGAGGGTGTTGAGAGAGCCGAGAAAAGGTTTGAGTACGGGGACTGGGAGCCTACTAATGCATTCAGAGGAAACATTTCACCTGGTCAGACCAAAGAAGCTACTATAGAAAAAGAAATGGGCCGTATTCAAACTTTCATGTACCGAATGGAAGGAGATAACGACACAATAACTGTCCAGCCAAGAAACCTATCTTTAGGAGAATCTGTGGTAAATAACGGCGGTGTAAAAATGGAGATCCAGAATTTTGAAATCAACGAGACTTACCTTTCGGACGAAGGCACACGCAGATCACCATACGATTCATGGAGGAAAAACTTCCTGATGATGAATTACTCTGCGATAAATACTCTGGACAAGAAAGTTACAGCCGGTCATGCTTATGATATAGAAGTCCTCATAAACGGGAGTGACTACCAACAGACCTGGCATGAAGATGATATAGAAAGCTACACACCGTACAAGAAAACCGATGAAAGATTCAACCCTTGGAGCCAGGAGAAACCCGTACAGGTCACCTAACATTTAAAATACCAAAGCACGCACAAAGAGAAAACGTTGTATTCCACTGGAACGGAAAGGTCTTCTGGAACAGATAACCTAAAATATCAGATCCTCAAACCCACTGGAGGAGAAAAAATCTCATTGAATCAATCCGTAGTCGGGATAGAGATATTCAGTAAGCAACCATCCTCCTTGTGATAAGGCCTTCTCTTTACGAGGAAGTTAAAATATACCAACATAAAATTCCAGCAACATCGAAGCTAAACAGATATAAATTTCTTATATAGTAATATCTTCTATGATACCGTTTGAAAATCAGCCTTCTCTAACTGAGTCTGAAGAATATGTTGAGGAGCTTCTCGAAACTAACTGGGATAATGTGGTTCGTTCGACTCCCGGAATCAAGGAGGATCTCAAAGGCAAATACCCGAAGATAGCTGAGACCATAAGCAGAAAAATCAAAGAAGACACGAAAAGTGAGTTCTCAAATATCTTTCGTCCTGGTGTCCCTGATTTCATGGCTTTTGATGATAGTGGGAAGTATCTATTCGTTGAGGTTAAGTCGAGTGATGACGGTCTAAGAGGTACACAGTTGAAGTGGCTACGTGATTTCCAGGGCATCAACATGGAGATCTGGTTTGCTGACGAAAGAGATATCGAAAAATTAAGCAAGGAAAATTTCGGTTCATACGGTTTCAGGGATGTAAAAGATGATTCAAATCAGGAAGTGGAGAGAAGAAACGGTAAGCTTTGGGTAGAGCTACCAGATGAGCTCGCTGCTATAACCGGTATTGACGAGCAAGATACGGTTGAGTGGAGTTTAAAGAGTAATGACGAATTGATCCTAGATAACAGGTGATATTTTTCAAGGATTCTGGAAAGAAACAGCCTCTCAAAGTAGAAATCCTACAGCCTTATAACTTTAATAATAGCGATTTCGAAATTTATACTATGGATGTAAATGTAGGCAGAACTGATCAGTTCATCAGGATAGCCGGAGGATTTGTCCTGGTAGGCCTAGCAGTAAATTCCGTATTAGACACCTGTGTACCAGAGATCTATGCCCCTATATTTGGAGTAATAGGTGGCGTTTTCCTAGGAACAGGGCTCTTCCGTAGATGCCCGGTCTGTCACGTAGCAGGTACTGATACGATCGAAGAAGATGAGGATTGAAACATATCTGATCTTCTGAGAACAACCATCTCACTTTCATTTTATTTTTACAGATCAAAATAGTGAATTTCCAGCCATTCCTTTGAAAGATTACTTTGTCTAAATCATACCTGGCCCCTGACCTGAGCTTAATTCTCGAAAATAATCAGATAAAGAATACTGTCATCCAATCCTTGAGGGTTAGAATAGATCCATAAAAATTTAGGAGTAACTAGATTTCTATGGAAGAGGATTACGACGTTGTTATAGCAGGTGCAGGGCCTTCAGGTTCGGAGGCTGCGAGGACTATCGCCTCCCGTGGACACGATGTTGCAGTACTTGAATCAGAGTCAGAGGATAAGTACCCGGCTCAGAGCAACAAATCAACTGCAGGAACCTTCCCAAGGATGATGGGAGATTTCTACATACCTGATGACGTCGTAATGAAAAACACAGACAGTGTCGTAGTCGAATCACCTAACCACTCATACGAGACAGCCCAAACCGGCTCTGTATTGGAATTCGGAGATTTCAAAGAATACATGGCAGAACAGGCCCAAGACCTTGGAACAGATTATATCTTTGACTCACACGTGACCGAGCCCTTAATAGAAGACGGTTCAGTCCAGGGCATAAGATACAACGGAGACGAAGAGATCTATGCAGATATCGTGATAGATGCTACAGGGCCTTCAGCACCCATAGCTCAGGACGAAGAAGCCGGGTTCATAAACCTCGAATCTGAAAACCGGGCGGTAGGCTGGGAATACCTTCTGGAAGACGTAGAACTGGACGCGGAAGGACACAGTGATCTGACGGATTCTATGATGCTGAGACTGGACCACGAGATCGCACCAGGAGGCTACTCATGGATATTCGACGCCGGAGACGGAAAAGCAAAGGTAGGCCTCTGTTACATGGACAACGACGCACACACGAGGTACGCAGACGAAGACTTCATGGTGCTGGATAGTCTGGAGGAATGGATCGTAGAAGACGAAAGGTTCCCGGAATTAGATGAAAGAGACGACATAGATCCTCTGGAGAAGCACCAGGGATCAGCCCACATCCAGGTACCGGATGAAGTAAGTGCAGAGTCAGTAATGGGGGTGGGAGACACAGTCTCGACCGTAGACCCTCTGTGGGGAGAAGGAATCGATACAGGAATGAAATCAGGAAATATGGCAGGAGTCACGGCGCTAGAAGCACTTGGACAGGACCCTGTAGATACATCCGAAGAGATGATGGAACAGTACGACGAGGGATGGTGGAACGAAATTGGAGAAAACAGATGGGAGAGAAACTTCATGACCCACATGATGTACAGGATGGAAAACGACAGATACGACAGACTTATACAGGATATGAAAAACGCCGACCAGGACGCACTCTCAGAGCTAAACAACGGAAACCTGGTACAGGGCCTGAGACTCATGGAAGTCAAAGATATACCAACGATCGCAGAAGTAGGAAAAGACAGGATAGGAAAACATCCTAAAATAAAAGGCCTTAAACACCGGCTGGAAAAATAAAAAAAATTAAAGATCTAAAATGGGTATCGGAGATAGACTCAGGGCTAAGGAACCTCCAGAAGGAGATGAAAGATGGAAAAAATGCAGGATAAAGGAACTCGGAGATAAAAAAGCATTGATCATAGACGATGGGGAAGAAATCGAATTGGAGTTGACCTCTGAACTTATGGACCTGTTTAAATCTCGTATGGACGGGAAAACAGCGTGGTACATCAATAAATGAACTATCTTAACATCAGTTTATTCAGGATAATTTATTTTTACAGTTTCTGATCGGACTTCTTTCTCCACAGTTTTTCCATCAGGGAATATTACTGTCACTTCAGCGGGTTTGGATACGTTTCCAATGTGTGCCCATGGTTCCATCTGATTAAGATATCCAGATCCGCCATCTACAGGATATACCTTTCCCTCATACTTGACAAGTGAGTTTCTGGCGGGAGCACCTGACTTCCATAGAGGCTTTACCCTTAGATACTCCTCTTGGTTTGGTAATTTATACATTGTAAGTGGTTGAGAGCCGGTCTCGCCGTGAGCGATAATTAGTTCAAGGATGCCATCTGAATCTATATCTACAACTGTTGCTCCGGTGCCTAATCCATTAGGTTCACTGGCCTCACCTACCTGGATTTCCCTTCCCTGAGAGTCAAATAACTGATTTGGAGCTCTACGATTCGAAGCAATCTTATTGAGATAAATACTAGTGTCTAAGTTGTTAAACTCTGCAGCTACCAGACTTCTTGCAGGGCCTCTTGTAGCAAAATCATCCGGAGTTGAATCCTTGAACCCGTTTTCAGTTTTCTCATAAAGCTTGTTTTCAGCGTTCCAGTTTGCGATAGCCAGATCCAGATCACCATCTCCATCTTTATCGTAGACAGTAGCCCCTCTGGCAGGTAGATATCTATCGGCAACTCCTAGTTCCTTTGCTACCTCCTCATAACCCTCTTCATTCTGTCTAAAGTAAAAATTAGGGCCTCTTTCGTTACCTACGAAGAGATCCACTCCGTTTTTTCCCGGTAAGTTCACCAGACTTCTGCCTCCCGTAATCCTATCCATTTCGTATTTCTCTGCAAGATCTCGCAGGCCTTCATCAGCGTCTGTAATAAGCTGCATAGGCCCCTGATATCTTGCTACGAAGAAACTGTAACCTTCTGGAGAGTAATGACAGGCTACACTTCTACCAGAGTATTGGTTTGTAACATCAGAATCCTTCAGAAGATCAACCCATTCACCATCCTGAAGATCGTATAATCTGTCCTTTGTAGCTTTCTGCCCTCCGAACTGGTTACCTGTAGTAAGGACGTATATTTCCTCCTGGCCGTCAGCATCTATATCGCAGCCTGCTGCACCGATGGCATTAGTATCCGGATCCTTCAACTGCTCGGGGGTATCCGAAATCAACTTGCCATCATCCCACCTCATCAAGGCATTAGGTCCCCCATACCCTGTGACGAAAACCCTTTTCTCTCCACTCACTTCTACTGTAGCAAGCCCATATCTTCTCAAAGAAGGATTGTCTTCAATTTTCTCAGTTACATCTACGAACCCGTCTGATTCAATATTTTCATCTGATCCCATATCAATTGTATATACACTCAGAGATATTAAGATTAAAAATGCTGCAGAGATCAGAATCTCTGGATAATGATCATCAATATAATCTGGAACTGTAGGCATTGATAATAATTAGAAGTCTAGAGTATAAATCATTAATATTTAATTTCCAGCTGGCATAGGATTCCTCAAAGAATATATTCTGACCATTTCATTGACGTACTGCAATTGTCAATTGACTAAATTGAATGGTATACTGACAGTTTTTAGTGGAAAAATATAAAAATTTGTGAATTTATACTGCTAAAATAGGTAAAAACCTTGGAAGGATCCTTAATTAAAATTTTATGTCGTTTATAGATCTCCCTGGATACGCTGAGGCATTAAAAGATGACTTCAGAGTGCTTGAGGAAGCTGACAACGGGATGGGGGACACTGTAGGCCTGATAAAAGAGTATCTTGAGGATGAGCTGGAAAGCCATGCATCGGATATGGGACTGGAGGAGGAATATAGAGATAGAGAACATGAGGTTCTGGTCAGTCCTGATGAGGAAGTAGCTGTACTTTACGGAGAATTTTACAGAGAAAGCAAAATAGCATTGCTTGGAGCCGATGTCTGGCTGTGTGAGAAAACGAACAGTTCCGATCACAGGGGAAGGACTTCAGGTAAAAGAGAATACAGGGCTCCCTCGAATGGAGGCCATGTGTACGTTGATGAAAGTAGCCTCAGGGCATATGATTCTTTTCTGAATCAGAAAAAACCTGAGTAGAGAAACTGAGGATTATGACTTGACCTGTTATTCAAGATACTCTTCTACGAACTCTTCAAGATCTTCCCGGCCCGGTTCCGGAACTAATGGATACTTCTGGAGGCCTCTGGAAAGAACAGGATTTTCTCTCTTCTCTTCCCTCCATGAGGAATAAATAGCCTTGGTCTCTGCCTCGAACCGATCTAAAATATCGGGACCCATCCTTCCTTCTCCCAGAAAAAATCTGGAAAGGACAACATCATAACTATCGGCCATTTCCTCTGTATCTAGATCCTTTACTGGGTAAACATCTACATCTGCTGAGGTACCGTTCCCGTACATATCCTTCAAGTCCTGAACTGCCTTTTCCCCAGACTCAACCAGCAAAAAATCCATAACAAACCTGAGTATGAGAATCTTAAATATTGCTTCTAACACTTAGGCCTTAGTACTAAATACTGTCACCGAGCTTGAATAGTTAGTAGCCAAATGAATGTTCCAAACTCAGTGATCTCTAAGTTAGGTCTCGGAGACGAGATGAGAGAAATATATATCCATAGATTTATGTACCAGCTATCGAAAAAGCTGGTAGCCATATTCATCCCGCTTTACATTCTAGATCTCGGATTCAGTCCATTATACGTCGTAGGTTTCTTCATGGCCTATTTCACGTCCGCGATGCTCAGTGCTTTCCCCAGTGCAGTTTTATCATCAAGATTGGGGTACAAGAAAACCTCTCTTGCATCCTGTCCATTAGTACTGAGCTATTACTTCATCCTGAGAAATATGACAGGAACAACAGTTGAACTACTTGCAGCTGCCTTGATCGGTGGAACTGGTGTAACTGTCTACTGGATGGGAATGAATCCTGAAGTAGCTAAAAGCAGTCATAGAGACAAAGATGATGAAGAGGCAGGAATTTTCTTTTCGATACCTTCAATTTCATCTGTAATAGCTCCGGTGATAGGGGCCGGAATACTGGCAGTCGCAGGATTTGAAATTCTTTTCACTACGACTATAGGAGCTATACTTCTTTCATTTATCCCCTTGGCTTTGACGCCTGAGCACAGAGAAGGTATGAACCTGAAAGTAAGAGAGTTCATATCAAATTACGAATTATATGACTTCCTTGTTTTCCTGACCACAGGTTCCTCATGGGTAGGTCAGATCGTGGTGTGGCCGCTTTTCCTGGCCACAATACTAGAATCTGCAGGAATAGGAGGATCAGGGGCTTTACTGGCGTTAGGAGGAGCAGTCACGAGCATAATAGCAGGCTTCATGTCGGAAAGAATCGGAAGGAAAAATGTCTTGACATTCGGAGCAATAACAGCAGCCATAACATTCCTTGCGATGTCAATGGTAACTTCACCAGTAACAGCGTTTATAGTATCAACTGCGAACGGATTCTTCCTGAAATTCGTGAACATACCTATCTATGGGACAGTCATGGAACACTCAGAGGACTCAGATCTGATAGAGTACCACATGATAAGAGAGATAGGTCTTAACACAGGAAGAATCATCTCCATGGGTATACTGGTAGCTTCATTCCTACTATTACCTACTGAAAAGGCCTTTTTGACAGGATTTATCCTTATGGCAGCTCTCTCACTGTTATCAGTACCTGTAGGATGGAAAATGATAGACTCATAGATCATCTTATCAATCATATCCTTTAATTTCGAAAAAAGTTAGAGCTGATTATCCGTATATTCAAAGAATGTTTCTAAGGCTTATCCGGCATCTGTTCAGTAGCCCTTGCGAAGAGGTAAAGAGCTTCTTCATGCCAGTTCTCAGGCCTCCATCTGTTTTTCCGGTATCCAGTACTTTCCAGGTCCACATCAGAAGCATCAAGAAACTCTGAAGTAGTATACTCCTGTCTGTGGTGAGGCCTATCGGTGTGCAAGACCGGATCCTTGTCCGAATACATCATCTCCTCAGGATCAATCTCAGGAATGACTACCCTGTCCACTCCGTCTTCAAGCCTTGGATCATCGAAGAAATCAGATTCTTCGACCGCATGTTTGTAAGCAGCTTGCTGAACCGTATAATCTGGTTTCAATGAACCTGTCTTCAGATCCAGTAAAACTATTTCGCCCGTATCCTCATGTTCATATATCAGGTCAGCAGTTCCACCGTAACTGATCTCCCCTATACCAGGGCCTTCAATATCCTCGCTTTCATCCCATGGATGACGAGTACTTACAGCAAACTCCTGCTCAGCATAGATAACATTTTCCTCATTTAAGCCGAGAGCTTCCTCAAGCCCCTGGAACTGATCCTCTATCCATTCAATCTCTTTTTCAGCCAGATCCCTGCCATTCTGAACAAAACCTTCCTCATTCTCAGCGTATTCCAAAATACTTGTCTCATCGCCGCCCTTCCAATCTACAACATTCTCAAGCTCTCCAAGTCCATCCTCACCAGAACCAAGGGTTTCAAGACTGTTCCAGAAACTATCTGTATCACCTCTCACCTCAGATTCATCATCAACATAGTTAGAGAAAACCTCCTCATGAGCCAAAGTACCTCTATCCCCAGCATAATCCCGGATGACTTCAGAATCGTATCTTCCATCACTTCCATCGTATATATTTTTCCAGAAAAACAGGCCCCCGCCAGTATCAAGTTCCCTATGAGAGGTCGGAAGAGGATCGATTATAGTTGTAACAGAATAGGCAGAGCCTTCATTCCATCTGTAAACCCTCTTCCCATTCTCATCAGTATCCCTGTAAACTTCACCTTCCTCGAGATCTCTCAAGGCCTCGAAAGCCTCACCACTAAGGTTAGTAGTGTTCGATATATCCTTGGCTCTCGACAAAGCATTGCTCTCAAGTAAGTCCATGACATCTAGATCACTGAGATCAGCACCGGAGACTGCAGAAAGATATGTCTCAGGCTCCATCATATGTGGATAAACTATGCCAGTAACTTCACCTACTTTTTCAGCGGCACCTTCCTGTATCTCGTGGTAGTCACTGTATTCTTTTGAGGCCTCTTCTAATGCATCTGAAACTGCTTCCCCAGTATCGATATCCACAACCGGATCAGAGATACTCATCAAGTTCAAGAACTCACGATCCGGAACATCCTCGAACTCTATACCTGTTTCCTCCATTATATCCGACGCTGTCTCCTCTATAACCTCAGAATAGAAATCAGATGACTCCTCTAGAGCTTCTTCGATACCTCCATCTACCAGCTCCTCGGCAACCTCTCTTTCAAGGTTCCTTACTTCAAGGCCGTCATTTAATCCCAGAACCTGTACTCTCTCACCTTCAGTTCCTGTAAGCCTCAAAGCAGAATCTAATAAAGCTCTCTCACCGACTCCTCCAGGCTTCAAGACTCTAAGTGCTTCCTGATCCTCATCTATTACACCCAGACCTGTCTCAACCTGCATAATATCATCTGTCATGTAACCTGAAACAGACCTGTGAGGCCCTCTGTCCTGATACGTATCAGCAACCCATTCTCCAAGTAACTGAACATCCTCAACAACAGGTCCAGAATCTTCTAAATTCTCTAACTGATCTGAAAGTTCAGAATTATTATCTAATGTAGGACCATTGTCAGAGCTCAGAGTATAGCCTTTCCAGCTGTTTAAGAATTTTTGACGATCCGCACTGTTCTCAGAAGGACTTACTCCATTGTATCTATGTTTCTCTGGACCTGTCAGGAAACCGTTGAAGGCGCCTACAACCTCTTTATCAAGTCCATCGCTGTTTTCAGAACTCTGGAAGAGGTTCACTGCATCTTCAGCAAGTACCTCAGGATCAACAATCCCTTGCCTTACACCTAAGTAATCAGTTACAGGAGAAGTATCTGTCCTGAAAACCCCTCTCAATTCCTAACCCTCCAAAGGAGGAACGAAAACATCAGGCCTGTAATACTCAAACAGGCCCTGGACATAGTTAAACCTGAACCCCCAAACAGGATCTGAAAAGATTTAGACTTTCAACTGTTTCATATTCAAACAAATTCCGCTTACCCCCTTATCAATAAATTATGATACTAAGTATTATATTCATTTTGTTTAGGTTCTGGAAAAATCAAAGACTCATCGATTCAAAAAATTCTTTCAAATGATTCGGATTCAACTTAGCGTAAAAGAAATTTTAGTAACTTTCTCTGAAGAAACTTTACCCATAACACCAAATTATTGTTCTGAAATTCTAACTCACCGAAGTTATTTGAACATCTGATAGAAGGCATTGAAGTACGCTGAAGGAGTTTTTCTCCTGCCTCTCCTGATAGTTCCTCTCATGGTTATCGTTGCGTTCTCTGTGATCCCTTTCCCATGTCCGCATAAAATCCTCTCAGGCTCAAACTTCAGGAGCTTCCGAGGCGGATTCAAACGGTAAAGAGGATTCATACCAAGTTCTTCCCCACGGCCTCTCATATGTTTTGTAGTACCAAGTGCATCAGCAACGATCAAAGTCCCGGTATTTTCGTTGTAGAGTGCTGCTTCATTTGCCATCCTGGATTCAACCACTGTATGCATCTCCCAGTCCGTACCAGGAACCTTACCCGATACTTTCTCTACCTCTGCATCCAGTTCTCTTTCAAACCATTCAGGAACGTAAACGGGGCAATCATATCTCTCCGCCAGTTTCTCAGAATCCCGCTCATGCCTCTCAAAAAGCAGTACTATACCTTTCACTTCGCCAAACTCCTCGATCTTTTCGTCGAGATTCTCGGCATCCACAGGATCAACAAGAAAAACATCACTATCGTCTACAAACGCATGACTAGTCCTCTTCATATTCTCCTCAGGCTTCCCTATCCAGCCAAAACCATTCTCCCACTCATCAACAAACTCAGCCTCTACTAACTCATCAATTTTGATAACCATAACAACTTTTTACATAGCCAGACTCAAGAACCTTTCCAGACAGCTTTACAGAATCTATTAGGGAACCAGTTCCTCCCGAACTACCTTTTCCAGATCCATATACTCTGCCGGTTTCTGGATCACCTGATACCGGTCCAAGGCCTCCTGAATCTCAGGGTAACCATCTGCCTCATCACGCCTCCATACAGTATAAAGAGCTTTTCTATCTGCCTCGAACTGGTCCAGTACATCAGGGCCTGTTACATCATCCTCGAGTACAAGTTCGGAGAGAACTACATCATAATTCTCTCTTTCCTCCTCTATATCAATATCTGAGACATCTCCGACATCTACTTCGGCATCGGTAAATGAATTATAAAGAGTTTCCAACTCTTCAGACGACTCATATTGGCTTTCAACGACTAAGATATTCATAAAATAGATTTTGACAGTAAAAATTTATTAGGCTACATAGCAGAGAATGAGATGCTTTAAGAACTTATCCAGAAGATAGCCATAGCAGATAAATTTCTCAATACTATAGATATTGTGATTGCTCAGCGAAGTTGAAATCTCCTGAATAACTCCTGAGACCGGAAATTCATACAAAATACTGAAATCCTGTCAAAGATTACAGATAACTATAAGTAAATAACAAAATATAAGATTAGAACCCCGTGATATGTTATATGTTGCGTGATTATAGCTGGAGACAGGATGATCTAAGCACCACAGAATACGAAGGAAAATACGTAACTCATGACTTTGTGAACAAGGATGCAATTATCAGGACACTGGATACAGATCAGAATGACCTAGAACTGGGCGAGCACAAACTCACATACGACGGAGAAGAAATGGACGTGAAGCTAAAAGTAAACAGAAACTACGCACAGTTTTTCTACGACAAGACCTTTGAACGGAAGCTGGGTGATGAAGATTTTGAAAAAGTAATCACACACTTTCTCACACCGGAGAAATGGAAGCCTGATTCAGGCCTTGACGAAAACTAGAAATAAGACAAGTTAAGCTGGTCGAACCCAAGATAACTTATGATGAAATATCTGAAAAGTTAAAAATTCATCGAAGGCCAAAATTCAACAGCTTAAGACAAATCTTCCATAAGGCCTGAAAATCCATTCACCAGAAAAACCCATCTACATTCAGATAAAAAAACAGGGAAAAGCTACGGAAAGCCAATCAAACATCGAAAATACACGGATTTTACAGTTTAACTGTATCTGGATTTTCAAGGATTCAAAGCCTGTAAACGCAAAGAATTGACAGGAAGATTTTTGGATTGTGGTTTAACCTATTAACTTAATTCAGTTCTGCACTGGACTGATACAGTTTTTTGACAGAGGAGATGTTAATTTCATTTCAAAAGATAAGGTATAGATCACATGATACTGTTAGATTATAAATGTTGAACACTATTGCACAAATATGGAAAAATACATGTCCGGCATGAAAATGTTCGATCCTGGTCTATTTGCCATAGCACTGGCAACCCTAGTTGGACAGACCTGGGCAATCGTTCACGTACTAGATGCCGACAGACCTACAAAAG
>ERZ1034573.425-NODE-425-length-12697-cov-41.614222_pt1 | contig 12697 bp, 10 predicted proteins | sample MGYA00520641_ERZ1034573 | MGnify/ENA primary metagenome ERZ1034573 (study PRJEB33760, sample SAMEA4777724) | hypersaline lake metagenome | biome: hypersaline environment; feature: brines | place: Spain | collected 2014-08 | depth 0 m ...
ACAACGGCAAGCAGGTCGCGGTGATGGTCGAACTCAAGGCTCGGTTCGACGAGAAAAACAACCTCGAATGGGTTCGGCAACTCGAAGAGGAGGGCATCCACGTCGCGTACGGGACTGTAGGGTTGAAGACGCACACGAAAACGGCGCTCGTCGTGCGCCGAGAGGACGATGGCGTTCAGCTCTACTCGCACATCGGCACCGGAAACTACCATTCAGGAACTGCGAAAGGGTACTCCGACTTGGGGTTGTTGACCGCTGATCGAGACATTGGGTTCGATCTCACGAAGGTGTTCAATTTCTTCACCGGACCGACGCTTGACGACCGCTTCCGAAAACTCTTGATCGCACCCGTCACGATGCGTGAGCGGTTCACGGAGATGGTCAGACGAGAGGCCGAGCATGCTCGTGCTGGTCAGCGAGCACGGATAGTGGTCAAAATAAACGGGCTTGAAGACCCGTCGATGGTCGAGGAACTTTATCGCGCTTCGATGGCTGGTGTCGAAATCGATTTGATCGTTCGAGATATCTGCCGGCTTCGTCCCGGTATTGAAGGACTAAGCGAGAATATCACCGTCCACTCGATCGTCGGCCGATTCCTCGAACACGCTCGGATATTTTACTTCGAGAACGGAGGCAGTCCCGAGTGGTACATCGGCTCCGCCGATTGGATGACCCGGAATCTCGATTATCGAGTAGAAGCGGTCACGCCGGTCGAAGACACGCAACTGCGCGAACAGCTCCGATTCATTTTGGAGGCGTCACTAACAGATAACCGCCGTCGATGGGTGATGCAAAGCGACGGAACCTACGAAGCGGTCTCTTCCGACGACGACCCGGTTCGAGACATCCAAGAGATATTGATGGCAGCGACGGAAGCAGCACTCGACCACGGCTACGGTCCGGGAATGATCGTCGATACGGATCTGATCGAGGAAGCGCTTCTCGTTGAGGAGGTCACAGAGAGCGAGACGGACGCTCGATCCGAGGGGTCGGACGAAACCGGTCTCGATGCCGATGAAGAACAGACCCACTCGGATGGGGGAGACGTGTCTGTGTTCGACGCGTACTCTGATCGCTGGTACCGTCCTGATAGCGAGACGTACGACTGGGCTGTTCGGACGGCGGCGGGCGACCGACGATACTTCAAAACGCGAGAGGGAGCACGGGATCGTCTTCAGACTGAGTACGAGTAATTCAGCTCAGAGTGGCGTTTAGCACGGTGTCGCTTATTCACCGCCAACAGCTTTTCGAGTATCGGCAGGGAGGTCTGAATGGAGTCACTCAGGCCGGATCGACAATTTTCGAGTTGGCGCGTTCTTGATGCGTCTTCGCCTCTACGGTGAGGAATTCGTCGTTCCGGTAGTCGTACGCGGTGAGCGTTCCACCGTAGACGCAGCCGGTATCGAGGCCGACGGCGTGTTCTCGCTCCACCGGGTGGTCATGAACGGTATGACCAAAGAAGACGCGGTAGGGTCCGTCGTAGTCGTCATACCAGAACGGTCCGTCATATCCGTCGCCGTGCGGGGAACGCATCGTCAACAGCTCCTCAACGGTGTGGTCTGAAAGCGATTGTTCGGGATCAATACCACCGTGAACGACAAGAACGTCGTTGAAGGAAATCGCGACGGGAAGTGATTCGAAGTACTCGCGGTCGCCCTCGCGGAGCCAGTCCGGGTGCTTGTCACCGCGCACGATCTTCTGCTCGTTGTTTCCGCGGACGCTGACGAGACGCGGATCCCCACGGACAAGATCGATAACACCGGGACTGTCTGGCCCTTTCCGCACGAGGTCACCGACGAAGACGACAAGATCGTCGTCCTCTAACTCGAGTTTTATGAGGAGCCGCTCGAGAATTACTCGGCTGCCGTGGACGTCTCCGACAATGTAGATCTCCCCGTAGCTGTCGGTTTCGAACCGTTCATGTTGTGCTTCAACGCCGTCACCGAACTGTGGTTTCGTGTTCATGTGGGTGGGTCCAGAGTCGAAACAGTTCGTCTGAGGATTAGACTCAATTGAAAGTATTACACTCCCGAATTAATCAGTTTGTATTAGTGGACTATACTGCTATGTAGTTCTTGATGGCGAAGTGTCCGAGTCGACTGACCCTTTCTCGATCGTTCTATTGTATTTTGAACCGGAGGCCGGTCGCCAGTCCACAGGTTTGACACTCGGATTCCTGTGTTGTCGGTACCGACGATACTTGACGATCCGCTTCGTCAGCGGATTCGCTCAGCGTCATCGCTGAAACCAGCCACATCGCGTCGTCGAGAATCGCTACATTTCGGCCGCGATGTTCCACCACCACCTGCGGCGCGCGAGCGAGCCGCTGGTCGGGGCGGACCTCAGCGACACGGACCCGTCGGAATCGGAGGGGTAGCTACTCGTACACGAGCGGGAAGCTCGCGAGGCGCGCCGCCGCGATTGCGGTCAGCCCGCCCGACGTGACCGAGTCTTGCGAACGCTCCGCGTGGCCGAGTTCGAGCCCCGTCTCGTCCGTCACGGGAACGAGCCGGACGGTCGTGCCCTCAGGCGACGTCTCGCAGAGGAGGTAGGACTGGGGGAACGAACAGGTCGTCGGCGCCGCGAGCTCCCGAACGCCACGATACTCGCCGGTGGCGGGCAGGTGGTAGTGACCTGTGAACACCAGTTCGGCGCCGCCCGCGGCGAGCACGTCGGCAAACGGTTCGGGATCGCGCATCACCGGAGGGAGGCCCATCTCCGGTTCGACTTCGCGGTGGGCCTCGATCTGGTCGCTCACCGGCGGGAAGTTGTGATGGACCAGGATGAGGGGGTTCTCCGCCGTGTCGAGCGTTTCGGCCAGCCACTCCAGCGACTCCGCCGTCACCTGGCCGTCGTGGGACTCATAGAGGCGCTCACTCGTCCCGGAGCTGTTCAGTCCGATGAGGTCCAGTCCGCCGAGTTCAACGTGATAGGGGATCTCCCCCGGACCGTATTTTTCGGCAAACCACGAGACATCGGGGGAGTCGTGTTCGTCGCGCTTCTTGGGTACGTCGTGGTTGCCCGGGACAGCATAGAAGGGAACGTCGAGTCCCGCGAGTGTCTCATCGACGGCGTCGTAGTTCCACGGCTCGCCATCCTTGGTCAGGTCGCCCGGCGAGAGCACCGCATCGACGTTGCGGGTGGCGATGTCCGCGAGTGCGTTCTCGAAGTGTTCGCGGGTGTATTCAAAGAGTTTGGAGGTCCCCGTTGCACGGACGCCAACGTGCGGGTCGGCGACGACGGCAAAGCGGGTGTGTTCGGCGGCCGGCGCGTCGAGACGGGCCATCAGCGGGCCGGCGGACTCGTCGCTCATACGTCCTCCGGGAGGAAGTCGCTGGGATCATCGTGGCGGAAGCTACTGAGGTGGGTGCCGTCGAGCAGCTGAACGTGGGAGTACATTACCCCGCGCTTGCGGGCAGCCGTGGCGAGATCGCCGGCGTGAGCGAGGTTCACGGCACCGACCAGGAGAACCGCGAGGTCGCGCTCCGCGTCGGTCAGCCGCGTGAGGACGAAGAGGTCCTCGCCCTTGCGGCGGTTGAAAACCTCGTAGCCGTCGAAGGCGGCGCGCTCGACGGCGTTGGTGAAGTTGTCGGCGTCTTCGCCCTGTGCGAGGTAGACTAGCCCGAAGCGGTCGGTGTCGCCGTGTGCGGGCGGTTCGGGCGCGACGTGCCCCGCGCGTACGGTGATGACCTCCCAGCCGTCGTCGCGCAGCTCTGTTTCCATCTCTGTTGCCGACGCGAGCGTTTTCGCCCACCCACTCTCGGTCATGAGTGGCGGTTCCCGAGAGGCGGTAAATGAGTTTGTATTTCATATATGTGTCTCTATTTGGAACTATATATTAATACTTTACACCCTATCCCGACACTTATTGGAAATAGCAGCAGTAATTATGCCATAAGTGATACACCCATTTGATGGTTCAAAATGAGACACGGCGGGGGTTTCTCACGGCGGCAGGCGCAGGTGCGGTAACGGCGCTCGCGGGCTGTTCTGGAGATAGTGAACCGAGCACCGACGGTGAGTCCAGCAACACCGAGACCAGTAGCGGTAACTCAAGCGGCGACGGGGAAGAGGCGGAGTTCGGATCAGGTGGCACCCTCCAAATGATGGCCACCGGATCCATCCAGACCCTCGATCCTATCAGCGCGAAGGGTTCTGGAGCGGGATACAACCAGTACAACAAGCCGCTGATGCATTTCCCGAACGGAATGTACCCACCAGAAGGGGCGTTGGCCGAGGACTACTCGATGTCCGACGACGGCCTGACCTACACCTTCCAGCTCCGGGATGACGCCGTGTTCCACAACGGCGACTCGGTCACAGCCGAGGACTTCGTCTACTCCTACCGACGGCTGGCTGGCTCCGAGAATTCTCGAAATAAAGACGACATCATCGGGCAGACGATGACTATCGACCACGAGAAGGAGGCTTCCCGGGCGGAACCCGAAGACGAGACGACACTCGCCGACTACGTTCCAGGGTCGCTTGCGGTCGAGGCCGTCGACGAGACGACTTTCGAGTTCACGCTACGCTCGCCCTTCCAGTACACGCTGTTCCAGATCGCGGGCGGTACGTTCGCCGTGCTCCCCGAGAACGCCGTCGGTGACATTGAGGGGTATGACGGCGAGTACGAGTACAACGAGTTCTTTTCGACAGCCAACGGCGGCCCGACCTTCGCCGGCGCAGGCCCCTTCCAAGTCGACTCGTGGACGAAGGGGAACCAGATCCAGCTCACGGCGTTTGACGACTTCTACGGCGGCAGCCCCGACCTTGACGCTATCACCTACACCGTCGTCGGGAGCGGGAATACCCGGTTGAGTCGGTTCCGTAACGAGAACGCAGACATCCTCGAAGGGATGCCGACGGCCTCGTTCAACCCGAGCAACGTCTCTATCGAGTCGACTGAGGGTAACCGCTCGGTCGGGACCTACGAGTTCGACGACGGGATGACGGTCAACTACGGCGAGATTCCCTCGCTATCGACGGAGTATCTCGTCTTCAACACGCTCGAAGTCCCCATCGCGGTGCGGAAGGCGTTCGCCTACGCAATGAACCAGGAGGACATCGTTAACAACGTCTACAAGGGCAACGCGTTCGCCGGCTACCACATCACGCCGCCCGCGCCATACCCGACTTTCGAGGACGGCGTCAGTTCGACGGAGACGTATAATCGCCACGCTGAGTCCGGCTACCAGTCCAATCTGGAGGCTGCGTCCGACGGCTACCCCTACGGTTACGGCGAGACAGACTTGGAAAGCGCCCGCCAGGTGATGGAAGAGGCCGACTACAGCGAGGACAACCGCTTCTCAATCACGGGCACTACCATTTCGGGGAACAGCGCCTACCAGTCGGTGTTCAGCCGACTTCAGTCGAAGCTTAACTCTGCGTACATCGACATGGAGATCGAGGAGGCTGAGTTCGGGACCATCATCAGCCGCGCTATCTCCGGCGACATGGAAGTGTTCGGCCTCGGCGACGGTATGGAGTACCCCGGCCCACAGAACTTCCTCCGGTTCCTCCATGGACTCAACCCGAGCAACCAGTTCACCCGCTGGGGCGCCGAAGGAAGTTACCACGACGACGCGCTTCGCCAGCAGGCTCGTGAAGCCTGGGACAGCAACTACGCTGCGGACGACGCCACCGAAGAGAGCCGAAACGAGGCGTTCCAGACCGTTGAAGAGATCAACTGGCTCTCGATGCAGGAGCTCCCCTTCGCTCATGTCACCAGCCAGCGCTTCTGGCATGACCACGTTGACGTGGAGATGTACGGCGTCATGGAAAACCAAGCGTTCGACGGAGTCCAACTCGCCGACCAGTAAGACGCCACCTCATTGGGTCACCCAGCGACCACCCGTTTATCGATAATGTACCCGCGACAGAACCCCCACTCCGACGAGACGAAACCGTGAACAAGCTCAAATATCTCGGCAAACGCCTGCTCATGAGTGTTCCCGTGGTGTGGCTCGGGGCCTCCATGACGTGGTTCATCATCTTTATGGGCCCCGTGGACCCGGCATCCCGGCTGCTTAGCGAGGGCCAAACCCGGAACCCTGCCGCCTACGAAGCCGCCCAGATCCAGTTGGGGCTGAACCAACCCCCCCTACAACACTATCTCGACTGGATGTCAAATCTCGCCGTCTTCGATCTCGGCCAGACCTGGCTTCTTTACCAAGGGTCAAACGTGAACGCGCTCATCCTTGATTTCCTGCCCCGCACCCTCTGGTTGGGCTTCTGGTCCGTGCTCATCGCGGTGTTCGTCGGCGTCCCCCTCGGCTTCTACGCGGGGATGCGCTCGAATACAGCCTCGGACTACGTCGCCTCAATGGGCGGTATCGTCTGGCGCGCCATGCCGAACTTCTGGCTCGCCATCATGCTGCTGACGGTGCTCGGGAGCGCGTACACCCTCGCCGCGGGCGACTTCTTCGCCTTAAATTTCGACTGGCAGACGATCGGGCCGAACCTGGACTCCATCAGCGGAAGTCCGGACCTCTCCCGGCTCGACACCGTCGACGGTTTCCTCGCGGCAACGAAGAAAGTCCTCCCGGCAGCCGTCGTCCTCGGCTCGGCCTCGATGGGCAACGAAATGCGCATCGGGCGGACGGCGGTGCTGGAAGTCAGAAACGAGGATTACATCGACCTCGCGAAGGCGAAGGGCGTCTCGAAGCGCGCGCTCGTCTGGAAACACATCCTGCGTAACGCGCTCGTTCCCCTCGTGCCGATCATCACCAGCGAGGCGTTCCTGCTCATCGGCGGGTCGGTGTTAGTGGAGACGGTCTTCGGCATCAACGGCATCGGCAACCTGTTCTATCAAGCGGCGATTCAGGGCGACCTCCCGCTCGTGGGGACGCTCATGTACGTGTTCATACTCATGATAGTCGGCATCAACCTCATCCAAGACCTGCTGTACACGCTTATCGACCCACGTGTCGGGCTGGAGGGTAGCTGAGATGGCTCGCGCACACGAAACGACCTCCGGAACGCTACTCCCGACGAACTCGCCTGCCGCCGTCTGGGCCGCAATCGGGGCCGTCCTCTTCGCGGCGCAAGCAGGGGCGTTTTTCGGCTTTGTCGTCGGTGTCTTGGGGGATCTCCTCACGGTGACGCCGCTGCCGGGGGCCGCGTTTGTTACTGCCGTTGAGGCCGCGGTGGAGCAAATCCCGACGCTGCTTTCCCGAGACGTGATCCCCAACGACGGCTACTGGAACGGGAGCCGCTGGGTCGGTACGTTTCTCGGGCTGCGTCCCAGTCTCGCGTGGGGGATTCGAGCCGCGTTGGTCTACCTCTACGCCTTCGCGTTCGCCGGCTGGGGAATTCTCGGTTACCGCCTCTACCGCCGCGAGTATCGTACGGCGGACTGGACCCCCCGCGACGACATGGTCGACCGATTCCGCGGGCACAAGTGGGGTATCTTCGGGCTGGTGGTTGTGTTCATGTTCGTTGTAATGGCCGTTTTCGCGCCGGTGCTCGGGCCGACAACTGTTGACGAGAACATGCGCAACTCCTACTCCAACGAGATAACGTACTGGGATAGTGACGCCGAAGCGGTACAGACGACGCTCGTCGGAGAAGCGAATCTCGCCTCCCAGTCGCGGGGCGACAACCCCGAGCGAGTGCTTCCGATGGAGTACGACGACTTCGGACGGTTCCATCCCTTCGGGACGCTCCCTTCAGGACAGGACCTCTTCACGTTCATCGTCTCCGGTTCGCGACTTTCCTTGGTCATCGGGCTTCTCTCCGTCGGACTGAGTGCAGGTATTGCGGCGTCGCTGGCGCTGGTCGCGGCTTACTACAAGGGCCGTACTGACTTGGGGTTAGTGCTCGCCTCTGACTCGGTGATGGCGATGCCACAGCTCCTGCTTCTCATCATGCTCACGACGGTTCTCAGTGGGACGTGGTTAGCCGAAATATACAGCGGCGGCTTCGTGTTGGCGCTCATCTTCGCCGGAACGGGATGGACCTACATGTGGCGCTCCCTGCGGGGGCCGGCGTTACAGGTTGCCGAACGCCAGTGGATCGACGCCGCACAGAGCTTCGGCCAGCGACCGCTGACCATCATGCGCAAACACATGCTCCCCTACATCACCGGCTACCTGCTCATTTACGGGTCGATGACGTTGGGGGGTGCGATAATCTCCATCGCAGGGCTCTCCTATCTGGGGTTGGGCATCGCGCCCCCGACGCCAGAGTGGGGGCGTGCCATCAACCTCGGGCAGGACTACGTCGCGACTGGGTCGTGGCATATCTCCCTGATTCCCGGCCTTCTCATCACGCTGGTCGTCACCGGCTTCAACGCGCTGGGCGACGGCGTCCGTGACGCCATTGACCCACAGAGCGACGCCACGACTGAGGACGGCGCGGCCGGGCGGGGTGGTGGGGCATGAGTGTCGGCCCAGACGAGGAGCCGCTCCTTGCCGTCCGCGACTTGGAGGTCGTCTTCCACACCGAGCGCGAGGAGATACACGCCGTCGACGGCGTCTCTTTCGACATCCACGAGGGTGAGACGGTCGGGCTCGTCGGTGAGAGCGGCTCTGGCAAGTCGGTGACTGCCCGCTCGATACTCGGGCTCGTGGACTCGCCCGGCAGCATCGAGGGAGGCGAGATCGGTTTCCGCGGCGATGATCTCACCGACGACAACTGGGAGCGCCACCGGGGAGACATCGCTATCGTCTTTCAGGACCCCTCCAACTCGCTGAACCCCGTCTACACCGTCGGCAATCAAATCAAGGAGGCCTTACGCATCCATCAGGGCCTCCGTGGGAACGAAGCGACAGACGCCGCGGTCGGACTCTTGGAGGACGTGGGGATTCCTGACCCGCGCCGCCGCGTCGAGGAGTATCCCCATCAGCTCTCGGGAGGAATGCAACAGCGCGCCGTCATCGCGATGGCGCTGGCGTGTGACCCCGACCTGCTGGTCTGTGACGAGCCGACGACGGCGCTGGATGTCACCATTCAGGCCCAGATTCTCGACCTGCTCGCCGACCTCCAGCGCGAGGAGGACCTCGCCATCCTCTTCATCACCCACGACATGGGCGTCATCGAAGACGCTACCGACCGGGTAAATGTTATCTATGCGGGCGAAATCGTCGAGCGCGCCCCAACCGGGACGCTGTTTTCGGAGCCGGCCCATCCCTACACGGAGGCGCTGTTACGGAGCATTCCCGGCCGGACGAACGCTGCGGAGCGGCTCCCGACCATCGAGGGGGAGGTCCCGACGCCGACCGGCCGGGCCGAGGACTGTCGGTTCGCGCCGCGCTGTCCATACGCTTTTGCCGAGTGCCACGAAATGCCCCCTGAACATGTCGACGTTGGAGCCGAACGCTCCGCTGCCTGCCTGCTCCACGAGGACGGAAGCGAGGAGGCGGCCGAACGGACCGTCTTCGACGGCAGCGAAGCCGTCAGCGGGGGTGATTCGGCGTGACGACCGCCGAACCCCCCGTGATCTCCGTCGAGGAACTGAAGACGTACTACGAAGAGGATGGATTCATCCGGTCGTCGCCACCCGTAAAGGCGGTTGATGGCGTCTCTCTCGACATCCACGAGGGCGAGACTATCGGGCTCGTCGGCGAATCGGGCTGTGGGAAGACGACGCTCGGGCGGACGATTCTGGGGCTGAACAACGCCACCGACGGAACCGTCACCGCAGCGGGGACAGACGTAACCGAGCTAAGCGGGCGCGAACGACGGCGCTGGCAACGCCGCGTCGGGATGGTGTTTCAGGATCCACAGGAGAGCCTGAACGAGCGGATGACCGTTGGCGAAATCATCAAAGAGCCCCTGAAGACCCACGACTGGCCGTTCCTCCGGGTCGCAGTAGAGGACGTCGATGCGGAGGTGAAGGGGAGCGACGTGACGCCGTGCCGCCCCGACCGGGCCGCTGACATCACCGTCCGGCTCCGCAGCGACGGCACCAAGGTCAACGTGCGCGAGGGACTCCCGCTCACGGCTGAGGACCTGGACGTCAGCGTGAGCCGCGACGGGACGACGACCGTCTCGGTCGCCGTCAAGCGGCACAAATCGGAGCTACGCCGTGAGCGCGCCTTCGAACTCCTTGAGCAGGTCGGGCTGACGGAGGACCACTTCTACCGTTACCCGCACCAGTTCTCGGGCGGGCAGCGCCAGCGCATTGGCATCGCCCGGGCGCTCGCGCTGGAGCCGGACTTCCTAGTGCTTGACGAGCCCGTGAGCGCGCTCGACGTGTCCGTACAGGCGCGCATCATCAACTTGCTAGAGGATCTTCAGGACGAGCTTGGGCTGACCTACCTCTTTATTGCTCACGACCTCAGCGTCGTGCGCCACATCGCGGACCGGGTCGCCGTAATGTATCTGGGTAACATCGTGGAGCTGGGGCCAACCCGTGAGGTGTACGAAAATCCCGCACACCCCTACACCGTCTCGCTGCTCTCGGCTATCCCCGGAAGCGGCTCGCCATGGGAGGGTGGGCGCGTCACTCTGCGTGGAACGCCTCCGAGCCCGCGGGACCCACCTGCTGGCTGTCCGTTTGCGACGCGCTGTCCCGCCAAAATCAGACCCGACGAATGGGAGTTCCCGGAACGGACGTGGCGTGCGTTGGACGAACTGCGCGTCCTTTTCCGGACCCGCGCACGCTCCGAGCGCTCAGCGACAGCGGCACTCAAGAGCCTCGTCGGTCTCGACGCCGCGGGAGAGAGTTTGACCGAGACCGTCGAAGAACTCCTCGCGGAGCACGACCTGTCGCCCGCGGCTCAGTCTGTCATCGAAGAGGCACTCGAACACGCGCGAGCCGGCGACGACGCGGCAGCCGCCCAACGACTACGCGAGGCATTCGGCTCGCGCTGCGACGAGGAACACCCCAGCGGCTACGATGAGGGGCCGGGACGAACAAGCGCGTGTCTCCGTCACGAACCTAAGTACGAGAGTGTCGCAGAGGTCATCGCGGCTCGGGAGGACGAATGACCGGGCGGTCCAACCCGGACGCCGCTGTCGCCCGAGCGGCCCGTGTCGGCGCCGTGGTCGTCCGTTCCCTGTTCCGCGCGGATATCGCCGTCAAGACGAAACCGAACAAGACGGATACCGTCACGTGAGCTGACCGCAGGACCCAACGCGAGGTCATCGAAGCGACCCAAGAAGCCAACCCTAATGCCGCCGTTGTCGGCAAAGAGGAAGACAATCTGAAGTAGCTCCTTGGGTGGGGCGCCGGCGGGTAGTTGATTCCATCGACGAGACGTATAACTACGTCCGCGGTGGGTGGATGTGGACGACGAGCGTCGCTGTCCCGGATGGTGTGCCGACCGCGGCGACGAACGCTCTGTTCAGGCTTGGACCGATGCTTCAGTTAACACGACCGTTTCGCTTCGGTATCGTCGATCCTCGGCGTTAGACACGTTTGGACTCGTCCTGTGTCGGTAGCACCTCTTTCGAACGCCTGCGCCAGCGGTCGGGAGGGAGCGCTGAACACGGACGGGGTTCAAAGGGGAATCCGAGACGAGCGGTTGCGCTTGAGAGAGCGTAGCGCAATGAGCTGCCCCAAGAGGCCCTCCCGGTATCTTTACTGCTCGCTGTATAGTGACGGTACCACGCTATTTATTTAGGCCCGCCTAAAATAATACGTGATGACGCAGTCCGACGCTGACGCTCAAGACGAGACAGAGAGCGACCTGACCCTCATCAGAGAGGGTCGGGACTTCGAACAGGAGTACCGTCTGTCCGCCGCTGAGGCGGGGCGTTTCTTAGTTGAAATCGGTGAGCAGCTCCAGGAGAGCGATGAACTAACCATAACCGGTGACGAGTGGAAGCTCCCATTTAGTTTCGGTGAACCGGTTGAGCTTGAAGTCGAGTACGAAGGCTACGGCGAACAAGAGCTGGAAATAGAGGTCGAAATCCCTGGACGGACCGACGAGACGGCACCGTCCGTTGAGTGATTGGCTCTCTCGTGATTGACATCCTCGTCGCGCTAAAGCACGAGGCTTTCGCCTTGAATTCTCCGTAACTGGCCTCCGGGTGCCGACGCCGAACAGCCAGCGCCGGTGACGACATCCGAAAGCCCTCGGCCGCTCGGTATCCCACGACCACCGCTGCGCTCCTCGTGCCTGTGGTGCTCACGGGGACGGGGGACGACCAAGATGGCCTCACCCTTTCTGAGTCATTCAGAATGTCGGCTGTGTGACTGAGTATCGAGCCCGGTTGAACAGGTTCTTTGTTACGATACACCCCGCTCACCGCTCCCGTCCTCCGCGTCGCTCGCGGCCGACCCATCCGGGAATATGGGCGCTTTCCGTACCGCCCGCACCCATTTCAGGCTAAAATGAATCTGGTTTCGACGACAGCCTTGAGCGCGTTTTCGGTTGCGCCTCTCGCGGGCTTTTTCGTTCCAGCTCTTTGGGCCGTTCCGCGACACGCTCCCGTACACGGCGGTCGAGATCGCTGTCGACGCGCTGATCCACGGCGCCGTGCTGATAGAGTTTCTCCAGCGGATCGCCGGGCCGGGGAGCCCGCTCACGTCGTCGCGACTTCGTCGCAACCGTCATAACTTCAGAGGATAGATCTCATGCGTCCTTTTTTCCCGTCAAAAGCTTGATTAAAATCTCGCTAAATCAATAACAGTCCGTCATTCGAGTACCGCTCCAGCAGGCGCTTGTTTCACCGCGAACCGTTCGCGTGAACTTTGTCGAACAAGTCTGTAACCCGCTGTTCGATATTGTTTCGGATCTCACGGACCTGA